>Ga0209415_10002281_pt1 | contig 36023 bp, 38 predicted proteins | sample PeaSoiSIISIP2007_FD_187696 | JGI IMG/M metagenome (GOLD analysis project Ga0209415, IMG submission 187696) | Peat soil microbial communities from Weissenstadt, Germany - SII-SIP-2007 (SPAdes) (version 2) | ecosystem: Environmental > Terrestrial > Soil > Wetlands > Peat | place: Germany... | reverse complement strand
GCGGCGCTCGAGTCCGGCGGCACGCTAACTAAGGGCTATGGAGAGAATGGCACGCTCACGATTCAAACGACGATGACTCCGGAGCCGATGAGCTTGTCGTTGATGGGCTTCGGGCTGGTTGCCGTCGGACTGATTGGTCGTCGTCGGCGTAACTCGAAAGGTTAAGAATCCGAAGGCGGCGCGTCCGCCCGACGATCATGCTTGGCACCTGATACCGGGGATTCCGGAGGGCGAATTTCGCCCAAACGGGGTCCCCTTTTTTTTATGCGGGCGTGCACGCCAGGCGTGCGGGAGCTGCCGCGTGCCTGAACGACTCCGAACCGTCCCTTAACGCGCCCCGAGCGCACTCTGATCCTTCGCCGCACTCGGCGGAAATCACGGGTATGTCGCGCAACGCGGCGCAACACTCCCGGATCCATCCGGCATAACGCGGGTTTGGCGAGGTGGAATCGAAGCGAAGCAACTCCATGTCGCACCCGTAGTGCGGATCGTAATAGGGAGGAATTTCAACGCCTCTGAACCTCAGCGGCGCTCCGCCAATCCGCTTCAGGATGGACGACGAGCCATGGCGCGTGGTCGCGGTGCTCACGCCGTACGCTCCGCCCATCAGTTGGGATAGCGCATAGACGCTAATCAACGTTTTGGTTGCTTGCGTCGTGTGGCGGAGTTTCTCGCTGATTGCCCATCCGCCCAATTCCACGTAGGAAAAGCCTCGCCGTCGGGCGATTTCCAACTCTGCTTCAATTCCGGAACGGACGGCCGAGCCCAGCACTTTGGACCGCGCGACCGTCGAACGCGACACCGCCAGGTCGGAAAATGCGGCGCCGGGGCTGTGCGCGTTATATCTGATGCACGCCGTGACGCGAGTTTGTTCGTCGATCGTCAACAGGTGCCAGCTCGCGTCATCGGCCGGTTGCACATGGCGCCCGTCATCGGTCAGATCGCTGGAATGGATGGCTCCATCGCCGACGTAAATTCTACCTCTCAGCCGCTGCGCCTCTGCCAGGAACTCTTGGTGGACCGACGCGTCTCCGATCACTTGTCGAGCCAGCCTCCGGTGACACCGGGGGGGTGCAAGTAGAACAAATGCCTTCATGCCATCTCGGCCCACTAAATTCAAATGGAACCTCTCAGTCAATAGGACTATCGCCCGTTCAGCGATTTTCTAAAATCAGGTGAATGCCTCGGTCTGTAGGTCTAAAGTTCCCACCGAGTCTTGGTACCGTATCAGCGGAACATATTACCGGTCGTACGGTAAGAACGAACGAGACTTAGTAAGTTCGAGCGGCGACTGACAAGGTATCGAACTAATAACAAAAGGTTTGATATGCCGAGCACTTTGGTTAAGGAAATGCAATTTCCCCGCAACTCGCCGCTGAATTATTAAGCTTTAAGGTCGTAGATGTAACGTTACAAGTTGCAGAGGGAAAGTATTATTTGAATGCTGTATCGAAGCCTGCGGTCCGCGAATTATCCCCGGATGAGCCCGCTGAATCGCTCATCTAGACGATTAATATTATTAGGGCCTGCGGCCTCGCAGGGACTCCTTCGATTCGCGCAAGTACAGCCTGACTGGCAGCGCTATCAAAATAGGCTCGCCGAGACGCAGCGTCTGCGAGGTGGTGTGTATCTGCGCTTAGGCGCGATTGAAGCAAGTCAACTCACCGCCGGCCGCCATCAGGTTCCCATTGACGAGGAAAGCTGGCATCTGCTGGTGCTCGACCAGGACGATCAGGTTTGCGGTTGCTTGCGGTATCGCGAACATCCGAGCGATGTGGATTTCTCGCAACTCAGCCTCGCGCATTCGAGCCTGGCTCGGTGTCCGCAATGGGGCTCGCATCTTAAAGATGCGGTGGAGGATGAACTCAAGCTGGCGCGCAGCTTTAACCTTCCTTACGTCGAAGTGGGAGGCTGGGCGTTGCTGGAGCGTCTGCACGGCACCAGCGAGGCCCTACGGATGGCTCTCGTGATGTACGCGCTTGCCCGGAAACTGGGCGGAGCTATCGGTATCACCACTGCAAACCACGGCAATTGCTCGGCATCCATCTTGAGACGAATCGGTGGCCGGTCTCTCGAACGAGGTCAGCGGGCATTGCCCCCATATTACGATCCGCAGTACAAACGGGACATTGAAATCCTCCGGTTTTGTTCGTGGGCCCCGAATCCCAGGTATGCGGGATTCATCGAGCGGTTAGAGTCCGAAATTCTTTCCCTGCCAGTGCTCACGAATCGTCCGCGAGCAGCGGAGAGGCCGCGCGCGTTTAGCGCCGCCGGCTGGTCAAACCATACAGTTTCTACGGCAGACAGCCGTTGGTTAGGTTAATGGGTATTGGCTTGTCTCCCAGAGTTGACCGTCTAAGTCCACGTGTTAGCGCGCCAATGCGACGCAAGGCAGGAGCGGAATGACGCGATTCGCATGGTCCATTCTCTCTGCAATTCTGTTGCTGGCGTGCCTGGCGAGTTTCGGGTGGGCGATGCGGAGATTCTTCGCACGGCCGGCCGGTTCCAACGCGGGAATGAAGCTTATCAGCGCGTGCGGAATCGCCTTCGCAATTCTGCATTTCGCCGCCATCGCTTTGTCTCCCGTGATTGCCTGGAAGCGAGGGCTCTGCGCCGCCCTGCTCTATTTGTCGGCGTTATCGCTGTTCTGGTGGGCGCTGTGGAGCAATGCGCTGCGTCCGCTGTCGGCGGCGTTCTCACCGGATGCGCCGGTGCATTTGACGGATCACGGACCGTATCGCTTCATTCGTCATCCTTTTTATTGTTCGTACCTGCTTACCTGGGCAGCCGGGTTCGTCGCCACCGCGCAGATGTGGCTTCTGCCGACTGTCGCCGTCATGCTGGTGATCTATATTCGTGCGGCAATGCTGGAGGAGGAAAAGTTTACCCGCAGCGCCTTGTCCGGCAGTTATCAACAATATCGGTCCCGTACCGGTCTCTTTCTTCCCAACCCGATTAAGCTGCTTGCGCCGCGGCGCCCGGTAGTTAGATAACCGCCCATGCGACTGGCCTGGCACAACATCGCTCACGACAGGATGCGATTCCTGGTGACCGTGCTCGGAATCACCTGCGCCACGCTGCTCATGCTGATTCAGGGCAGCTTGCTGGCGGGGTTTCTGGCGGCATCCTCCAAAATCATCGATGCCAGCGACGCCGATATCTGGATCGTAGGGCGCGGGGCCACTTGCTTTGAATTTCCGGTCAGCATTGAGCGCCGCTTTGTGGAATTGGCGCACAGCGTTCCGGGCGTAGCCGAAACCAGCCGCATCTGCACGCGCATCGTGCAATTCAGAAAAACCACGGGCGATCAACAGCTTGTCACCATGGTTGGCGCGGATCCCGGCGTCGGGCCGCGATTTCCGCTGCCGAAAGTGGCCGGCGGAGCCAACGCTGTCAAACCGGAATCACTGCTGATCGACGAGAGCAGCAGCCAGTTGTTAAATCCCGCCGGACAGATGCCACTCGCGGTGGAAATTAACGACCGGCGCGCCAACCTGGTCGGCAAGACGAACGGCTTCGGTTCTTTCCTGGGAACACCATACGTGTTCACGTCTTATCCGGATGCGGCCCGGTACGCGGACCTGCGGCCGGCCGAGACTATGTTCATCCTGGTGCGCACGCAGGCCGGCGCGGCGATTGAGGACGTCAAGCAACGCCTAAAGGACCGGCTGCCAACCGCCGATATCTGGACGAAAGCGGAATTCGCCCGAAAGGCGCAAGTGTACTGGACGTCTCAGACTGGCGCGGGCGGCGCCATCCTCGCCGCGGCCCTGTTGGGCTTCATTATCGGTCTTGCCGTGGTTTCCCAAGCTGTTTACGCCACTACCATGGAGCGCATCGAAGAATTCGCCACGCTCAAGGCGATCGGCGCGAGCCACGGTTTTGTGATTCAAGTCATCGTTGGACACGCGATCACCTGCGGCATCGCCGGATACCTACTCGGCGTGGTGCTCAGCGCGCCGCTGATCCGGCAGGCCCGCTCCGTAATCCCGTGGCTGGCGACGCCTTCGTGGTTGCCGTGGGCGATCTTTCCGCTCGCTCTGGCGATCTGCATCATCGCTTCCATTCTCTCGGTTCGCGCGGCCCTTGCCGTGGAGCCAGCGAAGGTGTTCCGTGCCTGACCGCCATCTCGCAGTAGAAAATGTCAGCGTCTCCTATGGACCCAGGCGAAATCGCACGCGGGCGCTTGACCGAGCCTCGCTTTCCTTTCTTCCGGGAGAGTTGACGCTGGTGATGGGACCGTCCGGCAGCGGTAAAACCACGCTTCTCTCCCTGCTCGGGTGCCTGCTCCGGCCGGATGCAGGATCCGTTTTCATCGGCGGCTCTGAGGTGAGCCGTTTGAGCGCGATCGAGCAAACGCGGATGCGCCGGCACATTGGATTTATTTTCCAGGCGTTCCGCTTGTTTCAAGCTTTGCCGGCCCTCGAAAATGTTCTGGTCAGCGCCGACATCTCCGGCTGCCGCCATCGATATGTTCAGATCGCGAAGCAGTTGCTGGCGGATCTCGGTCTGGCCAAGAAAGCTGCGCTGAAACCGGACGAATTAAGCGGCGGGGAGAAGCAAAGGGTCGCCATCGGCCGCGCGCTTCTGTTGAATCCGTCTATCATCCTCGCCGATGAGCCGACGGCGTCGCTGGATGCGGCGGCCAGCATGCAGATCAGCCAGATTCTCAGAAGCCTTGCCGTGGAGCAGCGTCGCACTGTTGTGGTGGTTTCGCACGACCATCGCTGGAATCAATTTGCGCACCGGACCATTCTCCTGGAGAATGGCCATCCGGTCGGGGACAGGAGAAACATTCAATGCGAAGAACGTCATTTCGAGTACTCATTGGTGTAGCCGGTCTTCTGGCAGCCGCCTTTGTCATCTACGGACCTACTACGGTCCCAACCAGCGCCTCCATCCGGCCGGTGCCGGATGATGGCTCCCGCTCGATCAAGCTGGCAAGTCCCGGACGAATCGAAGGGCAATCCGAGACCATCGACGTGGGTGCGGCGACGGACGGCGTCATCCGTTCCATCATGGTCCACGAGGGTCAAAAGGTCTGGCGCGGGCAGGTTGTCGCCGAGCTCGATTGCCAGGATCTGCAGTCGACCTTGCCGGTCGCTACGGCTGAGGCAGAGAGCCTGGTTCAGGCGCGCGCGCGTCTGATGCGAGGCAGCCGCCAGGAAGAGCGCGATGCGGCGGCTCAACATACCGCGGCCGCCAAAGCGGTGCTGGCCCAAACCACCGCTCAGTTCGATCGCCTGAAAGGACTTGCGGACGCGGGCGAGATTTCGCGCGCCTCCTTCGACGCAGCCCGCCGTGATCGCGATGTGGCTGCCGCGGAATATCAGCGCGCGCAGCGTAATGAGGCGCTGGTCAATGCCGGACCTCTTATGGAGGAGGTCGCCAAAGCCGATGCCGATGTGAACGCCGCCACCGATCGAATCAAACTCGCGCAGGAGCGAATGAATAAGTGCGTCGTCAGAGCCCCGATCACCGGCACTGTGTTGCGGGTATTCCTGAACAAGGGTGAATCGTTCGCGCTCGGTTCCCCGCGGCCGATTCTCACCGTGGCCGATCTGAACGGCCGCCGGGTCCGCGCCGAAGTGGATGAGCGCGATGTGGCCAACGTGCACCTTGGGCAGCAAGTGCGCATCTCTTCGGCAGCCTATTCCGGGCGGACCTTCAAAGGCACCGTTACGCGAATATCTCCGATGATGGGCAAGAAGTCCGTGCTCACGGGTGATCCGGCGGACAAAAGCGATCGCGATGTCCTTGAGATCACGGCGCAACTTGAAGATAGCGCCAATGCCCTTCCGCTTGGCCTGCGCGTTACCGTAGAGTTCGGGAATTAGGCAGATTCAATATCGCCGGCGCGAAACGTTACGAAGCCGCAGCAATCTATCCGGGAGGAGAACCGAGTTATCCCTACCCGAACCAATCTGCTCTTCTTGTTCATGGCTCCTCTTGTGTTGCACGCTCAGTTCGGCGCGCCGCTACAGTCGGGACCGGCACCGCAGGCGCAACCGCTCCCGCTATCGGGGCGGCAGCAGAGCGGAAGTGTGGTGCCCGCGCAGTTACCCCAGACGGGTCAAGGAGCAACCTCCGTCAGCACGATTAATCCATCGATACAGATTCAGGGAGTGTATCAAGGCAGCGTCCCGAACGGAAACGTTACAAGTGAGCCCCTGTCCCTTACCCTACAGGACGCGGTTCGGCGGGGAATTCAATACAATCTCGGTGCGATCAGTGCAGCGCAGGCGGTGCGGCAAGCGCGAGGATTGCGAGAATCGGCCGCGGCTCAATTGCTTCCCGACATCAACGGCCGCATCGCGGAAACGGTTCAACAAATCAACCTGGCCGCGGAAGGATTTCGGTTTCATGTCCCTGGATTCAATTTTCCAACAGTGGTAGGTCCATTTAACTACTTCGACGCCCGCGGGACGTTTACGGAAAGCCTCAGCGCGACAGGCGTCCGGAACTGGAAATCGAGCCGGGAAAACGCTCGTTCCGCGGAATTATCCGTTCAGGACAGCCGGGACTTGATCTCGCTGGCAGTGGCAGGCTCCTACCTGCAACTCATTTCCTCGACGGCGCGCATTAAGACCGCGATGGCGCAGATCGAAACGGCACAAGCCGTGCTCCAACAGGCTCTCGACCGGAATCGAAACGGCCTGAACGCCCGTATCGACGTAAACCGCAGCCAAGTGGAGTTGCAGACGCAGCAACTGCGTCTCACATCTCTCCAGAACGATTTCGACAAACAAAAGATCAGCCTGGCCCGGCTGATTGGATTACCAATGGCCCAGGTCTTTACACTTGCCACCGCGATTCCGTATCGCGAGCCGCCTCAACCCGACATCGACCTCCTGATCCAGCAAGCCTGGAAGGAGCGCCCCGACGTGAAGGCTGCCGAAGCTCAAGTTAAGGCGGCCCAGTACGCGAGAAACGCGGCGACCGGTGAGTATCTTCCATCGATCGAGATTTCCGCGGATTACGGAGCCATCGGTATAAATCCCAAGACCGACGCGCGTACGACCTACACGGCGACCGGCGGCGTACGCATCCCGATCATGCGGTCTGGACGGATCGGGGCCGACGTCACTCAGGCCGATGCGGCGCTGGCGCAGCGAAAAGCCGAGTACGGTGACGCAAAGGGCCGAGCCGAACAAGATGTGCGAAATGCGGTTTTGGACCTGAACACGGCCATTCAGCAGTTGAAAGTCGCCGAATCCAGCCGGACGCTTTCGGGGGACACGGTTGAGCAAGCGCAGCACCGGTTTAGCGCCGGTGTCGCGGACACGATCGAAGTAGTGCAAGCACAGGAGGCGATGGCCACGGCTGAACAGGATTACATCACAGCGCTGTACGCCTTCAATCTCGCCAAAGTGGCATTGGCCAGGGCGATCGGCCAAACCGAGCAGGGAGTGATCCGCGTGCTCGAAGCGCCATGACCGTGAACGTGCAATTCTTTCCGTTCAAGACAGTGTCACATAGCACCACGCACAACCATCTATCTTTCAGAGCAACGCAGTGAAACGTGACGAATTACAACAATTCCTGCCCGAAGCGTTTTCGCCCGAAGCGATCCAAAACGAATTGGCGCGGATCTTGGCCGACCAGAAATTCTTACGTTCGAAGAAGTTACGCCGTTTGCTGCAATTCACGGTAGAACAAACGCTGCAAGGAAATGCCGAGGCTTTGAAGGAATATGTCATCGGCACGGAAGTCCTGAACAAACCGGGAAACTACGATCCGCGGCGGGATTCGTTGGTTCGCGTCATGGCCAGCCGGCTCCGCGCGAAGTTGAAGGAATACTACAGCAACGGCGGCAGCGAAGACGCCCTGGTCATCGAGCTTCCAAAAGGACAATACGTTCCTCGCTTTCAAACGCGCGAAAGCCGTCAAACCGAGATTGAGCAAAAGGTACACGCTCGCAATGTTTGCTCGCGCGCAAAATTTCTGGCCGCGAAGTTTACCGCCGAAGCTCTGGAGGAAAGCGCCTCGCTCTTTGAGGAAGCCATCGAAGGCGATCCGCGTTTAGTTGCCGCACATAGTGGATTGGCGAATGTGCGCGCCTTGCAGGCGTTTCTTGGCCTGCATCGTCCTCGCGAAGCATGGCCTGCTGCCCGCAGCGCGGCGAAGATCGCGCTCGAAATGGATGAAATGGGCTCGGAAGCGCATCTGTGCATTGGAATGGCAGAGGCGTTCTTCGAATGGCGGTGGCAGGCGGCAGAATCACAATTTGGAAAAGCGATCGAGACCGACCCGTATTCGGGCGCCGGACACTTGTGGCGCGCCCTGGCCGTTCTGATTCCAACCGGACGAATGCCCGCGGCCCAGGCAGAGATCGCGCAGGCCCGGGATCTGGCGCCTGCCCCATTCCTGCAAGAGGCTGAGGTCCTGGCTTTGTATCTCGCCGGAGAACATCGCGCCGTGCTCGAGCTGACGGAGCAGCCGGTGAACAAGGAGGCGAGCTCCAACTGGCTGCAGTGGACGCGCGGTTTGGCGCTGGTGGCGGTCGGATGGCTGCAAGCCGCGGTGGACCTGTTGACGCGGATCGACCAGGCAACCCCGGGATCGCCCCGCGTGCTTTCATCGCTGGCGTACGTTTACGCCCTTTCTAACCAACCAGAGCAAGTGCGGCAACTAGCGAAAACAATCGAGGAGCTGCGCGGCCGCGGCGTCTGGATCTCGACTTATGACCAAGCCATCGTGCAGCTCGGATCGGGAAACCGCGAGGAAGCGCTGAAGTTGCTCCACGCTGCGCTAGAAGAGCGTGAACCGTGGTTGGTCTTCCTGAACGTCGACCCACGCCTTCGGCTTCTCGAAGGGGACCCCGAGTTCAAAGCGATTGCGGCGCAAGTCTTTCCCGAGGCGTAGCCGCCATCAATCATCCAGGGAGCCAATGCAAACGGACCGACGAAGCCACGGCGATGAATTTGAGCCATACCCCGATCGCGCACCGGGGTTTTTATTCCTGGCGGCTTCCCTGCCGTGAAAAAACGCCGGAATCCACCGTTGCCCCGGTTCTCGATATGGTCTGAAAATAAAACTGATCGCCGGCAATCTCCACCAGCATGAAAGTCCGGTCCCGGTCGAAGCCCTTGGCGGTGTCGGCCGACGGCGCAAGGTTCCCATACCGCAATTCACCTGCATTTCCCAATACGAAATAATAAATCCCCTTCTGTGGCTGGAGCCTCTCATAAACATGTTCGTGACCGGCCAGAACCACGTTCACTCCATACTTTTCGAATATCGGTTCGATTCGCACGCGCAGATCTGTGTCGGCGCCATGGAATTTCGAGTGTGTATAGAGAGGATGGTGAAAGTAGCAGATCTTCCAATCCGCGCGCGAGTTCGCCAACTGATCCTTCAGCCAATCGAGTTGTTGCGGATCCATGTAATTGCTGTCTAACGCGAAAAACTCCGCGTTGCCGTTCTTAAAACTGAAATAACGTTGGCCTCCCATGTTGAAGGGTTTGTAGAAACGTTCGTTGGGATTGTCGTGATTTCCCAAACATGCGTAGAATTTGACGCCCGCATCCAGCAAAGGCTTGTACGGCTCCTCGAATTTTCGCGCGAAATCGGCCGCGCTCTTACCACCGTAGATATTGTCGCCCAGCATAAGCACGAACTCGAACGGAAACGACTCATGAAAGCGCGCCATCTGGCTCGCTACGTCCCACTGAGGTTTTTCGCCAGTCCCGCTGTCGCCGATTACGGCAAATCGAACCGACTTCGCCTTCAGCGGCAGCTCGAGTTTGCCCGGCGGCGCCTGGGCACCCGCCAGAATCAGGCAACCAAGAAAGAGAAAGACGCGCCGGCGCATTTTACGGGATCGCGTTGGGACAATCTCGCCTTCCTTCTTGCGGACGTCGCGCGAAGCCTTCTTAATCAGGCGCGTATAACGAAACACGACCACGAACAACACCGGGGCGATCGAAAGCGCGATCAGGGTAAATCGCCAGTTGATGTAAAACATCACGGCGACCATGCCCACCAGCGTCAGGCCGTTGATCAGCGTGCTGAGCAGACCTGAAGTGATGAAACTCTGAATCGCGTCGATATCGCTGGTGACGCGGCTGATCAAATCGCCGGTCTGTGTCTGATCGTGATACGCCAAGCCCAGCCGTTGGATGTGCGCATACAGCGTCCGGCGCAAATCATGCATCACCCATTGGCCGACGCTGGTGGTGAGATACTTTTCGGCATAGGAACAGAGCGCCCCCAGGATCGCGATGCCAATCACCGCCAGTGCGGCAAACTTCACCAACGCATATTTGTCAGGACCTGCAAGCGAGACGATGAGGTGATTCAGCCAGCCGTGGAGGGGTTTAGCTTTGGAGACATTATCGAGAACGATTTTCAGCGGCCACGGTTCCAGCAGGTTGGCCGCCGTCTCGCCGATTACGGCTAAGAGCCCGAGCGCCAATGCTTTTGCGTGAGGTTTGAGCAGGTCGGCTATCGTTGTACGGGCTCGATGCATGTTTGGACGTGAGGCGGACACCCCTCCGCTGCCCGCCGCCGCGTCGTCGCTGCCCGTCTCAGTCTCCGTACTTCACAGCCGGCCGCTTAGAATTGGCATAGTCGCCCTTGGCCTCGGAACTGGAGGCGATATCCTCCGCACCCGTGGCTTCCAGGATCTTCTTCGCTCTGTCGATCCACTCGGAATTGTCCGCGTGCACAGAGAGCACGATGTTGCCCTTCTTAATGCGGCCCTCTTACCGCTTGGCTTCATACTCGGGAATAACCGGTGCGCCTCCGCGATGCGGTCTCCTCCCCACCTTTATGTGCAACTCCCTTTTTTGGAGCGCCGGACTCGGAGGCTTCCGCTTCCGACAACACTTCTCCGCCAACGTCGGTCAGCTTTTCGTTGGCGGCCTTCTCTTCCGAGAGAGTTTCATCGAGCAGAGCGGCCACGTCATCCAGGCCGAGGGATTTTGCCCAGGCGCTCAGAGTACCGTAACCCGCGATCTCGTAATGCTCAACCTTTTGAGCGGCGCAGATAATCGCCGAATCGAGCAGCGGACCGTCTAGACCCTCTTCGAGTTGTTCTCCCGCCTCTTCGATCAAGCCCTTCATGGCCGCGCATGGCTTGCTCTTGGCTTTTTCGCCCAACAGCTCGAACGCTTGTTCCAGCCGCTGTACATGGCCGCGAGTCTGTTCGAGATGATTCTCGAAAGCTTGGCTGAGCTCCTGGTTGGACGCCGCCTTCACCATCTTGGGAAGGGCTTTTACCAACTGCTTCTCGGCGTCATACAAATCTTTCATTTCGTCAATAAGTAATTCGCGAACTGAATCCATAAGGCCGTCTCCTTTTTTGAAAGCGCGATTCGTGGGGTTAGACCGCGTCGACCCGGCCGCGTTTCCGAGACGCAAGAGTGAACGGGCTGTGAAGCCTGCGCGAATTCTGCAGAAATTGCCGATCCTCCAAAGCGGCGCATCACCTCAAGTCGTTCAAAATGTGACGGGCTAACGTTGCGGCCCGAGACCTGCAAATAGGATCTGCGAAAGGGGACCATATGGTAAGCCGCAGAGAAATCGAGCGCATGATTTTAGTCGCACTCGGCCAGTTGCAGACCCTGGAAGAAAATCTGGACCGGCGATTTCGCGCGCTGGCGAGCGCTCCGCGGGAAGCGCAAACCGCCTTTCATCTCTCGCTCCGCGAATTGCAGAGCCGTGCCGTCCGCCTGGAACGGCTGATGGACGCTCTGGATCAATTAGACACCAACACGGTGAGCAATGCCGCTTAGAAAGGATACCGTTTATGTCGCGCATACTTCTTTTGATACTTCTTCTGATTCTGGTTCTGGCGATTCTTCCGACGTGGCCTTATAGCGCGGGATGGGGCTACTACCCGAGCGGCGGAGGTGCGCTTCTCTTGATCGTGGTCGTCATCTTGCTATTCGCCCGGCCGCAAGCGCTCTGAACAGTACTTGCACTTTATGTTCTTTCGCAAGCTTGCGCTCAAGGCTTCACAAGTTGTGGGATCGGGTCCCACGTTCCTGGCGGCCGTCGTGATCACGGTCCTCTGGCTTGCTACGGGACCATATTTTCATTTTTCGAATACGTGGCAACTGGTGATCAACACCGCGACGTCGGTGGCCACGTTCTTGATCGTGTTCCTGATTCAAAACACTCAGAACCGGGATACAGCGGTGATCCAGATGAAACTGGATGAGTTAATCCGCGCCATTAAAACGGCTCGCACGGAGCTGGTCCAGATGGAGGGCTTAAGCGACGAGCAACTGGAAAACCTCCACGACGAGTTCCGCACCGTTCGTGAGCAGGCCAGCATCCGAGACGAGGGATCAAAGAAAAAGCATGACTAAACTTCCCCTTGTTGAGCTCCCCCTACAGAGATCCGGCTGGTCTAAGAGGCCAAAATGACCGAAATTCATCGGAAACCCGCGAGTATCGTGGTGGTGGAGGACAATCCCGCCGATGTTGAATGGCTCCGTCACGCGCTCGATCAGCAGGAAGAGTCTTATGTTCTGGAAGTGCTTTCCGACGGCGAAGCCGCGCTTCAATTTATCGAGGAGCATCGGACTGGGTCGAGGAGTCCAGATCCATGCGTGATCCTGGTGGACCTGCATTTGCCAAAGTACGATGGCATTGAGGTCCTGCGGGCCATCAAACGCGCGCCGGTCCTGGCGCATATTCACGTCGTGATGCTATCCAGCCTCCCGACTCCGAGGGACAAGTCCACCATCCTGGAGCTGGGCGCTACCCACCGGCTGAAGCCTTCGACGTTGACGGATTGCCTGGAGCTTGCCCGCGAGATTCTGGCGCTTTGCGCCAAGCACATGACTATAAGGGAGGGAATATGAGTCCGATTCTGAAAATATCGCGCCGCATGCTGGTGGGCGCCGGTTTGGTCGCGACAGTCCTTATCGCGGGCTGCGCGGTTCATGCCGGTGTCGGGTACCGCGTCTATGATCCATACTATTCGGACTATCACGTGTGGAACGATGGCGAGGTCGGTTACTACAACCGCTGGGCGGTAGAAACTCACCGGGATCCGCATCGCGATTTTCGCAGGCTGAATCACAACAAGCAGCAGGAATACTGGAAGTGGCGTCACGAGCATCACTAGCCGGGCGTCTTCTGCTCTCCGGCAAATCCGGCTGCGCGAGCCCGGTAAAAACTGCACCAAATCCCGCGCCGCTCTTCGGAAGTTGCTCAAACTGCGTTCGTGGCATTGATCTTGCTTCTTACGCAACGTCGGCCCATTTATAAATCGCGAAAGGAGTCACGCAATGAATATCGACCAAATGACGGGTAAGTGGAAGCAGATGAAAGGCGCATTGAAGCAGCAGTGGGGCAAGCTGACGGACGACGATCTGGAAGTGATTAACGGACAACGCGACAGCCTGATCGGGAAGCTGCAGGAACGTTACGGAATCGCCAAGGAAGAGGCTCAAAAGAGAGCCGACGATTGGTTGAAGGCGAATCAGTTCGACATGCCGCAGGGCCGGCCTGCGCGGCCTGCCGAGCATCAGCACTCCAGGCACTGACGTTCCTCTCGTGGCGGCGGGATCCGTTCCCGCCGCCATGGTTCGGAGATACTCATGAAATTCAATTTGATCATGCTGCTCTCGATCTTTTTGGCCGCTCTTTTGACCGGCGCGATCGCCGCATTCCTGCTTTTCGTTCCGGTGATGAGCGTAGCCGTGGTTTCGAGCGTCGTACTGGTATCGGTGCTGATGTTCGGGCTGGGATTACAGGCCGGCCGCCGTCGACTGCGGATTACACGGCATAAGAATCCGTCCGTGTCGACGCTGTCGCCCGCGGCCTAAAGGAATCGCGATGATCCGAAAATTGAAGTCGGGAGAGTATCGGTTGTATTCGCGCAAGAAAGACGCAAAAACCGGCCGGCGTAAGAATTTAGGAACTTTCAAGAGTCTGGCGGCCGCGGAACGGCATGAACGCGCGGTGCAATACTTCAAGCGCGCGCATTGAGTTATCGCGAGACTCGCTTGCGGTGGGGCCGCGCCGTTTTCCGGGTTTTCACGGCGGGCGGAGCAACTACAGGGGCCGGCGCTTGAACGGGATAGCGCTCGCGAAGCCACTTCTCTACGATCTCCCGTTGTCCCGCCAGTAACAGCCGCTGCCAACTAACCACACCGGTACGCTCGTTGTACTCCGCCATCAGGTACGAGCCTTCATTGAAAACCTGGATGAGGTCTGCCTTGGCTCGCCTGAACTGGAATGCCGAAAGGGTCGCTTGGTGCTTTTGCATCTCCTTACAGAATAGCAACCGCGCCAAGCTTTTCTGCCGATTTCGAGGCGTGCGAACCGGACCGGCAAGGAAGTCCTTCTAAAATGTATAACTTAGCGGCACATCGCGGCATCCGCTGCCGCACGCTCGCGGACATCGAAGGTCAATCCCGCTGAACCCGCTTTGCAAGAGCCGATTGTGGAATCAGCTGCGATCCGCTTGCCGATGCCGCCATCGCGGCGGCCCGCCTCAGCTTGGCGGGACCGGGCTTCGGCAAACAATGTTCGAACTCGCGGGGAACGCGCAGATCGCCATCCTTGCGGCCTCTTTTCCCGGCGAAAATCCGGCCGGCGATGACGTCCAGCGGACGCGGAATCGCCGAGATGTCCTTTCGCGCCAGCCCGTGCATGATCTTCTTCACGACCCCGAGCGTGGTAACGATTCGTCCCAACCGCGGATACTGCTTCATCGTCACGGTGCGTTCGCCGTATTCACGGGCGAGCACGCGGCGCATCCAGAATGCCGGCACGCGAAAGATGTTATGCATCGCGAGCGTGAGATTCAGCTCCGTCGGCATGAAATTCACATAAGACGCGAGCGTGATCTTTTCATCTTTCTCGGTGAATCCGGCGGCTTCTCCCATGTCGTAAATCGTGGTTCCCGGCAGCAGCGTGAGCGAATTGATCGCGAACGTATAAGGAGGTTTCAGGGACGCGACCAGGCGCAAGGTATCCTTCAACTCTTCGGGATGCTCCCAAGGATTGTCCACGATCAAGTCGTACTGAAACGGCGCCATCTTCTTACGATTCTTATGCGCGATTTCGGAAGCGGTCAGCAGCTTGTGATCGTGCTGCGGCCGGACGAAGACTTCTTTCATGATGCGCCGGTTCGCGGATTGCACGCCGATGCGCGCCTTGATCATGCCGGCGTCGATCAACGCCTGGAATTTCCGTTCGTCGATGGAAGCCGGAATGATGCCGGTCACGAAGAATGGAATGTCGAACTGCTCCTTGTATCGCGCCGCGAATTCCAGAATCGTATGGAGCGGCAGAAACATGTACGCATCGTCGTCGATCACGATGTTCCGGATGTGCGGATACTTGGAAAGAATGTAATTCAACTGCGCCAGGAAAAAGTCCACCGAGTGCTTGCGGAAACGGCGATACCCTTTGTCCAGGTCTATCAAAACATCGTTTGAGCAAAACGTGCACTTATACGGGCACCCCTGGCTGAACATGCTCCACAGTTTGGAACCGTAATACTTCTTCATCAGCGCCAGATCCATGCGCTTAAGCACGCCCTGATCGTTCACCCAGTGCTGCTCGAACTCGAAATCCATGAAGGGGAAGTCGTCCAGGTCTTCGACCAGCCGTTCGCCGGGATTGCGAATCACGCGATCGCCGTCACGGAACCAGAACCCGGCGGTGCGCTGGTAATCGCGGCCCTCTTCAACGGCTTCAATCAGATTCAGGAAACTAACATCGCCTTCTCCCATGCAGATGGCGTCGACGGCTTGGATCGCGTCTTCGGGATAGCTGGTGGGATGAATGCCTCCCCAGACCAGGAGCGCATCCAATTCCTTCCGCAGCCGTTCCGTGACTCGCGTGACCTGGTCGGCCTGGTGTGTCCACACGCTCATCCCGATCACGGCGCTGTCTTTGCAAATGGAAATGAGCTGCTGATAGACGGATTCCGGTAAATCGTCGTCGTCGTAGTGCTTGCTGAACCGCTGCTTCATCTGCCCCCACAGATCGGTGGGCTGAAGGAAGACGAGATTGACGCTAAATCCATGACGCTTGAGCTGCGCCGCGATACGCCTGGGGCCGATGCAATAGATATCGTCGGCGAAGGTGAGGAGGCTGACCGTGGTCCGGCGGGAATCCATGCTCACCCTCAATTCTACGCTTTCCAGGCGTGGCCAGAGGATTTAGCTTCAGATGATATCGATTCCGCTAAGCTAAGAAGTCGATGGGCGACAAAGATTTGGGCATGGGCGCCAAGATTCTGCGCCGGGATTTTCTCAACAATACGCTGCTCGGATTCGGCGCGGCGCTGCTGAACCAGCCGGCGCCAGCGCAGGAGAGAGACACGTTTACCGGCTATGGGGGCGTCGGAGATTACGCCGCGTCGAACGGCGACCCCTGGCCTGTCCTGTCGGTCGGGCACAAGCTGCGCGATGGAGCTTACAACGCGCTCGGACCGAACGTGGAGGATACCGGTGAATCGTTCGATCTGCTGGTCGTCGGCGGCGGATTAAGCGGACTGGGTGCGGCTTACTATTTCGCCAAGGCCACGGGCGGGAAGAAGCGCTGCCTGATTCTTGAGAATCATCCCATGTTCGGAGGGCACTGCAAGCAGAACGAATTCATGGTGAATGGCCAGCGGCTGATCGGCCCCCAGGCCTCGAACGATTTCGGCGTTCCGGCCGAAGGATCGGGATCGCAGATGGACGAGCTGTTTACCGAGCTGAAAATCCCGCGCGAGTTCACCTGGCAGGAATGGGATCGCGACTTGAAGCCGCTGCGCATTCCGCGCGACAACTATTCGCACATGGATGGTATCAACGACACGCAAGTGGATGTCGGATATTTTTTCGATCAGCCGAAACACGCTTGGGCTCGCAACATTTTCGCGAATGGACTCAAGGACGCTCCGTTTTCCGAAAGCGTGAAACGGGATTTGATGAAATGGCGGACGACTACGGGAGGGAACGAGGAGGTCCGGCGGCATCTCGACACGATCACCTATAAGCAATATATCGAGGGGGATCTGGGCCTCAGTCCCGAGGTGACCAGGTTCGTCGAGCCAGTGGTGGGGTTGATTTGCGGCGCGAGTCCAGACGCGGTTTGTGCGCGCGCCGGGCACAATCTGGTGAGTCCTATGAGCGCGCGGGCGACGATTTCTTTTCCTGGCGGAAACACTACTTTTGCGCGGCACCTGGTCCGGTCCCTGATTCCTGAGTCAATGCCGGGCGAGTTGAGTTTCACGGATGTGCTGAATCAGTCGATTCGTTTCGGGGCGCTGGATAAGAAGGATGCGCCGACGCGCATCCGGCTGAGCGCGACGGTGATCCGCGTGGCGCACGAAGGCTCCAGCGTGGTGGTCGTCTACGAAAAAGGCGGGAAGCTCTATCGCACCCGGGCGCGAGGAGCAGTGGTGGCGTCGGCGGGCTGGGTGAACCGGCATACGATCGCGGATCTTCCTTCCAATATTCGGGCCGCGTACGACGAGTTTCAATATGCCCCGGCGATGAGCGTAAACGTCGCGCTGACCAACTGGCGCTTCCTCTATAAACTGGAAGCGCCCGCGGTACGGTACTTCAACGGCGAGTTCGGATGGTCCTGCAACATTCGGCAGAATATGGTGGCGGGTTCATATCATCCGCCGCTGCATCCTGACCGGCCGACTGTGCTGACTTTTTACCTGGGCTTGTACACTTCCGGTCGGCCGGCAGGTGAGCAGGGGAATCTGGGCAGAGAGCGGATGCTCGCGACCAGCTATGCGGATTACGAACGCCAGATTCGCACGCAAATGACGATGCTATTCCGCGACGCGGGGTTCGATCCCGCGAAGGACATTGCCGGAATTATTCTGAACCGCTGGGGACACGCGAGGGTGATTCAGCCTCCGGGATTCTACTATGGCCGCGACGGAAAACCAGCGGCGCGGGAGATCGTGCAGAAAGGCTTCGGCCGGATCGCCATCGCCCATGCTGAATTAAACGGGCATCAGAACGCTACGGGAGCGCTGATGCAAGGGCGTCGGGCGGCGCAACAGATATTGGGCGCCTAGCGGACTGCCCCGGTCATTTCAATAAGTCGCCCCGTGACTCGGCGTGCTTTCTGAGCCATTGAGTCTGTGTGAAAACCCGCGACATCCACCGCTTCCTGCGGTCGCGGCTCGCTAAGCTGCCGAAATGCTAAAGCGCCGCCTACTGATCGACATGGTCACTTGTGAACGCTGATTGCGGTCACGGCGTTCCAAGTGAATTCAACGAAGTTGTAGAGAGAAGGTTCCCAGAGTCGTTCCACGTCGCTGTGCGCTCCGTAGTTGAGGTTGTCCTCTTCGGTCGCGGAAGTTCCGATCCCGTAACTCTGAATCCCTTTCGCGCGGAGCTGCGCTTTGTCGCTTGCGCCGGTGGACATGGTCGGCAGTACCGTCGCGCCCGGGTACATCTTCCGGCTGACTTGTTCAAGGATGCGATACATTTCCGTATCCAGGCGCGAGGCCGGCGAAGGCGGACGCGTCGCGGGCAACGGCACGATCTTCACCGCCGGATCGTCAATCACGCGCTTCATTTCTTCGTAGAATTTCGGGATATCTTCATCCGGCAGCGCGCGGATGTCGAGGGTCGCTTCGGCTTCCGAAGGGATCACGTTCGGGCCCACTCCCGCTTTCATCATGGTGGGGACGACAGAAGTTCGCAACATGGAATAAAGGCCAGGTTCTTTTTCGGCGAGCTCACGTTGAGCGGCCGCGGCACGCGCCGGATTCAGAAGAGCGTTGTAGCGAGCCGCCTTCTCAGGTGTGCTGATGGTAGCGAGCTTTTCGAAATAGGTTCGCGTAGTGTCGTTCAGCCGCATGGGCGTTTCCCAGCGGCCCACCTTCGCGACTGCGGCGCCCAGGTGAATCAGCGCGTTGTCGAGTCGCGGAACCGAGCCGTGCCCGGAAGTTCCCGTGGCGACCAAACGGACTCGCGCCGGGACCTTCTCGGCCGTGCCCAGGCTCACCCTGGTGACGCGTCCATTTTCGAGAGTCGCGCCGCCGCCCTCGGTGAGGGAATATTCGGCGTTGATCTCGTCGAGATGCTGATTCACCATGAAATTGATGCCGACGCCGGTGACATCGGCCTCCTCACCCGCTTCGGCCAGGAAAATGACATCTCGGTCGAGAGGCACGTTGCCGCGCTTCAGCAGCAGCATCACCATCAGATTCGCAGCGAGGTTGGGCTTGTCGTCGCGCGTGCCGCGGCCCCAGATGTAGCCGTCCTTCATGACTGCGCCGAACGGGTCGACCGGCCACTTTTCGCGCTGAACCGCGACCACATCCGTGTGGGCGAGAATCAGAATCGGTTTTTTGCTCCCGTTGCCTTTCAGTCGCGCGACCAGATTGGCGCGGCTGGGATTGAGCGCGAAGGTCCTGGTGGGAATCCCTTCGGCCTCCAAGACCTTCTTCAGATACTCGACGGCCTTGGTCTCATTACCCTCCGGCTCGCGGGTATCGATTTGCACCAGCGCGCGGTAGTGGGCCAGAATTTCGGTTTTCTGTTTGTCCCAATCGATGGAAGGAGCTTGCGCCGGCGCGCTTGCGGCGGCGAAAAACAGGAGGCAGGATGCGGATGCGAATCGTTTCAGATGCAGGCTCATTGCTCAGACGGTAACACAGGTTCCCGTCGCTTGAGCCAGTCGATCATTGCGCCTTTATAGGTGGTAAGCCGTTTGGCGGCTTCCCAAAATTTCAGGCCGTGACCGGCGCCGTCGACCGGATAGACGTCGCACTTCGCACCGGCCTGCCGCATCTTGTTGCACATATCCACGGATTGCTGGAACGGGACCACGGTATCCGCGGTGCCATGGATCAGCAGGAACGGCGGAGCACCGGGATGAACCGCGTTCATCGGCGACAATTCGCGCAGATATGCGAACAGCAGGCCTTCGAAGGGCGTACCTTTCACTGCTTGCCGCAGGGAGTCCGGGATGAATGGCATGGTCTGAATCAGAGTCACCAGATCGCTCGGACAGTATAATCCGACGACGGCATCCACGTTTCCATCGGGCCCCGGTTTCAGCGCCGCCATGGCAGAGAGCTGCGCGCCGGCCGACTCGCCGACCAGAGAGATCCGGCTCGGGTCCACTTGATATTCGGCGGCGTGCTCTTTCACGAAAGCGACGGCTTGGCGCACATCGTCCACCGCGCCTCCGAGCAATGCCGCGGTGGCGATCGCGGGCTTGGATCCGTAATCCGCCGGATTCACGCGCCGGTAGCTGATCGAGAACCAGGCAAATCCCGCATCGGAGAGCGGTTGCAACAGCGGCTGAACGCTGTGCTTTCGATCGCCCGCCACCCAAGCCCCTCCATGAACGACGATGGCCGCGGGAAACGGTCCGCGGCCATCGGGAACATGTATATCCATTCGCAGACTGTAGCCGGCGGGACGTCCATACTCGACATCCATGTACGACGCGGCAGCAGCGTGCGAAGAAAAACCAGCCATGATCAGGAGCGCGAATTCAATTCCACTGATGAATCGAACCACATTCTCACGATAGCATTCCCGCTCCCGGGTTTCAGGTTTATCGAACCAACGTGGGGTCGATCTCCACGCCCCAGCTCTTCCACTCGGGCATTCCGCTGGCGTCACGCAAAGTGATGTCGGCGAATCCGACTCCCACTTCGCGAGTCAGAATCACGTCGGCATTGTCGACTTTGACTTTGGAACCCATTACCTCGACTTCTGAGCCGACCGGGAAATTGGTTTTGAAGATTCGAAGAAAATCGGCCGGCCCAAGATAAACATCGAACGTGCCGGTCTTGGCTTTGACGGTTAAGTGCACTCCTTCGAGCGGACTTCCCGCCGGCGCCTGCCGAACGGCGGTGATGGTGCCCCAAACGTCGACCACGGTCGAAGGGTTGTAGGCCGGCTCATTCGACTTCGTGGCCACCGGGTTTGCCGCGGCGAACGCCGCAAAGGCCACCGCGAACATAGCGATACCGAGGGTCCTCTGGATGGACTTCATAAAAACATTCTCCTGTTGTCTTGAATTTTTCGAGGATCTTCTACGCTTCGGCCGAAGCGCCGTTTACCGGTTCAACCGTCCTCGCAATTGACAAGATGCATTTGTCTGGTTGGAGGTTACACGCCGAATCGCACACATAATGCAAGAAAAAAAGATTCGAAGGTGTAACCTATCGACACTGGAAAGCTACGTGCTGCGTTTATGTCGTGCACGTGCTCATCCACCAGGTTTTTCGGATTTTTCTTCACCTGGGAGCCTCAGGACTCGTCCTGCTCGGTATTTTGGATTCGTCGTTTCTGTTTCTGCCCATCGGTAATGATCTACTGCTGATTGCGCTGATTGCGCACCATCACGGCAACTTTTTCATCTGTGTTCTGGCGGCGAGCGTCGGCTCGGCGATAGGAGTCTTGTTGTTGGACCTGGTGACTCGCAAAGGCGGCGAAGAAGGCCTGAAGAAGCTAATGTCGCAGCCGCGGTTGAGTTATCTGAAGAAGAAGATGAAACAGCATGCCGCGATCGGGCTGGTGACAGCGAGTCTCGCGCCGCCTCCGTTTCCGTTCACGGCGATCATTGCCGCAGCGAGCGCGCTTCAATATCCTCGAATCCGGCTCATCTTAGTGGTTCTCGCCGCCCGCGCGGCGCGTTTCACCTTAGTGGGTTATGCCGCGCTTCGCCTGCATCGGCAGATTCTACAAATCGCGAATTCGACGGGGTTCTTGTGGCTTATGGAAGCGTTCTCAGCGCTGTGCGTGATCGGAAGCATTATTTCTGTGGTGCGATGGATTCGTCGAAGCCGTTCACCCTCTGCGCGGCGCGCGAAAGTTTAAAGAGACGGCTTGCGATTGATGCGGACAACCGCCATACTCCCAGGTATGACACTCAAGACAGCGGCATTCCTCGCGTTCCTCGGAACTATCCTGGCAGCGGCTCTTCTAGTCTGGGATTTCACGTTCGACGCGCTAAATATAATGCGAGGGCTGATTCCTGCCGCGAGATTGTTCTCATCCCTCATCTACGCGTTTGCGGCTCTCATGGTGGCGATCTTCTTTTACGTATTTCAAAAGGCGCAGTAATCGTATATTGTGTTCATGCGCGCAGGCCGAATCGCTCAAACATCTCGCGCCTTCCACGACTATTGATGGATAATGCCCGGCTGTCGAGATCCTGGGTGATCCATTTTCTCTTGAGCAATACTTTCAAGATCGCTGCGCCCGTCGCGCCGCCGATATGGAACCGGCGCTCGCTCCAGTCCAGGCACGGGTAGGCGAAGCGGCGACGCAGTGCGCGGGTATCTTCGACGCTGATGCCGAGGGCTTCAAACCCGTCGACGCCCTTCATCGTAAGGTCGTAGGAATTGCCATCGGCGGTAAGCCAACCAAGTTTCATGAACCGGTCGTGAAGCGATACGCCCAAGACGCCCGCTAAATGGTCGTAACAAGTTCGCGCGGCTCTCAGACGATTCGGTGTGGTGGGCACGAACTTCTCGCGAGTATCTCCCGCCAGGATGCTTAACCCTTCCAACGCACGCGCCACATCGGAGCTTTCCAGGCTGTAATAGCGATGCTTTCCCTGCGCCAGCACCTGCACCAGACGCTCCGCCTTTAGCCGATTCAGATGGACGCTGGCCGTCGACGGACTCACGCCGGCAACCACGGCGAGTTCGGTGCTGGTTCGCGCGTGACCATCCATCAGGCAATAGAGCATCCGCGCCCGCGCCGGTTCGCCGATCGCGGCTGCTATTCTCGACACTGCGCCGTCAACATCCATACTTTGATGCTAAGCGAAGTGTCGTCGCGTGACAAGCCTTAAGCTGTCCAGGATGCCTGCTATTGACCGCCGCGAAGCCCTGGGAGCCGGTGCGGCGCTATGGGCATTATTTGTCCTTGGTTGCGACGCATCACCCGACAGGAGAACATCGATGACCATTGCCTGCTTCATCCGCTATCAGATCGACCCGTTTCAGCGCGACGAGTTCAAAAAGTACGCCGAAAAGTGGGGCCGCATTATCCCGCGATGCGGCGGGCATCTGATCGGATATTTTCTGCCGTACGAAGGCACTAACGACATCGCGTGGGGATTGATCGCGTTCGATAGTCTCGCGTCCTATGAGAGCTACAAGGCTCGGCTGAGAACCGACACGGAAGCTCGCGAAAATTTCCAGATGGCGCAAACCAAGCGCTTCATCCTGCGCGAAGAGAGAAACTTCGTGGAAGTGGTGGAGGGGACTTTCGAACTTCCTTCGAAGCTGGATCACCAGCCTCCGCGAAATAAGTGAATCAGCTCGATCACCAGGATCGCCACCACCATGGCCTCCAGTACAAAGGCTCGCGCCTGGTGAAACTGATTCATCATGAAGTCGTACAGCTCGCCGGCGATGCGCAGCTTCTGTTCCACCAGGTTTCGATAATCGGTGACGCCCACGCGGTTCGCGGCTAAGCGGTACGCGCGCGCGTAAAACATGTCACTCAGAAATTTGATCGCATTGTCGGTGCGCTCGGTCAGCTCGGTGATATCCAGACGGAGTGTGTTCAGCCGCTCCGCTTCGCCCGCCATCTTCCAGCGGCGCACGGTGCCGCGATGCTCCAGGGATTTATAGACGCGCTCGAGCACGCGCGTGAGCACGTCGTCATAATGGCGGAACTCCAGCAACTGCGTGTTGGCGTATTCCAGCAGCTGAATGGTCGGAGCGGCGCCCGCCGGCGTATCGTAGACCAACGCCGCAACCCATCCGGCGACGAGTAGATCGGTCGGGTAGTAGGACAGGCTGGAATTTAGCACTTCGTTGCGTTCGGCCTCGGATAGACGCATCGATTCGCCCCGCACGATCTGCGCGATACTCTCCCCGCAGGTGGCCAGCATTCGAGCAGCCGCCATCGGTTGGCCGGTCTCGTCTAGCGCTTCCCGGATCTGAATAATGTAATAGTCTTCGCTGAGCTGCGCCGCGTAGGGCTGGTGGAGCGCGAGCATCGCCCGTGGAAGGCGGGCCTGCAGCAAATCCGACGTCAGTTTCTCCATCTCCGGCGCCGACACCCAGCGATTCGACAGGCGAATCAGTTGTTCCCAATCGGCTTCGAATTGAAGCGTCAACTCGACGCTGATGATTCCGTAGTCGAAGTACTTGATCTGCGCTTCGAATCGCTCGCCGGATTGAGTTGTCACCGGCTCGGGAAACTCGATGACGGGAGGGCGTTCAAAGCGCACGTATTCGGGCGCGGGATGTTTGAAGCTCGGTTGTGGGCGGACTGCCTGGGCTCCGAGCAAGGCATGCAACTGGTCGAGCCGAATTTCTTCGGCCACGTCGTAGAGCACCAGCACCCAGAATGAGCCTCGAAGCGGGGACATCCCTTAATTGTCACGCACTGGATGCCCGCGGAATAGAATATGCACATGACTCTTCGCCCGCTGCTATATGCGACTCTCGCGTCCACGTCGCTTTGGGCGCAGCTTGCGCCGTCCGGTCTGCGCTGCGAATATCTGACCGATCCGATGGGGATCGATACGCCGAATCCGCGGTTTTTCTGGATTCTACAGCACACGCAGCGTGGCGCGTCGCAGACCGCGTATCAGATCGTCGTGTCTGGAGGAAATGAAGTAGTGTGGGATTCGGGCCGGGTCGCGTCGCCAGCGTCTACTCAAGTTGTGTATGCGGGCAAGCCATTGCAGAGCGGGAAAATTTACTCCTGGAAGGTTCGCTATTGGGACCAGGCGGATCAGGCGAGTCCTTACAGCGCGCCTGCGCACTTCGACATGGGATTGCTGACCGCTTCCGACTGGCAAGCGAAATGGATTCGCGGCGGCAATCAGGTGCGCAAGGAATTTACTTTGGATGCGAAGCCGGTGCGCGCCCGAGCCTACGTCGCCGGCATCGGATATTACGAAATGCGTATCAACGGGCGTAAGGCCGGTGATCACGTGCTCGATTCACCGTACACGCCTTACGACAAACGGGTTCTCTATTCTACTTACGATGTCACCGACATGCTGCATGCTGGTCCCAATGCCGTAGGCGTGATGCTGGGTGAAGGATGGTTCGCCTCGCGCGCCGCGATCGTGCAGATCCAGGTTGAGATGGAGAACGGCCGCCGCGTGACGATTGCAAGCGACGCGACATGGAAGAGCGCGCAGGGTCCGATCCTCAGCGACAGTATTTATAACGGCGAAACGTATGACGCGCGCAAAGAAACTCCGGGTTGGGATCGCGCGGGACTTCAGGACGCGGCCTGGGAGCCCGTGAGCCTGAACGATCCGCCGAAAGGCGTTTTATCCGCGCAGATGATGCCGCCGATTCGCGTGGTCGCCAGTCTGCCCGCGCTCAAGATGACTAGTCCGAAGCCCGGAGTGTGGATCTACGATCTTGGCCAGAATTTCAGCGGCTGGACGCGGTTGAAAGTCCGCGGACCCGCCGGCACAGCCGTGAAGCTGCGCCACGCCGAATTGCTCTATGACGATGGCACGCTTAACGTAGAAAATCTTCGAACCGCGCGCGCTACCGACGTCTACATTCTCAAAGGCGGCGGTGAAGACGAGACTTATGAGCCGCGCTTTACGTATCACGGCTTCCGTTATGTCGAGCTGACCGGATTTCCGGGCACGCCGCAGATGGACACGTTGACGGGTGAGGTGGTGCATTCCGATGTGCGCCCCTCCGGCGGATTTTCGAGCTCCAAGACAGTGCTCAACCAGGTCCAGCGCAGCATTGTTTGGGGGATCGCGTCGAATCTCGAAAGCATCCCGACCGATTGCAACCAGCGTGACGAGCGCATGGGATGGATGGCTGATGCGCATCTTTACGGCGAAGCCGCGATGCTCAATTTCGACATGCCCGCCTTCTATACGAACTTTCTGCGCGATATCCGCGACAGCCAGGATGACGATGGCAGCGTGCCAGACACCGTTCCTCGAGCTCGTTTCGCGCGCGGTCCTGCCGACCCTGCCTGGGGCAGCGCCTATCCTCTGTTTGTCCTGTATATGTACCAGCGCTATGGCGACCGGCGGATTCTCGAAGAACATTTCGACGGCATTCGCCGCTGGACCGATTTCCTGACCTCGCGCGCCAGCGACGGGATCGTCAGTTTCTCCAAATACGGCGATTGGGTGCCGATCGAAACCACTCCCGGCCCGCTGGTGTCGACTTTCTACTACTATTGGTCGGCCGACATCGTCGCGCGCGTGGCCGCGGTTCTCGGGAAACAGGCCGAAGCCGAGCGCTACGGGAAGCTCGCCGCCGATATCCGCACTGCGTTTCACAAGAAATTCTTCAATCCGGACCTGAACAGCTATGGCAGCGGATCGCAGACGTCAAATATCCTTCCTCTGTTTCTCAACCTGCCGCCAGACGACGTTCGCGGAGCGTCCATGGGCCGTCTGCGGAACGATATCGTGTACGGGCACAACACGCACATGACGACCGGAATCGTGGGCGCGAAATACCTGTTCCCGCTGCTGACGCGCACCGGCAACTCCGACCTCGCCTATGAGCTCGCCACCGACACCAGCTACCCGAGTTGGGGCTACATGGTCGAGCACGGCGCCACCACGTTGTGGGAGCTGTGGCAGGACAAAACGGGACCGTCGATGAACTCGCACAATCACCCGATGTTCGGCAGTATCGGCACTTGGTTTTACGAAGCGCTGGCCGGGATCAATTTCGACGATCAGGAGCCGGGGTATAGCCGCATCCGAATCGCGCCACAAGTCGTTCGCGATCTGAACTGGGCTTCGGGGACGCTTGAAACGGTTCGGGGAACGGTCTCGTCGTCATGGTCGAGATCCGGTGCGGCGCTCCGGATGGAGTTGACCATCCCCGCCGGAAGCGTGGCGGAAGTACACGTGCCTAAGCTCGGCTTGAATGACGTAGTGGTCGAGGAAGCAGGCCGCGCCGTGTGGAAGGCCGGAAAATTCGAGCCGGGCGTTGCCGGAATCAGTAGCGGGAAGGAAACAGCGAGCGAGATCGTTCTCGAAATCGGCTCAGGATCGTATGTGTTCGAGCGAGCCGGCAACTGATTTTAATGAAAAGGACGACCTCGCCATCGCGGGACGGACGGACCCGGTCACTATCAGCCGTCCAGGCACGCGGCCGAGAAAGCGTGAGAAGCGAGAGCGGTGGAGCGATATGCCCCACCGCCACCAACATGCTTACGCTATGCGGTCTGCGCTTCAACGAACTGAGCTTCGTCCGCAGAGGGGCCGTACATGCCGGGAATCTCCACGCCGTTCAGCCGCAGGTAGACACCCAGTTGCGCCCGATGATGAACCAGATGATTCATGATGGTGCTCCGCATCACTGCGGCGCGCGGCATCGACATTATGGTGTTGCCGTCATATATAAAGGTCCAGGTCTTCTGCCAATCCGCATTGGACATTTCGGCGATCTTAATTCGAGCGTCGGACGCACCCTGATCGAACTTCTTGAGCAGTTCTGCCCGAGTAGTGCAGATTTGCGGCTTGTAATCGGATTTCAGCTCGAAAACGTCCATCTCGAGCACCAGGGTCCAAGCCGGTAACTCCGCTATGTGGCTGGCGAGCCGGCCCATGGTCATCGATTTCGGATGCGGCTGATAGTCGAATTTCCCATCGGGAACGCGCTCCAGCAGCTTCCGTGTATTTTTAATCTCTTCGTCATATTCGAGTAACAGCGTTTGACTGAACGGCATCTTCTTGTCTCCTTTTTTTAGAAAACCGACACTCAGAACATTACCAGCGCTTGCGGACAGAATCGGTCCGCAATGCATGTCACAATTAAAAAATGTTGGAGACCTCGGCCCGGCTCTTGCGACTGTTGTCTTTGTTTCAGGCTCAGCGATATTGGTCCGGCGCGGAGCTTTCGGAGCGGCTCGAAGTGACCGCGCGCACTCTGCGTCGGGATGTGGACCGGCTGCGCAGCCTCGGCTATCCCGTGAACTCCACCTCCGGTATCGCCGGCGGCTATCAGCTTGGAGCGGGCGCGACGCTGCCGCCGCTGTTGCTCGACGACGACGAAGCGGTCGCGGTCGCCGTCGGATTACGAACGGCCGCCAGCGGCACGGTGTCCGGCATCGAAGAAGCGTCCGTCCGAGTGCTCTCCAAGCTTGAGCAGGTACTCCCGTCACGATTGCGGAACCGGATCGCGGCTCTGCATGCTTTCATCGTGCCGTTGACTAATACGGGTCCTACGGTAGACGCCGGCATGCTCTCGGCGATCGCGGCCGCTTGCCGGGACAATGAAAAGCTCCGCTTCCACTACAAGAGCCGGGACGGCGGGCCGAGCGTCCGCGATGTGGAGCCTCATAGGATGGTTCACACCGGACGCCGATGGTATCTGGTCGCCTGGGACCTGGGCCGCAAGAACTGGCGAACGTTTCGCGTCGATCGGATCGAATCGAAGCCTTCTTCAGGCTCCCGTTTCACGCCGCGCACGCCGCCTGATGGCGATTTCGCGACGTACGTGAAGCGCAGCATATCCTACGCACCTTATCCGCACCAGGCCAAAGTGGTCTTACGCGCGTCGTTCGAAGCAGCCGCGGAGCGGATCCCCTCCATGGCCGGAATTCTGGAAGCAATCGACGACCACACGTGCCTGCTGCACACGGGAGCCTGCTCGCTCGACACGCTCTCCGTGTACCTCTCGTTAACGGGCTTCGATTTCGAAGTGCGAGAACCGCCGGAATTGATCGAACGCATACGCGAGTTGGCGGAGCGATTCAGTCGCGCGATCGGCCATACAGCTTCGCCGTGATCAGTGCCCTCCGGTCAGCGTGTCGTTATAGGAGTGCCGCGCCCATCCCCCATAGCGCGGGTTATCTCGATTCGCCTGGTCCAGCGTCAGAAGCATCCTTGGCAATTCTTCGGCGTAATCGGGAGTGCGCAGAGCGATCGACATTTTCGCCAGGTTTGGACCTGCCAGACCCTCGTATGCCATAGCCAGAAACTTCCGGCTGGAGGTCTGAACGTTTTCGATTTTCTTTTCCAGGCTTTCTCCGTCGCCGGGGCTGTTCAACTCATACATCATCAGGGTCAACCGCGGCAGCGATGTCATCAGCATTCTTCGTTCGGCCAGGCTTCCTTTGAGAAGTTTGTTCTGAATATCGGCGTCCACGGTCAGCCGGGCCTTGTCCGCCTCCGCGCGGATGTCGCGAAACGTCTCCACCAGGCCGGGGAGAAACCGAAGATTGCCCGCGCCCTTGTTCTCGGGCCGCTGCTGCGGTTCGATGTCGAGGTGAATTCCGTCGAACCGGTCTGAGTGCCGCTGGTTAAACGCCACAATTCCGCGAACGTGATCCAGAAACTTCTCACGATGCTTTCCAGCTTCATCCGCATCCTCGCTTGAAAGTAACGCCTCGACGCGGATGTTCGACCGGTGGAGCAGACCGATCAGGCGGGCAAGGCCGGCGTCCACCGATGCATCGCGATTCGCCGAGACCGACACATACACCTCGTTGACGCTCTCCCTCTGGCAGAAATCCCGCAGCTTCTCGGCTCCGTGCGACGCCTCCAAAACCGACGAGCTTTTCCATACCCACAGCCCGTGAGCCGGAACGTTATCCGCCGCCGGAAGCGACAAAGCGCCCAGCATCCCGAGCCACAATCTGACGTTCATACTTTGCGCTCCGGGTTTTCGCGGCGCGGCCGAACGTTGAACTCGAGTTTCCAGCGCCGCCCGTCACGCGCCACGAACCAAAGTTCTAGCATGCCGGTTTCGGTCACCAGGCTTTCCAGCGTGACCGGCACAGTTTCACCGGCTTTACCCGGGAGTGTGACTTCCATTGGCGGGATCTCTTCCACTTCGGGCGGGATTTCCTCCAGCATCGCGCCCGGCCCGTCGTGCTTCCGTTCCACCGATTGGAATAAACGGAATTGCGCGCGCTCTCCGATCCGCAACGAGAATTGGCGGTTGGGAAACTGATGCCCTGCGCCTTCCTCCATTCCAAATGGCACCACCGTCAGCAGCTTCAGCGGCGGCCGCATGCCCGGAACCGCCGGCATCGACGTTTCGATCCCGATATAGTAACTACGCGGAACGCCGCCGCGCACGCGAACGCCCTTGCCCTGTCTTGCAAGTCCGTAATACGCGGCGCCGCGGGCCACCGCGTGCATCAGATCGTCCGCGACCAATGGCGTTACCGGCTTCGGCATCCAACGATTCAACGCTTCGAGAATCCGCTTCTGGATCAGTCCCGCCCGCAACACTCCGCCGTTGAACAGCACGTGCGTGGGCGTCGCCGACTGCCGATGGAGAAAATGCGCCAGGTGGCGGGTAATGGCCGCATCCGCAGCGTAAGGCAGGCCGAGTTCGGACAATCCACTGTGCCGGACCTCCGGAGCATCCTCGCGCGCGACGATCGGCAAGAAACCATCCAGGAGGATGCGATTCAAATCCTCACGCTTTAGCTTGGTCTTGACGCTGCCGCCCACTACCCCGGTTCCCCTTCCGAGAATCGTAATGGGAACGGACGCCTGCGTAGCGCCTTCGGCCAGAAGGCTCTCCTTCGCCGCCCGGCAGTGCTGCCATAGCGAGTGAAACTGAATTGGGTCCAGTTTCTGGGGCAGCGTTTGCGCCACGCTGTGCGCCAGCGCCGCGTCCATGTTATCGCCGCCCAACAGGATATGATCGCCCACCGCGATGCGCTCGAGCGTAATCTCGCCGGCCTGTTCGCGCACCGCGATCAGAGAAAAGTCCGTCGTGCCTCCGCCAATATCGATGACCAGGATCAGATCGCCGACATTTACCAGATCGCGCCATTGCGAATGCCGCTCGATCCAGTTGTAGAAAGCAGCCTGCGGTTCTTCGAGAAGAACCACTCCGCGATAGCCGGCTTCCTCGGCGGCCTTTAAGGTAAGCTCGCGCGCGACTTCGTCGAACGACGCCGGCACCGTCACCAGAACCTGGTGATCGTCGAACGGCGATTCCGGGCGTTTCGTATTCCAGGCGTCGCGCAGATGGCTGAGGTATAAACGGGACGCCTCCACCGGCGAGATCTTCTTGATTCCCTCCGGTGCGTTCGGCGGAAGAATTGCGGCGTTACGATCCACCCCCGCGTGCGACAACCACGACTTTGCCGATGAGACCAGCCGGCCCGCGTTATCCAGCCCTTTGCGTTGCGCCAACACTCCGGTGATGGGCGCGCCGTCCTCCAGAAATACAAAGGACGGCAACAGAGGCTCTTCGCGAACTTCCCCGGGATGCACCAGTTGCGGAATCTCGAAAACTTCGACGGTTTCGCCTTGCGTGTACGCGAGTGCGGAATTCGTGGTGCCGAGGTCGATTCCGATGACAGGCTTCATTGAGATAACTTTACGCTACACTCTCCCAAGGAAGCCTGTATCGCGCCGCAGATTAGCGGCCTCGTCCTTTGTGCTCTTCTTCCCTCGCTCGGCCTTCGCGCGGAGCCGCCCGTTCATGCTCGGAACGCTCATGGAGTTCGTGGTGTTCCGGCACCCGCTCTGCCGGTCCCCATCGCCGAACGCCCTCGTAAGGATGAACATACGCGCCGCGATTGATCCAGGTACGGCCCCACGGTGCGTTGTTGATGAACACCCGGTGGGCGCCCCAGTCAAACCGCCCGAATCCCACTCCCCAGCCCCACGGCCGGAAGTACGCGCCGATACTGATCCCGAATCCGAAGCGAATCGCTCCTCCCACGAAAAATCCCGGTCTCGGCGCGAAATATACTATCGCCGGATCGTAATACGGTACCGGAATGAATCCCGGGTCCACCGGCATGATCGTGATGTATGGTCCGGCTCCCACCACAATCTGGGGATTGCTTCTCAAATATCCGTACCTCTGCGCCTGATGGCGCTGCCGCTGCACCGCATCCATCACTTCCTGCTGCTGCGTCAGGAAAGAGTTGCCGAGCTGCGACGTCCAGTTCATGTCACCGGCCATCATCTCTAAGACCGACGGAAACGGGAGCAACGCTTGCACGCTCGGGTCCCATGGCAAATGATCGTTCTGGATCGCGTTGGCCAGCTCTTGTCCTCTGAGGTAATGATGCTGATCCGCCCAGCGCGCCGCATCGGGAATCTGATCCGGAAACGTAGCCGCGGCAAGAATCTGCGCCAGCAGCGGGTCCGGATACAGAGCGATTCGCCCCACTAACTGATCCAACTGCTGCGGGGGCAACGGAGGTGGGGGTGCCTGCGCGGAAACTCCCGCAGCTCCCAGCACGCCCAACATCACCACAGCCAACGTCGCCTTCTTATTTACCGCGTTTAAAGTTCGCATATCTTTCCTCCAAAGATCTCACACCGGCCTCCAAAGATCTCACACCGGCCTCCAAAGATCTCACACCGGAAGACGATCCACTACTGACCGACGTTTCGAAGTTTATCAAAATTAATGCACTTCCCCCGATTTGGCGACCGGAAAAGCAAACTCGCGGATCAGCGGCGGGTTCCGGTCGAAGTCGCTATACCGAATCCATCGCGGCCGCACCACGAAATACACAATTCCCGGCCAGTTCATCCGCGCGGGACCGTCGGGCCAAGCCTTGAAATACGTTTCCTGGTATCGCTCTAAATTCGGCGATTTCAGTTCTTGGGCATCGCCCTCGTATTGAACTGTCTGCTCGCCGTTGCCCCAACCCCCGATCGCGAAGGAACATGCAGGCTTGGCGATGAGATTCGGATATTTGCGGGAACTCTTGACCGTATCGAAAATAATCTCGAGTTCTTGCGTAACCGCGATTCCGACTAAAGCCGATTGAGGCGTGCCGACATTTCCGATGGTTCCGAGAACACCTAGTTTGCACTTCGCCAGAAATGCATAAAGGTCGTCCTCAGTCATGGACGCTATTTCGATACGCTCAACCCGTCCACCTGAACTTCCAGGAGATGATTGATGCGGATGCCGTAAATACCGTCGGTTTTGAGACCGTTTTTCGGCATCGAATGCACCACCTGGCCGTTCACGGCGAAGTCAATCTTGTCGGCGCCGACGCGAACTTCCAATGCATTGGTGGATTTACCGCTTCCGTCGGGCTTCTTCACCGCATCGCTCGGAGTCTTCGGGGCGACCGTGTCCGTGCTGGCATCCCCATCCCGACGCTTGATCAGCCAGGTCCCGTTCTGTGCGACCACGAAGTACAAATACTTCTGCTGTGGACCTTCGAGATCGCTGCCACCGAAGATCAGGCCATAGTAGTTGGTGTGGCCGCTCGGCTTCATCAGCGTAAACGTGCCCTTCAATGTGTACGCTCCGGCTGCGGTATTCGCCGGATTCCAATAAACCGCCGCTTGCGGATTCGTGGCGTGGAAGCCGGCCCCGCTGGTAACGAAACTGATGCCTCCCGACCCGTCGGGGTCCGACGCGGACGTGCTCCGATCCACGCGCATTTTCCAGCCTTTCGGAGCTTGCGCGAACAACGCAATCGCGACGGCTCCAAGAACTGCGACACGAACATATCTTTTCATTGCAAATCCTCTTTCTTCGAAACGATTATATACCGCGTCGCGCGGCGGATCGCGCTAACATGAAAGACGATCCGAGTTTTCCCCGCGACAGACCTATTGAACCCAGAAACACAAGTCGTCGAGAGCCGCGCAGCGAAGATTCTTCGTGAGCTCTTCCAGTCCGGACGCCCGCTCACCTACATCCATTCGTCCGAAGAACAACGAATCGCCAGAGTTTTGAGAGAAGTCGCGCATGGACGGCTCGCTTCGACGCCCATGCCGGTTTGGACGTGGAGCCTCACCGAGGGGATGCGCCGCGACGGCGAAGCGGCAGAATCGGTCACCCAAACTCCTCGCGCCGCGCTCGATTTTATCGCTTCATACCAAGGCCCTGCGATCTTCCATCTCAAAGATTTTCATGACCCGATGCGGGAATCGGCAGAGATCCGGCGCCGCCTGCGAGACCTTCACGAAAGCTGTCTCGACCAAAGCAAGTTTGTCGTGATTACTTCGCCGGTCCGGTTTATTCCCGAGGAACTCGAACGCAGCGTCATGTTTCTCGAACTTCGGCCGCCGGATCTGGTGGAACTGGTCGAGTTTCTGCGCGATGAAACCCGTCCGGGCACGGCTGAATCTGTTCTCCATCAGGTTGCCGTTACTCTCCAGGGTCTGACGCTCGAAGAGGTTCGCTATGCGTTGCGCCGGGTCCTGGCAACAGGCCGCGATCTCGGACCAGACTCGCTTCCGGTGCTGCTCGAAGAGAAACGTCTGCTGATCAATCGCACCGGCGTCATCGAGTTTGTTTCCGAGGGAACCATCATCGGCGAAGTCGGTGGTTTGGAGGGCATGAAGAAATGGCTGCTGGAACGCCGGAAGTTGTTTCAGATGCGCGATAACCTGACCGAAGAGATCGTGCCGAAAGGCGTCCTGATCATGGGTATTCCGGGTTGCGGCAAGAGTCTGTGCGTCAAGGCGATCGCCTCTTCATTCGCGCTACCGTTGTATCGCGTCGACATGATCGAGATTTTCTCCGGCAGGCACGGTAAACCGGAGGGCGCATTCGTCGCAGCCTGCCGGATGATGGAGGACATGGCGCCCGCCGTTCTGTGGTTCGACGAAATCGAAATGGGCATCACCTCGACCGAGTCCGGCGGAGAACAGGGCCGGATTTTCGCGTTTTTCCTCACCTGGATGCAAGAAAAGGCGCGTGGTCTGTTCGTGGCCGCCACGGCGAATCGCATCGATCTTCTACCGGCTGAAATGATCCGCAAAGGACGATTCGACGAGGTTTTCTTCGTGGATTTGCCGCTCGACGAGGAACAAATCGAAATTTTCAGGATTCACCTGAACCGGCGCGGCGTGGACACGAGCGGCTTCAATCTCGCCCAGTTAACGCAATTCACCGGCGGCTGGACCGGCGCCGAGATCGAGCAATGCGTCGTATCGGCCCTGACCAAAGCGCGCCTCGAAGAGCGGGAGCCGACCGAGCAGGATTTGATCAGCGTTGCGGTGAAAATCGTTCCGCTCTCGCGCACTATGAAGGAGCAGATCAATCACATTCGAAGCTGGGCCTTCGAGCGCGCGGTCCGCGCGTCCCCACGTCCGCAAGGGCGATGATTCCTATTGGAACAGGCTCATCTTCAACGACGAAGATTCGCAATGCTCCGGCATTATACAATGGCCGCTATGAACCGATACCTTGGTATCCCAGTGCTGGCGGTCTTGATTAGCAGTGTGATCGACGCCGCGTCTACGAACTGCGAAGACCTCGCGAAACTCGCGCTTCAAACTACCACCATAAAAAAGGCCGAAGCCGTGGCAGCGGGATCCTTCACACCTCCCGGGACTCCGCCCATCCCGAATCTTCCTGCGTTTTGCCGCGTGGCCGGTGCGATCAAGCCGTCAGAGGACTCCGACATCGAATTTGAGGTGTGGATGCCGGCGTCCGGATGGAACGGGAAGTTTCAAGGAATCGGAAATGGCGGATTTGCCGGATCGATCGATTACCGGTCGATGGCCGCCGCGATCGCACACGGCTATGCGACCGCCGGCACCGATACCGGTCATGCGGCCGGAACGATTGACGCAAGGTGGGCGCTGAACCATCCCGAGAAGGTGGCAGATTTCGGATATCGCGCCATTCACGAAACCACCGACAAAGGCAAGTCGATCGTTCACGCGTTTTATGGCGACGGGGTGCGGCGAGCTTACTTCAGCTCGTGCTCGAACGGCGGACGCGAGGCTTTAATGGAGGCGCAGCGCTTCCCCACCGACTATGACGGCATCATGGCCGGCGCGCCGGCGAATTACTGGACGCATTTGCTGATCACCGCGATGTGGGACATCAATGCGTTGCAGTCCAATCCGGATGCGTACATTCCCGCCAAGAAGCTGCCTGCGCTCGAAGCCGCCACGCTCGCAGCGTGCGACGCGTTAGACGGAGTGAAGGACGGTGTGATCGACGATCCGACCAAGTGTCACTTTAAGCCGGCCACCCTTTTATGCCAGGGGCCGGATGCGGATACCTGTCTGACGCAGCCGCAGGTGACTGCGCTCGAAAAGATCTATTCGGGTCCGCGAAATTCGAAGGGCGAGCAGGTTTTTCCTGGCTTTTCACCGGGCGGCGAAACCGGATTCAACGGCTGGGGCGGCTGGATCTCCGGCGCCGGACCGGGCAAGGGCATGCAGGCGATGTTCGGAATGGGCTTCTT
>Ga0209415_10002280_pt1 | contig 36028 bp, 32 predicted proteins | sample PeaSoiSIISIP2007_FD_187696 | JGI IMG/M metagenome (GOLD analysis project Ga0209415, IMG submission 187696) | Peat soil microbial communities from Weissenstadt, Germany - SII-SIP-2007 (SPAdes) (version 2) | ecosystem: Environmental > Terrestrial > Soil > Wetlands > Peat | place: Germany... | reverse complement strand
TCCTCTCAGACCAGCTACTGATCGTAGCCTTGGTGAGCCTTTACCTCACCAACTAGCTAATCAGACGCGGGCCGCTCTAATGGCGATAAATCTTTCCCCCGTAGGGCTTATCCGGTATTAGACCAGGTTTCCCCGGCTTATTCCGAACCAAAAGGCACGTTCCCACGTGTTACTCACCCGTCCGCCACTCACCCGAAGGTGCGTTCGACTTGCATGTATTAGGCCTGCCGCCAGCGTTCGCTCTGAGCCAGGATCAAACTCTCAGGTTGAGTTGACGTTCTGACCGATATTCCATCCATTCCGAAGAACAGATGGGCGTTCGTTGCGTAGTCTATTGACGAGTTCCCAAAACCATTCGCCCGAGCCGAAGCCCTGACCAATGGCCATGGTTTGTCTTCAAGAGACCGCATTTGTCAGCGTCGAGATAGCGTGGTTACGCTATCGCCAGGACGCCGCCGCCTGCGTTTCTCTTTCCAAATCAACGATGTCAAAGACCTGACCGGAGGCTTCCGGCCCCGCCGATAACGCCCGGCGGCGCGAGGAGCGGCGTCTCTATCCGCACCCAAATTCGCTGTCAATCGCCTCTGAACCCGGCCCGGGAAGCCCCCGTTTCGAGCGCAAAGACCACTCCGGGGCCGCTGGGGCGTGCCCCTGTCAGTCCGTAGCGAGTCGATTGAAGGGGCGGAAGCTAATGCGAACATGACAAAAAATCAAGGCCCAAAGGCTCCGATTTCCGTCCGTCCGCCGCAGAAGCTCCGTCCGCAAGCGAGCGGCGGGGTATATGGATGCGCCGCCTGCGACGCAAGCACTTTCTGGAGCCCAAATTGACCCACCCCGAGCCGCAGACCGAAGTGTTGCTCGGCGGACTCGAAGCCGGCCGGGTGGTGAAGCTCGGCGGGACCGTCCGGCGCGCCGCCGGCCCGTGGACGGCGACCATTCAGGCGCTGCTCGGCCATCTTCAGTCCAAGGGCTTTCCGGCGCCGCGGCCGCTGGGCCTGGACGACCAAGGCCGCGATACCGTCAGCTTCCTTCCCGGGCGGGCGTCGAACTGGCCATGGCCGGCGGCGCTGCTCGACGTCTCCGGCGCACGGCAGATCGGGTCGCTGCTGAAGCGCTACCACTGCGCAGTGGCCGACTTCGTTCCGCCCTCCCCTGCGCTTTGGCGCCACGGCGCCCAGGCGATCGGCGCGGGTGAGCTCGCGCTGCACGGCGATTTCGGGCCGCACAATCTGATCTGGTCGCAGACCTCCGTGGTCGGCGTGATCGACTTCGAGCTGGCGCGGCCGGGCGATCCGTCGGAGGACGCCGGCTTCGCGGTGATCCGCGCCGCCCAGCTGCGACCGGACGAGCTGACCCGGCCGGTCGGCTTCAAGACGCCGCCGGACCGCGGAGCGCGGCTGGCGGCGTTCGCCGAGGGTTATGGCGCATCGCCCGCCACGCTGGTCGCGGCGGCGCTCGCGGCCCAGGCGGCCGAAATCGAGCGCATGGTCCGCCTGGGCGGCCAGGGGCTCGAGCCGTGGACGACGTTCCAGCGGCGCGGATTGGAAGCCCAGGCGCGGCTGGAGCTGGACTGGCTGCAGGCCAACGCCGGCGCGCTGATCTAGAGCGAATCCTTGCCGAGCCCGGCGGGCGGCGCATAAACAATCCCGCATGCTGTCGAGCAAAGCCCGCTACGCCCTTCGCGCCGTCGTCGAACTGGCGCGCGCCGACGGCGCCCAGATCACCGCCGGCGACCTCGCCGAGCGCGCCGATGCGCCGCGCAAGTTCCTCGAGGCGATCCTGCTAGAGCTGGCGCGGCGCGGGGTGGTGGTCAGCCGGCGCGGCAAGCTGGGCGGCTACAGCCTGGCCAGGCCCGCCGCCGAGATCAGCTTCGCCGAGGTGATCCGGGTGATCGACGGGCCGCTGGCGTTGGCGCCGTGCGTTTCGCGCCTGCAGTTCCGCAAATGCGACGATTGCCCGGACCTGGCCACCTGCTCGATCCGCGAGGCGCTGCTGCGAGCCCGCGACGCCACCGCCGACGTGCTCGAGGGCTACAGCCTGGCCGAGGCTGCGGCCGGCGGCGGGGCTGAGGTGTTCCATATCGGGCGGGCCTAGGGACTGCGCTTATAAGCGCCCTAGCCCTGGAAGCCGCTGCCGCGCGGCGGGCCGACGTTGAGCCGCTCAACGACGTTTTCCGCTGCGAACGGCGCCAGCTCGACCGAAATGCTGAGGGAACGGCCGCGGTAGAAATCGGCAAGGTGAGTCTCGACCAGCGCGGTCAGATCTTCGAGCAGCGGCTCGCGCAGTGCGTCCACCCGGTCCGCCGGCAAGCGCGCCATGATGGCGACCGACGCCCAATCGGGCCGCCCGTCGCCGACGATGAAGTCGGTTAGACGTAACGCGCCGATGCAGACACCGACCATCGACTCGCGCCCGAAGTCCGTCTCCAGACGCCGGGCGATCTTGCGCAGGAGGTCGGGGATGTCGGCCTCGGGGCCGAGGTTGTCGGTGAACGTGACAGTGACGTTGATCATGGATCGCCCTCTATCGCTCCTCTGTAGCGGCTCGGACGGGCCCGGCAACGGTTCACGACGCCGCTGGAAGATGCTTCGATGCGGCAAGAGTCCCGGGAGGAAGCTGGATGACCACCGCTGAGGCCGCCGCAGTGAGGCGGCCGCGCTCGTCGTTGCGCCAGGTGATCGTCGCCAGCCTGATCGGCACCACCATCGAGTGGTACGACTTCTTTCTCTACGGCACCGCCGCGGCGCTGGTGTTCGGCAAGCTGTTCTTCCCCAGGTCGGATCCGCTGACCGGGGTGCTGCAAGCGTTCCTGACCTACTCGCTGGGCTTCGTCGCCCGGCCGATCGGTGGGCTGGTGTTCGGCCATTTCGGCGACCGGATCGGGCGCAAGCGCCTGTTGATGGCGAGCCTGGTGCTGATGGGCGTCTCCAGCGCGGCGATGGGCCTGCTGCCGACCTACGCCCAGATCGGCGTCGCCGCGCCGGTGCTGCTGGCGATGCTGCGCTTCGTGCAGGGCTTCGCCGTCGGGGGTGAGTGGGGCGGCGCGGTGCTGATGGCCGGCGAGTTCGGCGACGCGCGGCGACGCGGCACTTGGGCGGGCTGGCCGCAGGTGGGCGTGCCCGCGGGCAACCTCCTGGCCGCCGGGGTGATGGCGGTGATGGCCGCGACCCTGAGCGAGGCGGACTTTCTCGGCTGGGGCTGGCGCGTCGCCTTCCTGCTGTCGGGCGTGCTGGTGGCGGTCGGGTGGTGGGTGCGCTCGACCTTGAGCGAGTCGCCGCTGTTCGAGGCCGCAGAGGCTGAAGCGGCGGTGGCGCTGGAGCCGGCCCCGGCGCTGCAGGCGCTGAAGCACCGGCCCGGCGGTATCGCCATCGGCGCCGGGCTGAAGTTCGGCGAGAACATTTCCTACTATGTCCTCACCACCTTCTCGATCGCCTACCTGGCCGAGACCGTGCACGCCAAGCGCCAGATCGGGCTGAACGCGGTGCTGATCGGCAGCTTCGTCGAGATGCTGACGCTGCCGTTGTTCTCGGCGCTCTCGGACCGCATCGGGCGTAGGCCGGTCTATGCGTTCGGCGCGGCGGCGATGGCTGTCTGGGCGTTCGTGTTCTTCGCTCTGTTGCATTCCGGCGGCGCGGTCGCGGTGGCCGGGGCGATGGCAGTCGGCCTGATCCTGCACGGGGCGATGTACGGCCCGCAGGCGGCGTTCATCTCCGAGCTGTTCCCGACCCGCTACCGCTATTCCGGCGCGTCGATCGCCTATCAGGTGACCTCGATCTTCGCCGGGTCGCTCGCGCCGGTCATAGCGGTGGCGCTGCTGCAGCGGACCCACTCGACGCTGGCGATTTCGATCTATGTCGCGGCCGCCTGCGCGGTCAGCGTCGTGGCGGCGCTGGTGGGGCGCGAGACCAAGGGCCTGAGTTTCGCCGAGATCGACGCCTGGGGCGGCCGAGTGGCCTCCGGCATGGACGCGCCTTCGCCAATCCTGTAGCTGCGCGATCGACGCCATATTGCTGGGTTGCAACGCTTGGCGTCGGACCTGCGGGCGGACGCGGGGATCAAGGGGAGGCGTTCACGGTCGGGCGCCAGTCAGAGGGTTGGATGCGTTCGTGGATGGGGCGTCTTGTGGTCGTGCTCGGCCTGGCCGTCGCCAGTGCGGCCTCGGCAAGCGTCGAGATCCTGCCCTGTCACGGTACGCCGACGCCTTACCGGGTGTTGGTCACCACCCAGGGCGTGAGGACCAACCACGGCTACCTGGTCGCCAACCTTTACGGCTCGGACCGGCGCCGCTGGCTGGCGGACAATGGCTGGCTCAACGTATGGCGCGACCCGGCGCTGCCGGGCGACGAGACCATGTGCCTCTACCTGCCTGCGCCTGGCCGCTATGCGCTGGTGATGTTCCACGACGCCAACGCCGACGGCGACCTCAACATGGGACCGTTCGGCCCGAAGGAAGGCTACGGTTTCTCCAACAATCTGCGGCCGTTCTTCACCGCGCCGTCGCTGGAGTCCGCGCTGTTTCCGGTCGCGGCCGGCGACACCCGCATCACCATCCGACTGCGCTATCCGCCGATATCCTAGAGCTTGCGGCTTGCTTCGGGCGCCGAACGGGCTCTATGGCGCGCCGCACGTCCGCTTCCGGACGGCTTGGCCCTGAGCAAACGCTTGCCGACAGGCGATCCCATCCTCGTCACCGGCGCGACCGGTTTCGTCGGCTCGGCGGTGTTGCGCGCCCTGGTCGATCGCGGCGAGACGGTGCGGGTGCTGGCCCGGCCCTCGAGCCCGCGCCGCAACCTCGACGGCGTCGCCTGCGAAGTCGTCCTCGGCGACATAACCGACGCGGTGTCGATGACGCGGGCGATGGCGGGCGTGCGCCAGCTCTATCACGTCGCCGCCGACTACCGGCTCTGGGCCCGCGATCCGGGCGAACTGCGGCGCGCCAACCTCAGCGGCGCCACGGCGGTGATGGAGGCGGCGCTGGCCGCCGGCGTGGAGCGGATCGTCTACACCTCCAGCGTGGCCACCCTGCGCGCCGCCGATGCGGCGACCGTCGTCGACGAGACCGCGCCGCTCACCGAGGCGGAGGCGATCGGCGCCTATAAGCAAAGCAAGGTCGCGGCCGAGCGGATGGTGGAGCAGATGGTCGCAGAGCGCGGTCTGCCGGCGGTGATCGTCAGCCCCTCGACCCCGATCGGCCCGCGCGACATCAAGCCGACGCCGACCGGGCGGATGGTGCTGGAGGCGGCGCAGGGCAAGATCCCCGCCTTCGTCGACACCGGCCTCAACCTCGTACACGTCGACGACGTCGCCGCCGGGCACCTGCTGGCGATGCAGCATGGCCGCATCGGCGAGCGCTACATCCTGGGCGGTCAGGATCTGTCGCTGCGCGAGATGCTGGCCGAGATCGCGGCGCTCACCGGCCGCAAGGCGCCGACGCTGGCGTTGCCGCGCGCGCCGCTCTATCCGCTCGCCTATCTCGCCGAGGGCTGGGCGCAGGTGAGCGGCAAGGAGCCGATGCTGACGCGCGATGCGCTGAAGATGGCCTCGCACCACATGTTCTTCTCCTCGGCCAAGGCCGAGCGGGAGCTGGGCTATTCGGCGCGGCCCCATGGCGAGGCGCTCGAGGGCGCGCTCGCTTGGTTCCGCGAGGCGGGATACCTGGCGTGACGGTCGCGCTGGTCATCGGCGGGATCAGCCTGGCGGCATGGCTTTACCTACTGCTGTTCCGGGGCATGTTCTGGCTTATGCGCGAGCGCGACGACCGCGACCTGCCGCCCACGCCGGCGACATGGCCCTCCGTCGTCGCGGTGGTCCCGGCGCGCAACGAGGCCGACGTGATCGAGCGCTCGGTCTCCAGCCTGCTCGGCCAGGACTATCCTGGCGCGTTCCACCTGGTCCTGGTCGATGACAACAGCGAGGATGGCACGGGCAAGGTCGCGGCTATCGCGGCGGCGAAGATCGGGGCGGAGGGGCGACTGCAGCTGATCAGCGGCCGGCCGCTGGCCAAGGGCTGGACCGGCAAGCTCTGGGCAGCGGCGCAAGGCGTCGAGGCGGCGTCCGCGGCCGCGCCGACCTACCTGTGGATCACTGACGCGGACATCGCCCATGACCCCCAGACCCTGCGCCGCCTGGTCGCCAGGGCCGAGGCTGGGCGGCTGGCGCTGGTGTCGCTGATGGCGCGGCTGCAGACCGGGACCTGGGCCGAGCGACTGCTGATCCCGGCGTTCGTGTTCTTCTTCGACATGCTGTTTCCGTTCGGGCTGGTGAACGATCCGCGGAACCGGCTCGCGGCGGCGGCGGGCGGCTGCATGCTGGTGCGGCGCGAGGCGCTGGAAGCCGCCGGTGGCATTGCTTCGATCCGCGGCGAGATCATCGACGACTGCGCGCTGAGCGCCCGGCTGAAGGCGCAAGGCCCGATCTGGCTAGGGCTGACGCGGACTTCCGTCAGCTTGCGCCCCTACGGCTCGCTGGGCGACATCGGGCGGATGGTGGCGCGCTCGGCCTACGCCCAGCTCGGCTACTCGCCGTGGTTGCTCGCGGGGACGCTGCTGGGCATGGCGCTGGTCTACCTGGCCGCGCCGGTGCTGGCGGCCGTCGGGCCTGGCGCGGCGCGCTGGATGGGCTTCGCCGCCTGGGCGCTGATGGCGGCCGCGTTTCAGCCGATGCTGCGCTACTACCGGCTCTCGCCGCTATGGGGCGCTCTGCTGCCAGCGATCGGCGCGCTCTACACCATCTTCACCGTGCAGTCGGCGATCGACGTCTGGCAGGGCAAGGGCGGCATGTGGAAGGGACGCTCGCAGGCGCTGGCGGCGTCGTCATGACCGCGGCGGACCTGGCCTCGGGCAAGGGGCACACCGACGAGAACTTCCCGGTCGCCTCGCACCTGCTGTCGCCGGCCCACCGCGCGCCGATCATGGCGTTCTACCGCGTCGCGCGCCTCGCCGACGATATCGCCGACCACGCCACCGCCACGCCGGAGCAGAAGCTGGCGCGGCTGGCGGAGATCGAGGCCTCGCTGACCGGCAAGAGCGAGGCCTCGGCCGAGGCCGTCGCGCTGCGCAAGGTGCTGGCAGAGCGCGGGCTTGGCTGGGAGCACATGCTCGACCTGCTCGAGGCGTTCCGGCGCGACGTGACCAAGCTGCGCTACCAGACCTGGGACGAGCTGATGGACTATTGCCGCTATTCGGCGATGCCGGTTGGGCGGTTCGTGCTGGACGTCCACGGCGAGGCGAAGTCGACCTGGCCGGCGTCGGACGCGTTGTGCGCCGCGCTGCAGGTGATCAATCACCTGCAGGACTGCGCCAAGGACTACCACGAGATCGACCGGGTCTACCTGCCCCAGGAGACGCTCGACGCGTGCGGCGCCAGCGTCGAGATGCTGGCCGATGGCGCCGGCGACCCGGCCATGACCGCGGCGATCCGGGTGCTGGCCGACAACACCGCCGAGCTGCTGAAGACCTCGCGCCCGTTCGCCGGCCAGATCCGCGACTTGCGGCTGGCGCTGGAGGTCGGCGCGATTCAGCGGCTGGCGGAAAGCCTGAACCAGCGCCTGCGCGAACGCGACCCACTCTCTCAGGACACCCACCACAGCCGGCTGGAAGCTGTGGCCGTGGGGCTACTCGGCGTCGGTCGGACCATTCAGGAGCGATTAGGCGCTCGGCAATCGCGCGCTGGGGGGCCATAAGCGCGGGCATGACCGCCACCCTGGAACGCGAACCCCAAGCGAGCCCGGCGAGCCCCGCGCCGGCAAGCCCCGCGCCGGTCAGCACCGAGCAGCAGGCGTCCGGCAGCTCGTTCTACGCGGCGATGCGCCTGCTGCCGCCGGCCGAGCGCGCGGCGATGTTCGCGATCTACGCCTTTTGCCGCAAAGTCGATGACATCGCCGATGAGCCAGGACCCACGGTCGAGGAGCGCCGGGGCGAGCTGAACCGCTGGCGGGCCGATCTTGGCGCGCTCTACGCCGGCGCGCCACCGGAGCGGATCGGGTTCCTGGCTGAGCATGTCAGCCGCTTCGACCTGCAGCATGACGACTTCCTCGCCATCGTCGACGGGATGGAGATGGACGTCGACGGGCCGATCATCGCGCCTAGCTTCGACCAGCTCGACCTCTACTGCGACCGGGTGGCCAGCGCGGTCGGCCGGCTTTCGGTGCACATCTTCGGCATGCCGCGGGCCGAGGGCCTCGAACTCGCGTTCCACCTCGGCCGCGCCCTGCAGCTGACCAACATCCTGCGCGATCTGGACGAGGACGCGCAGATGGGCCGGTTCTACCTGCCCGCCGAGGCGCTGGCGGAAGCCGGGATCGAGAGCCGCGAGCCGCTCGCGATCGTGGGGGACCGCCGCATCGACCGCGCCTGCCGGTGGGTCTCGGCCAAAGCGCATGAGCACTACGCCAAGGCCGACGCGGTGCTGAGGGCCCGGCCCTCGGGCCGCATCCGCTCGCCGCGGCTGATGGGTCAGGTCTACAGCGAGATCTTGACCAAGATGGAGGCCGAGGGCTGGGCCCCGCCGCGCCACCGCGTCTCGCTGCCGAAGATGCGCCTGCTGTGGATCGTGCTGAGGCACGGCCTAGTCGACTGATGGGCGGCCGCATCTATGTGATCGGCGCCGGGCTCGCCGGGCTCTCGGCCGCCGTGCGGCTGGCCGAGCGCGGCCGTTCGGTGGTGCTGATCGAAGGCGCCGGCCAGGCCGGCGGGCGCTGCCGCTCCTACGTCGACGCCGCGCTCGGCATGACCATCGACAACGGCAACCACCTCGTGCTCTCCGGCAACCACGCGACCCACGACTACCTGCGCACCCTGGGTTCAGTCGATCGGCTCGCCGGACCGAGGGACGCGCTGTTCGACTTCTGCGACGTGCGCGATGGGCGGCGCTGGACGCTGCGGCCCAATCCCGGACCGATCGGCTGGTGGGTGCTGGCGAACGACCGGCGCGTGCCGGATACCCACGTCGGCGACTACCTGCCGCTGGTGAAGCTGCTGGCGCCGCAGGGCGACAAGCGGCTCTGCGAGGTGATCCGCTGTGAAGGCCCGCTCTGGGAGCGGCTGATCGAGCCGTTGATGCTGGCGGCGCTGAACACCGAGGCCAGCCAGGGCTCGGCCGAACTGGCCGGCGCCATCGTGCGCGAAACGCTCGCCGTCGGTGGCCGCGCCTATGCGCCGCGCATCGCCGATCCCAGCCTGGACGCAGCCTTCATCGCCCCCGCCCTCGCCTTACTGGCCGCCCGCGGCGTCGACGTGCGGATCGGCCGCCGGGTGGAGGCGATCGCGACGGACGAGACCCGAGCGCTCGGTTTCACGGTCGGCGGCGAGGCGATCTCGCTCGCGCCTGACGACGCCATGATCGTCGCCACGCCGGCCTGGACCACCCCGGGACTACTGCCGGGGGTCTCCGCGCCGGACGCTTTCTGCTCGATCGTCAACGGCCACTTCAAGCTCGACCCGCCGGCGGGCGCGCCGAAGATCGTCGGGGTGATCGGCGGGATGGCGCAGTGGCTGTTCGCCTTCGAAGGCCGCATCTCGACCACCATTAGCGGCGCCGACGCGGTGGTCGACATGCCGCGCGAGGAGATGGCGGCCGCGCTCTGGGCCGACGTGGCGAAGGTCTACGGGCTCGGCGGCGTGGAGATGCCGGCGTGGCAGATCGTCAAGGAGCGGCGGGCCACCTTCGCAGCGACGCCGGACCAGGTCGCCAAGCGCCCAAAGGCTGCGACCCGCTGGCGCAACCTTGCGCTTGCCGGCGACTGGACCGATACCGGCCTTCCCGCCACCATCGAGGGGGCGATCCGTTCGGGCCACAAGGCCGCCGGGATTATCCTGCCCCTGATGCACTGAGATGGACGACGCAGCCCTCACCGATCGACTGAAATTCGCCGACGCCGACGGCCTCGAAGCCGCCGTCGCGCGGGCGACCGACGCGCTGCTGAAGCTGCAGCGCCCCGACGGGCATTGGGTGTTCGAGCTGGAAGCCGACGCCACCATCCCGGCGGAATACGTGCTGTTCGTCCACTATCTCGGCGAGCCGGCGAACCTGGAGCTGGAGCGCAAGATCGGCGTCTACCTGCGCCGCATCCAGGGCGAGCATGGCGGCTGGCCGCTCTATCACGGCGGCGTGCTCGACGTTTCGGCGACGGTGAAAGCCTATTTCGCCCTGAAGATGATCGGCGACGACATAGCGGCGCCGCACATGGTGCGGGCCCGCGAGGCGCTGCTGGCCCACGGCGGCGCGGGCGCCTGCAACGTCTTCACCCGCATCCTGCTGGCGCTGTTCGGCATCCTGGCCTGGCGCGCCGTGCCGCAGATACCGGTCGAGATCACGCTGCTGCCGAAGTGGTTCCCGATCCACCTGGACAAGATCTCCTACTGGGCGCGGACCGTGATCGTCCCGCTCCTGGTGATCCGCAAGCTGAAGCCGAGGGCGGTGAATCCGCGCGGCGTCACCATCGACGAGCTCTTCGCGCAACCGCCGCAGACCATCACCAAGCTGGCGCGCGGCGCGCACCAGAAGGAGCCCTGGGCGACGTTCTTCTTCGGCCTCGATCAGGTGCTGCGCGTCGCCGAGCCGCGCTTTCCGAAGGGCTCGAACCGGCGGGCGATCGACAAGGCGGTGGCGTTCGTCGACGAGCGGTTGAACGGCGACGACGGCATCGGCGGGATCTTCCCGGCCATCGTCAACAGCGTGATGATGTACGCCGCGCTGGGCGTTCCGGCCGACGACCCGCGCCGGGCCATCGCCCGGGCCGCGGTCGAGAAGCTGCTCGTGATCAAGGACGACGAGGCCTACTGCCAGCCGTGCTTCTCGCCGGTGTGGGATACGGCGCTGGTCAGCCACGCGCTGCTGGAGAGCGCCGCGCCGGACGCCGAGGCGGCGGCGATCCGCGGTCTGCAATGGCTGAAGCCGCTGCAGGTGATCGATGTGGTCGGCGACTGGGCCGAGCAACGGCCCAACGTCCCGCCCGGCGGCTGGGCCTTCCAGTACGCCAACCCGCACTATCCCGACCTCGACGACACCGCCGTGGTGGTGATGGCGATGGACCGCGCGCGCCACCGCGCCGAGGTCGCCGGCGCCTACGACACGCCGATCGACAAGGGCCGGGTGTGGGTCGAGGGGTTGCAGAGCAAGAACGGCGGCTGGGCCGCGTTCGACGCCGACAACACCTTCTATTACCTCAACAACATCCCGTTCGCCGACCATGGGGCGCTGCTCGATCCGCCTACGGTCGATGTCGCGGCCAGGTGCGTGAGTATGCTGGCCCAGCTGAACGAACCATTCGACAGCGTGCGGATGAAAGCCGCCCTCGCCTATCTCGAGCGCGAGCAGCTGGCCGACGGCAGCTGGTTCGGCCGCTGGGGGGTCAACTACATCTACGGGACCTGGTCGGCGCTGTGTGCGCTCAACGCCGTTGGCCAGGACGGCGCTGCGCCGATGGTGCGCAAGGCGGCCGACTGGCTGATCCGCATCCAGAACCCCGACGGCGGCTGGGGCGAGACCTGCGACAGCTACCGGCTCGACTACCAGGGCTACGAGCCTCACCCCTCCGGCGCTTCCCAGACCGCATGGGCGCTGCTCGGGCTCATGGCGGCGGGCGAGACCGACCATCCGGCGGTCGCACGGGGCATCGCCTGGCTGCGGGACCGCCAGGGCGACGACGGCTTCTGGGCCGAGGACCATTACACCGGTGGCGGCTTTCCGCGGGTTTTCTACCTGCGCTACCACGGCTACGCGAAGTTCTTCCCGCTCTGGGCGCTGGCCCGCTACCGCAACCTGACGCGCAGCAACGAGCGGCGCGTGGCGTTCGGCATGTGATGGCGCCGATCGCGGATCGCACGGACGTGCTTGCGGTGGTCGGCATGACGCGGGAGGCGAAAATCCTCAGCGGCGCGCCGGTGGTGATCGGCGGCGGCGACCTGGAGAGCCTCACCGGCCGGATCGAAGACGAGCTGCGCGGCGGCGTCGCCGGGGTGGTCAGCTTCGGCCTCTGCGGCGCGCTGGACCCGTCGCTGAAGGTCGGCGACCTGCTGATCGGCGAGACGGTGGCCGACGCCGACGACAGCTACGACGCAGACGCGGCCTGGGCCGCCCGGATCGCCTTGCTGCTGCCCGAGGCCACGGTCGGGCGCTTCGCCCGCGCCGAGCGGCCGGTGGCGAGCGCCGCCGAGAAGGCCGAGCTGCGCCAGCGCACCGGCGCGATCGCCGTCGATCTGGAATCGTTCCCGGTCGCCAGGCTGGCGCGGTGGTTCGGCGTGCCGTTCGCAGTGGTCCGGGCGGTGTCGGACGCCGCTGACCGGTCCCTGCCGCACGCGGCGCAGGTCGGCCTCGGCGTTGACGGGCGGCCGGCGATCGGGCCGGTGTTCGCCTCGCTGAGGTCCAATCCCTGGCAGATCGGCTCGCTGATCCGCACCGCGCTCGAGGCCGAGGACGGCTTCCACGCGCTGGAGCGCGCCCGCCAGCTGCTCGGCCCGCGGCTGGCTGGTCCGGAGGCGGGTTAGTCCATAGCGCTGGCGCTCGGCCGACGGCGCCGCCATCATGCAGCCCCACCCCGCCATCGATGGAGCCATAATGGACGGCGTTCTATCCGGTATTCGCGTGCTCGATTTCGGCCGCTACATCGCCGGGCCTTACTGCGCCACGCTGCTGGCCGAGTTCGGCGCCGACGTGATCCGCATCGAAAAGCGCGCCGGTGGCGAGGATCGCTTCCAGGCGCCGCTGACCGAGGCGCAGGACGGCGGCCTGTTCATGCAGATGAACCGCAACAAGCGCGGCATGACGCTCGACCCGATGACGCCGGCCGGCCAGGACGTGGTCCGCCGGCTGGTGCGGACCGCCGACGTGGTGGTCGCCAACCTGCCGCCGCAGACCCTGGCGGCGATGAAGCTCGACTACGACAGCCTGGCGGCGATCAAGCCGGACATCATCCTGACCCTGGTCACCGCCTACGGCCGCGGCGGGCCCTACAGCGATCGCGTCGGTTTCGACGGGATCGGCCAGGTGATGTCCGGCGCGGCCTACATGACCTCGGACGGCGACGGCGAGCGGCCCTATCGCTTCCAGGCGCCCTGGGTGGACTTCGGCACCGCCCTGCACTGCGCCTACGGCACGGCGATGGCGCTGATGGCGCGCCAGCAGACCGGCCGCGGCCAGGTGGTCGAGGGCGCGCTGCTGGCCACGGCGCTCACCATCGGCAACGGCCTGCTGATCGAGCAGGGCGTGCTGGGCATCAACCGCGTCCCCACCGGCAACCGCGGCCAAACCTCCGGTCCCGTCGACATCTTCAAGACCCGCGATGGCTGGATCCTGGTGCAGATCATCGGCCAGCCGCTCTTCCGGCGCTGGGCAAACCTGATGGGCGAGGACCACTGGCTGACCGATCCGCGCTTCAAGGACGACATCTCGCGCGGCGAGCATGGGACCGTGATCTCCGAGCGCATGGGCCGCTGGTGCGCCGAGCGTTCGTCAGCAGAAGCGCTCGACATCCTCGGCGCGGCCATGCTCCCCGCCGGCCCGGTGCTCAAGCCGCAACAGGCGCTCGACGACCCGCACGTGCAGGCGATGGGCTTCTTCCAGGGCGTCGACTATCCCGGACTGCCGCGGCCGGCGCCACTGGCCCGCACGCCGGTGCGCCTTTCGGACACGCCCGCCGCGATCCGCCACCGGGCCCCGACGCTCGGCGAACACACCGACGCGATCCTGACCGAACTCGGCTATGGCGAGGCCGAGATCGCGGGGCTGCGCGAACAGGGCGTGATCTGAGCGCTTGCCGCATGCGCGCGTTCACTGGCGCAACCCGCACCGAACGGTGACAATCCCCACCATTCGCGGTTGATTGCGCCGACGCAGCGTCACTGTGGCGCTGATGTCGAGGGGGCCGCCGTGATCATTCGCCACGATGTTCCCGACGCAGACTACCGCGTCGACCGCAGCGCGTTTCCCGTGCTCGCCGACCTGCCCTACGTTGGCCATGGCGTGCTGATCGCGGAGCGCTGGGTGGTCACCGCCGCGCATGCTGTTACCGGCCGACCGGTTGAGTGGGCGGACATCGATGACACGCCGCGCCCCGTCGCAGAGGTGATTGTGCATCCCGGCTACAAGCAAGCGCCGGCGGAGCTGTGGTCGAAGGCGCTGTCGTCGGGTGATGCCGCCCCACTGGACGCCTTCGCCGCCGAGATCGACGACATCGCCTTGATCCGGCTGGTCGAGCCGGTGAGTGGGGTCGCTCCCGCCCTCCTCTACCGTCGAACGGACGAGCAAGGCCGGATCGCCGAGGTCCTGGGTCGGGGCGCCACCGGGACAGGCGTCGAAGGCCAGACCACGGATGCGCTGCGCCGGGGCGAGCTACGCCGTGCTCACCAGCGCGTGACCTCGGCGGACGGGCGCTGGCTGGTGTTCCGATTTGACCCCCCGCCCCAAGCGGTGCCCCTCGCCGGCCAGCCCAGCGACGGCGACAGCGGCGGCCCCGTGCTGATCGAGTCCGGAGGCCATCGGCGCCTGGCGGGCATCGTCTCCCACAAGACGACCGTTATCGACCTCGCGAACTATCACCCGGGGACCTACGGCTCGCTCAGCTACCAGACGCGCATCTCCAGCTACGTGGCCTGGATCGATGCGGTGATCGGCACGACGATAAGACCAGCGTCGTCCTCTGCGCCAGATACGGGGACTATGCCTGCGCCCTAAGTCCGTTGGCCCAGCGTCTGCTGGACTGCCTCCGGTCGCGGTTGATCGCAGCCCGGCGAACGCCTTTACGGTAAATAAGTGTCTCTCACCTAAGTTCAGCCGCAGGATGTCAGGCTGGACGAAGATGGCCGCGGAAAAGCAACGATTCGCACCAGACTTGCTTGCCCTTGTCTCGGTCGGATCAATAGCATCGTTCGTGACGCTTCTGTGCGTCGTGGCCGGACGTTTTCCGGGCGCCCGCCCGCTGCTGACCATCGTCATCATCGGGCTCGGCGCGGGCGGCCTGATCCTGTTTCGGCAGCTCCGCAAAGGCGCCAACAGCCTCGCGGCTGGTGAGGCGCGAGCGCATTACGTCGCCACCCACGACGAACTCACTCAGCTCCCGAACAAGGCGCTGTTCGTGGATCGTCTCCGGCTCGCCGCCAATTCAGTCAGCACGCTTGAGAGCGTCGCCAGCTTCACACTATTTCAGATCGCCTTGGATCGGTTTGAAGAGACGGTCGAAGTTCTCGGGATCAGCGCAAGCGACCAGGTGGTGGTCGAGGCCGCCTCGCGGCTGAGTTCGATCTGCCGCGACACTGACACCCTCGCGCGCGTCAGGGACGATGGGTTCGCATTGCTTTGTGCGGACATGACCAGGGGCGCCGCCGAGGCCATGGCGAGCGAGATGGTTCAAAGACTCTGCACGCCCTACGCCGCTGCGGCCGGCCAGGCCGTAATCACCTGTTCGATTGGCATCGGATTCCTCGCGCCAGAACTCGATCAACCCATCGAAGCCTTTCGGCAGGCTCAGCTCGCCGTTTCCGATGCGCGCAAACTCGGCGGCGCTCGCTATAGCGTGTTCGACCCCTCGATGGATCAGGCGCTCAAGAACCGTAAGGCGCTTGAGGTCGAGCTTCGCCACGCGCTCGCGGAAAATGCCTTGACGATGAAGTACCAGCCCCAGGTCAACGCCAAGGGGGTGCTGGTCGGCGTCGAAGCGCTGATGCGGTGGAACCACGAGCAACGCGGCGTAATCGCCCCCAGCGTGTTCGTGCCGTTGTCGGAGAATTGTGGTCTCAGCGAGTCGCTAGGCCGGCTCGCCATCCGGCAAGCCTTTGCAGACGCGAAGCACTGGGCGGGTCTCAAAGTGGCGATCAATGTGTCGGCCGCGCAGGTGCGGTCAGGCGGACTCGTCCCGACGCTGCTGGAGCTCCTGGCCGAGACGAAGTCCAATCCGCGCAACTTCGAGCTCGAGATCACCGAAGGCGTGCTGCTGGCTGACGAGGCGCAGACTCACGAGACGCTCAACGCAGTCCGAGGGCTCGGCTTCTCGATCGCTCTCGATGACTTCGGCACCGGATACTCAAGCCTCAGCTATCTGCGGCGCTTTCCCGTCGACAAAATCAAGATCGACCAGTCCTTCGTCTCACATCTCGGCAAGCGTCCGGAGTCGAGCGCGATCATCAAGGCGATCCTGGATCTGGCTGAGGCCCTGGAATTGAAGGTGATCGCAGAGGGCGTTGAAACCAAAGCCCAGGCTGAACGTCTCATCGAACTCGGATGCGGGCTTCATCAGGGCTATTTCTATAGCCAGCCCGTGGCCGCAGAGGGCATCGCTGACTTGCTGGCGGGTCGTTCAAAGCTCGCTGCCTGAGGCGCCCACGTCGCGCGGCCCCCGGGCGCCGCCTCAGCGGCCGTTTAGCCATACCGCTTTGAGCCTGCGTTCGACCAGGTTGGAGGCTTCGCTGAGATCGATCGGCTCGACCGCCGACACACCCAAGCGATCGTCGCGGCGCCAGATTATCTCCGCCCAATAAGCCAACCCGGTCCTGCAGGCGATGACCCAGAATTTCGGTGGCAGCAGGCAGCGTTCGGAAAGCCGAATACGTGCGCCGCCTTCGGAAACGTTGTCGAGGCCGCAGTGATGCACCGAACCCGTAATCCGGTCGAAGATTAGGGCGCTGAGAAGCACACGCTGACGCCAAGAGGCGCGCCGTCCAAGGGCAGGCGGCCTGGCAGGAAATCCATCTTGTGCGGTCTGCCGACGTTCTTCGCAGCCGTCGTCAGCATAGACCGGTGAATCGGCAAAGGAAGCTATGGCCCCAATGGTCTCGCGCATCTATCGATCTCGGATCGGAAGGTCTCTCGACTGGTGAACGATCAAATAGCTTGCCTCACAAGTATTAATGGGCTCGGAACAGCAACGTAGCGACTGCCATAGGATGGCCGCGAAAGCCGCCCCTGCCGGCAGACCCACCTAAGTTCTCGCAGCTAGGCGTGCAGGGAGGACTGCGCCGTCGGCTCTGTTTCGCTGGCGTTGTCGAAAATGTACGGTTCCAGCGTCGCCTGGGCCTCGATGCGCAGCCTGTGCCAGCGACCGCCGCCGTAGTAGGCGAGGCTGCCGGGCTCGGCGTCGCCGTGGCCGTTGTAGTAGGAGAGGCAGTCGCGCAACGGCGCCGAGGCGATGTCGGCCTGGCGGCAGTGTTCGGCGTAGGCCGCCTCGGGCTCGCTGCGCACGTCGACGATCCGAGCGCCGCGTTCGCGCATCGTCTGCAGCATCCACACCACGTAGTCGCTGTGGGTGTCGATCGCGTCGGTGAAGTTGAAACTGCCGCCGCCGCCCTGGGGGCCGGAGACGATGAACAGGTTCGGGAACCCGTGGCTGTGCAGGCCGAGGAAGGTCTTGGTGCCTTCCGACTCCCACTTCTGCTTCAGCGTGCGGCCGCCCCGCCCGGTGATCATGTTGAACGTCGAGGTCGCCATCCACTGGAAGCCGGTCGCGTAGACCAGCACGTCGAGCGGATATTCGACGCCTTCGTGCACGACGCCGCGCTGGTTGATGCGGCGCACGCCGACCGGCGCCGTATCGACCAGGTGGACGTGGGGCAGGTTGAACGATGGCAGGTATTCGTCGTGAAACGTGGGCCGCTTGCAGCCGTACGGGTAGTACGGCCGCAGCGCGGCGGCGGTCTTCGGATCGGTGACGATCGCGTCCACCCGCGCCCGGATCTGCTCCATGATGCGGAAGTTGGTGTCGAGCTGCTTTTCCAGCAGCTCCTCGGGGCTGAGGGCCCGTTCGTACTGCTTGCGCTCCTTGAAGTCGGCGACCTTGCCTGAGAGGTAGTCGTCGTTCGCCTTCATGGCGGTGCGGCCGGCCGATATCTTGGCGAACCGCGCGCGCCTCGCCCGGGCCCAGCCGGGCTCGCCCGCCCAGGCCAGCTTCTCTTCCTCGGTGGTGGCGCGCTGGTCGCGCACGTCGATGGACGAAGGGGTGCGCTGGAACACGTAGAGGTCCTTCACGATCTTCGCGAGCTCGGGGATCGCCTGCACCGCCGTGGCGCCGGTGCCGATGATCCCGACGGTCTTGCCCCTGAGATCGACGTTGTAGTTCCAGCGCGAGGTGTGGAATGACTCGCCGGCGAACGTCTCCATCCCCTCGATGCGCGCCAGTTTCGGCGTGGTCAGGATGCCGTTGGCGAGGATCACGAACCGGGCGCGCATCTTGTCGCCGCGGTCGGTCTCGACGATCCAGCGCCCGGCGGCCTCGTCCCAGTCGGTCCGCTCCACCGTGGTGTGGAACAGGCAGTGCTCGTAGAAGCCGAACTTGTCGGCCAGACGCTGGCAGTACTCCAGGATCTCGAAGCCCGACGCGAACTTCATCGTCGGCACGTAGCCGGTCTCTTCCAGCAGCGGGAGGTAGCTGTAGGCTTCGACGTCGCAGGCAATGCCTGGGTAGCGGTTCCAGTACCAGGTGCCGCCGACGTCCCCGCCCTTCTCGCAGAAACGCACGTCGTTGAACCCGGCCGCGCGCAGCTTGTGCCAGAGCAGCAGGCCGGCAAAGCCCGCGCCGACGACCAGGATCTCGCACTCGTCGGTGAGCGCCTCCCGGGGGACGGGGTCGGCCGAGTAGACGTCGGCCAGGTACTTGGCGAAGTCGCCTTCCATGGCGATGTAGTCGGCGGCGCCCCGGCGCACCTCCTTGAAGGCGCGGTATTTCGCCTGTTCCTCGGCGTTGAAGGTCGCGCCTGGCGGCAGCTCGGGCAGCGTCGTCAGCGCCTCGTCGGTGACGATGGAGTAGCCCTTGCCGGCGATGCTCACGTTGGCCTTCGCAGCCCGGGTGTCGAAGACCTTGCGGCCGCTGGCGGGATCAACTCGGATCGACACGGTCATTTCGGGCACCTCATCTGCGCGCTCAGCCACCACCTTGGCCTGCCCGCGGGCCGGCCTCAATACGGGACGTGTCAGCCGCGCGTTAAGCCTCCTCGGCGAGCGCCGTCCCGCGCATGGCTTTCTCGGTCTCGGAGAAGCTCTCCAGCTTGCCCAGCGTGCCCAGGCCTTGGGCCACCAGCGCGGCGGTCGCGGTGGCGAACCGGCAGGCTTCGAGGGGCGGCCAGCCCTGCGCCAGCGCGGCGATGAACCCGGCGCAATAGGAGTCGCCGCAGCTCGTGGTGTCGATCGGCTGGATGGCGTGGGCGGGCACGCGGTGGCGCTCCGCCCCGATCGAGACGTAGGAGCCGCGCCCGCCGTCCTTGATGATGCAGGCCCCGGCGCCCAGCGCGCGGAACTGCTCGGCGGCCCCGGCGATGTCTTCCAGTCCCGACAGAAAGGTCGCCTCGGCGGCGCTCGGCATGAAGTAGTCGACGTGAGGCAGCAGGCGCTTCAGCTCGTCCAGCGCCGAACGGCGGGGCCCGATCAGGTCGCAGGTGACGACCGCGCCGGCGCCCTTCGCCGCGCGCAGCAGCTCCGCGCCAGGACCTCCATCGGTCGCCACGCCGCCGACCGAGGCGTAATGGACGAAACCGCTGGCGCAGGCCGCTTTGACGACAGCATCGTTGATGGCCGCGCCGACGCCGGCGCCGGGGGCGTGGTAGCTCGATCGCCGACCATCCGTCTCCACCGCCAGCAGCGTCGCCGAGGTGCGCTCGCCAGGCTTGGTGATCAGCAGACGGGTGTCGACCCCCACCGATTCGAAGCCGAGCCGCACATAGGCGCCGTTGAGGTCGTCGCCGACGGCGCCAACGATCGTCGTCGGCACGCCGAGCTTGCCGGCCACCATCGCGGCCCCCCCGGCGGTGCCGGCCGGCACGCAGGCGATCCCGTCGATAAGAAGGGCGCGTTCGGTGTGGGTCAGCGCGTCGACGGGCCGTGCGCAAATGTCGAGGGTGGTGAGGCCGATGGTCAGGAGCCCAGAGTTCATGCCGCCGCCTCCGCCCTACGCCTTGCCGCCGTAGCCCGCGGGCCGCGACTTGGCGAAGAATTCCTCCCACTGCGCCGGCGTCAGCCGCGAGGGCTCGCCCAACTGCCGCGCCAGCACGTACTGGCGGCACATGATCTCGAGGCGATGCGCCAGGCCGACGGCCGACCTCAGGCTGCGGCCGCGGCAGATCATGCCGTGGTTGCCGAGGAGGCAGGCCGAGCGATGCTCCAGCGCCTCGGCCGCGCTGTGGGCCAGCGCCTCGGACCCGTAGGTGGCGTAGGGCACACAAGGCACGTCGTCGCCGCCGAAGACGCCGACCAGGTAGTGGAAGCCGGGCAGCGGCTGGTTGTGGCTGGCGACGGCGACACAGTAGTCGGAGTGGGTGTGCACCACCGCCCGCGCGTCGTCGTAGCGGCGGTAGATGGCCGCGTGCATCTGCCACTCCGAGGAAGGCGTCAGGCCGGCGGCCCACGCCCCGTCCGGCCCGACGTAGACCACCGCATCCTCCGAGATGGACTCGGCCGAGGCGCCGGTGGGCGAGATCAGCATGCCCGCGCCGCAGCGGCAGCTGAGGTTGCCCGAGGCGAGCTCGTTCAGCTTCAGCTCGGCCGAGCGCTGGTACTGCAAGACGAGGTCGCGCCGCAGGGCCTGTTCGTCGCTGCCGCTCATCTGCCGACCCTCCATGTTTGCGGCCGACCCTGTGCTGGGGAAACAGCCTCTGCGCAAGGTCTGCATTCGACGGACGCCGACGTCAGCGGGTCGGCGAGCGGCCGCCCCGGTTTGCCAGCTGTGCTATACCGCTGTGAACGCTCGCTTGGGGAGAGAGCATTGCAATATCGCGCCGCCCTGCTGGCCTGCCTCGGCGCCGCGATGGCGAGCGACCCTGCGCTGGCGGCCACACGGTGCGATCCCGCCGCCGCCGCCGCGGCCGCGACCCCCGGCGGCCCGACCGCGTTCGCGCGCCTTTACGCGGCCTGGCGGCGCGAGAGCGAGCGCATCGCCTTTTCCAGCAACACGCGCGATTACGCGGCGTTGCCGAGCTTTCGACGCATCGTCGCGCTCGGGCCACCGGCGGTGCCGCTGCTCACGCAGAAGCTGACCCAGGATCGGGGCATCGACTTCATGCTCGCCGAAGCCGTCGTGCAAATCTGCGGCTGGGATCGCAGCGAGCTCGCCGGCGCGAGCGAGCAGGCGTTGCGCGACAATGTGCTGAAGCGGCTAGAGCCCGATGGGTTCAGGTTGAACCAACCTGAACCCTGAATCGTGCTCTCAGATTTTGAGTCTGGAGCGCGTTCGAACCGCAAAAGCGATTCCACTTTTGCTGAACGCGCTCTGGGCCGTAGCCGCTAGCCCAGCGCTCGCGCCACTTTCCTGGCGCGCGGCTGGGTGGCCTTGATCTCGGCCAGCTTCTCGTCGACGTGCTGCGTGAACACGTATTCGGCCGGCCGCTGCTTATCGAGCGGGATGTCCGGGGCCATCGGGCCGTCGGTGCGCACGCCGCGCAGCATGACTCTGAGCGCCGTCAGCGGGCGCTTGACGGTGTCGGCGACCGCGCTGGCTTCGAAACCGGAGTGGACCATGCAGTCGGCGCACTTCTCGTAGTTGCCGACGCCGTACTTGTCCCACTCGGTGTTATCCATCAGCGCCTTGAAGGTCTTCTCGTAGCCTTCGCCGAGTAGGTAGCAGGGCTTCTGCCAGCCGAACACATTGCGGGTCGGGTTGCCCCAGGGCGTGCAGTGATAGGCCTGGTTGCCGGCCAGGAAGTCCATGAACATGGTCGACTGCGTGAACGACCAAGCCTTGCCGCCGCGGCCAAGCTTGAGGATGTCGCGGAACAGCTGCTTGGTCTTGGTGCGGCCCAGGAAGTTGTCCTGGTCGGGCGCGCGCTCGTAGGCGTAGCCCGGCGAGACGGTGACGCCGTCGATGCCGATCGCCTTCATCTCGTCGAAGAACTTCGCCACCCGCTCCGGGTCAGCGCCCTGGAACAGGGTGCAGTTCAAGTTGCACTGGAAACCTTTTGATTTGGCGAGCTTAATCGCCTTCACGGCGATGTCGTAGACGCCGTCCTGACAGACCGAGTGGTCGTGCATCATCTGGTCGCCATCGAGGTGGATCGACCAGGTGAAGAACGGGTCGGGCTTGTACTGGTCGATCTTCTTGGTCAGCAGCAGGGCGTTGGTGCAGAGGATCACGAACTTCTTCCGCTCCAGGAAGCCTTCGACGATCTTCGGCATGTCGCGGTGCAGCAGCGGCTCGCCGCCGGCGATCGAGACCACAGGGGCGCCGCATTCGTCGATCGCTTCCATGCACTGCTCGACCGAGAGGCGCTGGTTCAGGATCTCACCGGGATAGTCGATCTTGCCGCAGCCGACGCAGGCGAGGTTGCAGCGGAACAGCGGCTCGAGCATCAGCACCAGCGGGTAGCGTTTCACGCCGCTGAACTGCTGCTTCATGATGTAGGCGCCGACCCGCGCCGTCACCGCCAAAGGAATGGCCAAGGAAGAACTCCGCTGCAGTGGGTGACCCGGTTGAGTCCCCGCGCCCATGCGGGACTTAGGCGGCCCTGGCCATGCGATCAAGCTGCGCGGCCCGCAACCTCTCGCCGCGTGTTCGATTGATCACAGGTTACCCGGCCGTCGCGGCGCCTTGGCCGGGGGCTGACTTTACGGCTAAGACATCGCGCCAGGGCGGCGACCGTCCGTCGGGATGGAATCAGCGGGGAACGGCGGTTGACCGAGACCGAGGCGCCGGGATCGAACCGCGTCAGGCGCGCGGCTGTCATCATCGCGCTGATCGGGCTGGTGCTGGCCACCGGCATCATCGCCTATGTCGGGTTCGGCAAGGTGGTCTCGGCCTTCGCCGAGATCGGCTGGAAGGGCCTGCTCGGCCTTTGCCTGACTTATCTGGGGCCAGTGGCGCTGCTCGCCGCCGCCTGGCTGGTGCTCGACCCCGGCGCGCCGCCGGCCAAGACCTGGATCACCTTCTATTTCGCTCGGCTCGTGCGCGATGCGTCGGGCGAGCTGCTGCCGTTCTCCTCGCTGGGCGGCTTCGTGTTCGGGGCCCGGGCGGCGATCCTCGGCGGCGTCGATCCGGCGGTGGCCATTTCGACCACGGTGGCGGACGTCACCGCTGAGTTTATCGGCCAGCTCGGCTTCACGGCGATCGGGATCGCGCTGCTCTGGTACCGGCCCGGGCCGCAGGGCGAGAACCAGCAGCTGATCACCTCGTCGATCCTGGGGCTGGGCGCAGGCGTGCTGGCGGCGGCGGCGTTCATTCTGCTGCAGCGTCGCGCCACCGGCCCGATCGAACGCGCCGTCGGCCGCTGGGCCCCAAGCGCGCTTGCCCAGACCAGCGCCGTGGTGAGCTCGCTGCACGGTCTCTACCAGAAGCCGGCGCGGCTGACGGTGAGCTCGGTGCTGCACCTGTCGGCCTGGGTGCTGGGCGGCGTCGGCGTATGGGCCGGGCTGTGGATCGCCGGCCGGCACATGAGCCTGCGCACCATCATGGGGGTGGAGAGCCTGGTCTACGTGGTCCGCACCATCACGTTCGCCGCGCCGATGGGCCTGGGCGTGATCGAGGGCGGCTATGTGGTGGTCGGCCACCTGTTCGGCCTGACCCCGGAGTTCGCGCTGGCGCTGTCGCTGATCAAGCGGGTGCGCGACATCGTCATCGGCCTGCCGGCCCTGGCGCTGTGGCAGGTGATGGAGGGCCGCCGCCTGCTGGCGACGGGCGCGAAGCCGCCGGAGCCGACGTCCGAGGCGTCCTAGAGCACGATGGGTTCAGGTTGACCAACCTGAACCCTGAATCGTGCTCTAACCTCTTGAATCTGGAGCGCGTTCGAACCGCAAAAGCGATTCCACTTTTGCTGAACGCGCTCTAGTCGTCGCTCGAACTGGTCGCCGGCTCTGCGCCGACCTGTATCGCGGGCTGCGCGCCGCCGGGATCGAACTCGATCCCGACGATGAACCAGCTCGTCCCGCCTGGCGGCTTCTTCATGAAGGTCTGAATGGTGATCGTCCGGGCGCCGTAGACGTACTGGTGGCTGAGCCGCGCGATCGATCCAGTCCCGCTACTGCTGTTGTAACTGAAGCCGGTGTTGTTGACCGAGGTCGGGGCGCCGGGCGGCAGCGACGCCGCGATCTGGGCGAACCCCGCGGCGGCGGTTGGTGTCTGCAGCGACGGATCGAGATGGGCGTCGTGCCCGGGGTCTTCGTTGGTGCGGATCTTCTCGAAGAAGGCGCGGGCGACGCCGTCGCTCTCCTTGTCCATCACCGGCAGGCTGCAGGCGCCGAGGGCGAGCGCCGCGGCGAACGCGGCCAGTATCGATGCTGCTTTCATTGTCGCCGCTCCCGTCGCCTGATAGCTCCCTTGGGAAACCATGGGATCAGGAGCGTTCGGCATGTTCAAGGGTGTGGATCACATCGTCGTCGCGGTGAAGGACCTCGACGCCTCGATCGGCAAATACGAGGCCATCTACGGCGCCCAGGTCAGCGACCGCAGCGAGGCCGCGGCGGCCGGCATGAAGATGGCCTTCTTCCGTTTCGGCGACAGCTATGTCGAGCTGGTCTCGAACCTCGGCGACGATGGCCCGATCGCCAAGCGGCTCGCCGACCGCGGCGAGGGCGTGCACCTGGTGGCGATGAAGGTCGACGACCTCGACAAGACGTTGGCGGAGCTGCGCGAAAAGGGCGTGCGGCTGGTCGGCGATCCGGGGCCGGGCAACGCGGTCAGGGGCCAGGTGTTCGTGCATCCGTCGGAGACCGGCGGCGTGCTCACGCAGCTGGTGCAGCGCTAGCGGCGCTCACCGCATGAAGCGGTAGCCGACCCCCGGCTCGGTCAGGATGTGCTTGGGCGAGGCGGGCTCGGCTTCGAGTTTCTGGCGCAGCTGGCCGACCAGCACCCGCAGGTAGGGCAGGTCCTCGACGTGCGCGGGGCCCCAGATCGCGGTCAGCAGGGCGCGGTGGGTCAGCACCTTGCCGTCGCCCTCGGCCAGCCGCGCCAGCAGTTCGTACTCCTTCGGTGAGAGCCGCACCGGCTCTCCTGCCCGGCTGACCAGGCGCTTGACCAGGTCGAGCTCGAGTTCGCCCGCCTGGATCACCGCCTCGGCGCCGACGCGCTCCAGCTTGTGGCGCAGGGCGACGCGCAGGCGGGCCAGGAATTCGCCGACGCCGAACGGCTTTTGCACGTAGTCGTCGGCGCCGAGGTCGAGCGTGGCGATCTTCTCGGCCTCGCGCTCGCGGGCCGACAGCACGATCACCGGACCGGCGTAGAAGGCGCGGGCGGCGCGCAGCAGGTCCTTGCCGTCCATGTCCGGCAGGCCGAGGTCGAGCACCACCGCGTCGGGCGACGCCGAGGCGATCGCGCGCAGGCCGGCCTCGCCAGTATCGGCGCGCAGGGCTTCGAACCCGGCCGCGCCCAGCGCCGGTCCCAGGAACCGGTGCATCTGCGGCTCGTCGTCGATCACCAGGATGCGGGGCTTGTAGGCGCTCATAGCAGCCAATGCGGGGTCCGCTTCTCTTTCGGCAGGCTGATCAGGATGCGGGTGCCACGGCCGTCGTGGATCGGGCTGGCGGCGGCGATCCGCCCGCCCATGGCCTCGACGAAGCCCTTGGCGATGGCTAGCCCAAGCCCGGTCCCGGCGCCGGCCGCCCGATCGCTGCTCTCCTCAAGCCGCTGGAAGCGCTCGAATACCTGCTGCAGCTGGGCGGTGGGAATGCCCCTGCCCTCGTCCTCGATGCTGATGACGACGTTGCGCTCGTCTTCATAGACCGCCGCTTCGATGCGCGAGCCGTCGTCGCTGTAGCCGATGGCGTTCTCGAGGATGTTGACCAGCGCCTGTTCCAGCAGCGCCGGATCGGCCGGCACGGTGCTGAGCGTCGGCGGGTAGTCGCGCACCAGCTCGCGCTTGCCGAGCCGGCGGGCGACGCGCTCGGCGGCGGCGCTGACCACGTCGCGCAGGTCGGTCGCCTGGGTGCGGGGCGCGACGCCGCCGCCTTCCAGCTTGGTCATGTCGAGCAGGTTGCCGACGTAGCGGTTGAGCCGCTCGGCTTCGTCCCGGACGCTCTCCAGCAGGTCCACCTGCACCGGTCGCTCCAGTTCGGGGCCGTATTCGATCAGAGTGGTCACGGCGCCCAGCACGCCGGCGAGCGGGGTGCGCAGGTCATGGCTGATCGAGTTGAGCAGCGCCGTGCGCAGTCGCTCGGAGCGGCGCAAGGCGTCGGCCTCGGAGGCTTCGGCGGCGAGCTCGGCCCGTTCAAGCGCGATGGCGCCCTGGTCGAGCAGGGAGAGCACGTAGCGCTCCGCCTCCGCGTCGGCCTGACCACGCGGCTCGATCGCCGCGACGCCGGCGCGGGCGCTGATGCCTTGCAGCGGCCAGAAGGTCCAGCCGGCCGCGGGCAGCGTGCCGGTGCCGGCGCCGGCCGCCTCGCCGTGCTCCCAGGCCCAGCGCGCGGCCGCCATGTCCTGGGCGCCCAGTGTCGCAATGCTGGCCTTGTCCTGGGCGCTGAGCGTGGAGAGCGCCGGCGCGGCGGCGGCCGGGGCGATCTCGCCCCCCGTCGGCAGCAGGATCATCGCCCGCACGCCGGTCGCCGCCGCCAGCTGCTCGGCCAGAGCGGTCGCGGCGTCGATCTTCTTGGCCGAGGCCGACAGCCGCCGGCTGGCCGCTAGCAGCGCAGTGATCGCCGCAGCGCGGCGCGACGTCGCCCGCTGCTGGTCCTGCAGCCGGCCAGCCAGGGCGCCCGTCACCAGCGCGACCGCCAGGAACACCAGCAGCGTCAGCAGGTCGGTCGGCGAGCCGATCACGAACGAGTAGCGCGGCTCGAGGAACAGGTAGTTGTAGACCAGGAATGCGAGCCCTGCCGCCAGCAGGGCGGGACGCAACCCCTGACGCACGGCCGCGGTGAACACGGCCGCGAGGAAGATCATGCCAAGGTCGGACGCCCGGAAGGTTCGATCGAGGTACCAGGCGGCCACGGTGGCGACGGCGACGTAGCCGAAGCCCGGCAGGTACTTGCGCCAGGCGCCCGGCTCGCGCGCCACCACCTGGCGGAGGCTCGGCCCCTGCGGCTCGGACGAGCGCTCGGTGACGATGTGCAGCGCGACGCCCTGGGCGTGGCGCATCATGGCGCTGGCGAAGGAGCGACCCAGCGCCTCGCGCCAGCGGCTGTCGCGCGACTTGCCGATCACCAGCTGGGTGACGTTGTTCTTGCCGCAGTAGTCGGCGACCACGGTGACGATGTCTTCGCCGGTCAGCGACAGAGTCGCGCCGCCGAGCTGCTCGGCCAGCTTCATCGCCTCGTTGACCCTGGACAGAGAAAGGGTGCTGGGCGGCGCGCGGCCGGCCCGCTCGACGTGGGCGACGGTCCAGGGCGCGTCCATCATCTCGGCCAGGCGCCGGCCGGTGCGCACCAGGTGGTCGGCCATGGCGTCGCCGCCGACCAGCACCAGGATCCGCTCCCCGGCCGGCCACGGCCCGGAGACGCCGGCGCGGCGCATCGCCCCGATCAGCTCGTCGTCCACCGCCTGGGCCGCGCGGCGCAGCGCCAACTCGCGCAGGGCGGTGAGGTTCTCCGGTTTGAAGAAGTGTTCCGAGGCGAGCCGGGCGGTCTCTGGCACGTAGACCTTGCCCTCGGCCAGGCGCTGGCGCAGCTCGGCGGGGGTGATGTCGACGATCTCGATCTCGTCGGCCTTGCTGAGCAGGCTGTCCGGCACCGTCTCGCGCTGGCGCACGCCGGTGATCTTCCAGATCACATCGACCAGGCTCTCCAGGTGCTGGACATTGAGTGTGGTCCAGACCGAGACGCCGGCGTCGACGAGCTCCACCACGTCCTGCCAGCGTTTCGGATGGCGCGAGCCAGGGGCGTTGGAGTGGGCGAACTCGTCGATGAGCAGCAGTTCGGGCTTGCGCGCCAGCGCCGCGTCGATGTCGAACTCCAGCAGCGTGCGGCCGCGATAGTCGATCGGCTTGCGGGGCAGGATCTCCAGCCCAGTCGTCAGCGCCTCGGTCTCGCGGCGGCCATGGGTCTCGACCACGCCGACGAGGACATCGCGGCCTTCGGCTTTGCGCCGCGCCGCCTGCGCCAACATCTCGTAGGTCTTGCCGACCCCCGGCGCCATGCCGAGGAACACCTTGAGCCGGCCGCGCCCCGCCTTCGCCGCTTCGAGCAGAAGCGCATCGGGATCGGGGCGGCGCGGCTCGTCGAGCGTCATGCCGGCTTAGGCTGAGCCTTTGGCATCGCGGCGTCTAGAGCCCGGTTGGTCATCAGCACATTGACGTGCGGCTGGCCGATGAAGCCAAGGAACGGCTGATCAACGTGGTCCGAGATCAACTTGCGCACCGCGTCGGGCGCAGCCCCCCGCGCCTTGGCGATGCGGTCGGCCTGGAGGTCCGCATAGGCCGGCGAGATGTCCGGATCGAGGCCAGAGCCCGACGTCGTGATGGCGTCGTCGGGGATCTGCTGGTGGCCGGTCGACTTGCGCAGCGCGTCGGCGTCGCCGGCGACCCGCTTGGCGAGGTTGGGGTCCAGCGGACCATAGTTCGAGCCGCCGGAGCTGGTCGGGTCGTAGCCGTTGCCGGCCGCGGACGGGCGCGGGTGCAGGTACTCGTCCTTGGCGAAGCCCTGGGCGATCAGGGCCGAGCCGATCACGTGGCCGGCCTTGTCGGTCACCAGGCTGCCGCCCGCCTGGTAGGGGAAGGCGACCTGGCTGATGCCGGTGACCACTAGTGGGTAGCCCAGGCCCAGCAGGAGCGTGAAGAGGATCGTGGAGACGATCGCGGGGCGGATTTCGGAGAGCATGACGGTCCTCAGGGCCTAAGCCAGGCCGATCGTGGTGATGATGATGTCGACGATCTTGATGCCAATGAACGGCGCGACGAGGCCGCCCAGGCCGTAGATCAACAGGTTGCGCTGCAGCAGCCGACCTGCGCCGATCGGGCGATACTTCACCCCGCGCAGGGCCAGCGGCACCAGGGCGATGATGATCAGGGCGTTGAAGATGATCGCCGAGAGGATCGCGCTCTTGGGATCGAAGTGGCCGTTTACGATGTGGCCCAGCTGCATGACGTTGAGCGCGCCCAGCGCCGGCAGCGAGCCGACGAAGATCGCCGGCAGGATGGCGAAGTACTTGGCGACGTCGTTGGCGATCGAGAAGGTGGTCAGGGCGCCGCGGGTGATCAGCATCTGTTTGCCGACCTCGACGATCTCGATGACCTTGGTCGGGTCGCTGTCGAGGTCGACCATGTTGCCGGCCTCGCGCGCGGCCTGGGTGCCGGTCTGCATCGCCACGCCGACGTCCGCCTGAGCCAGCGCCGGGGCGTCGTTGGAGCCGTCGCCGCACATGGCGACGAGCCGGCCCTTGGCCTGCTCCTCGCGGATCAGCCGCAGCTTGTCCTCGGGCGTCGCCTCGGCGAGGAAGTCGTCGACACCCGATTCCGAGGCGATCGCCGCCGCAGTGACCGGGTTGTCGCCGGTGATCATCACCGTGCGGATGCCCATGCGGCGCAGGTCGGCGAAGCGCTCCTTCACGCCGGCCTTGACCACGTCCTTCAGGTGGATGACGCCGACCAGCGCGCCATTTTCGGTGACCGCCAGCGGCGTGCCGCCGGAGCGGGCGATCCGGTCGACGGCCGCGTTCACTTCGGCCGGGACGGCGTTCGGCGGCATGTTGATCATCTTCAGGATCGCGTCGACCGCGCCTTTGCGCCAGCTGTCAGCGCCGGCGTCGAGGCCGGAGAGCCGCGTGGTGGCGCTGAACGGCACCGGCGTCGACTCCTTGGGCGGCACGCCGCTGAGGCCCTTTTCCAGCGCCAGGTCGACGATCGAGCGGCCCTCGGGGGTCTCGTCGGCGAGCGAGGCCATCATGGCCGCCCGCATCGCCGCCTCGGGGCGCACACCGGGCGCCGAGACCACCTCGGTGGCCATGCGGTTGCCGTGGGTGATGGTGCCGGTCTTGTCGAGCAGCAGGGTGTCGCAGTCGCCCGAGGCTTCAACCGCGCGCCCGGAGGTGGCGAGCACGTTGAACTTCAGCAGCCGGTCCATGCCGGCGATGCCGATGGCCGAGAGCAGCCCCGCGATCGTGGTCGGGATCAGGCAGATGAACAGCGCGCCCAGCAGGATCGGGTCGAGCTTGACGCCGGAGTACTGGCCAAGGCCGAGCAGGGTGACGCAGACGATCAGGAAGATCAGGGTCAGGCCGGCCAGCAGCACGGTCAGCGCCATCTCATTGGGCGTCTTGCGCCGCTCCGCGCCTTCGACCATGGCGATCATGCGGTCGATGAAGCTGTTGCCGGGCTCGGCAGTGATACGCACCTTGATCCAGTCGGAGACCACGGTGGTGCCGCCGGTGACGGCCGAGCGGTCGCCGCCGCTCTCGCGGATCACCGGCGCGGACTCGCCCGTGATCGCCGACTCGTTGACCGAGGCGACGCCCTCGATGATCTCGCCGTCGGACGGGACCATGTCGCCGGCCTCGACCAGCACGACGTTGCCCGCGACCAGCTTGAACGCCGAGGTGGGAACCACCAGGCCTTTGTCATCGACGATCAGCTTGGCTTTCACATCGACCCGCTGGGCGCGCAGGGCGTCGGCGGCGGCCTTGCCGCGGCCCTCGGCGATGCTCTCGGCGAAGTTGGCGAACACCACCGTGAACCAGAGCCACAGCGCGATCTGGAACGCCCACCACGGATCCGCGCCGGTGCGGAAGTCGTCGATGGTCGAGACGGTCGCCAGCGCGGCGACGATCTCGGTGGCCAGGATCACGGGATTGCCGGTCAGCTTGCGCGGATCGAGCTTGATGAAGGAGTCCTGGATGGCCCGGATGACGACGTGGGACGACATGGTCGTTCCCGCGACGGCGGAGCGGCGCTTTTCACCCAGATGGACGGCGACGTCGGTCATTGGAATCGGGCTCCGGAGAGATCAGTGCTGCTTCGCCACGACATCCAGCACCTGGAAGTGCTCGACGATCGGGCCGAGGGATTGGGCGGGGAAGTACATCAGGCCGCCCATGATGATGATCACGCCGATCAACAGGCCGATGAACAGCGGCCCGTCGGTCGGCAGGGTGCCGGCGGTGGGCGCCAACTTCGGCTTCATGGCGATCGAGCCGGCCATGGCCAGCACCGGCAGCACATAGGCGAACCGGCCGAGCAGCATGGCGACGCCGAGCGTGGCGTTCCAGTAGGGAACGTTGGCGGTGAGACCAGCGAAGGCCGAGCCGTTGTTCCCGGTCGCCGAAGCGTAGGCGTAGAGTATCTCCGACAGACCGTGCGCGCTGCCCAGAGGCGCTTCCAGCTGCTTCAACGCGACGGGAACCACGGCGGCGATGGCGGCGAGGCCCAGGGCCGACAACGGCAGTGTCAGCGACGCCAGCATGGCGAACTTCACTTCCCGCGACTCGATCTTCTTGCCGAGGTACTCGGGCGTTCGTCCGACCATCAGCCCGGCCACGAACACCGCGATGACGGCCATCACGATGATGCCGTAGACGCCCGAGCCGACGCCGCCGGGGAGGATCTCGCCGAGCTCGATCATGAACATCGCCATGCCGCCGCCGAGCGGCATGTAGCTTTCGTGCATGGCGTTGACGCCGCCATCGGAGGCGCCGGTGGTGAAAGCGGTCCAGACGGCAGACGAGGGCGCGCCGAAGCGGACCTCCTTGCCCTCCATGTTGACGAGCGTGCTGGCGTGCACGGCGTGCATCGCCGGCGCGGGTTGGGTCTCGGACCAGTAGATCACCGACGAGGCCGTGACGATGAAGATCGCCATCACGGCCACCAGCGCACGGGCCTCCTTGCGCGCCAGCACCACGATGCCGAAGGCGAACACGCAGGCGTAGCTGAGTGTGTTCATCTCAATCTCTTCGATCAGGTTGGTGATCGCGTTGGGGTTCTCGAACGGGTGGGCGGAGTTGGCGTTGAAGATGCCGCCGCCGTTGGTGCCAAGCTGCTTGATCGCCTCCTGGCTGGCGGTCGGATAGAGCGTGATGGTCTGCTTGGCGCCTTCCATCGTCACCGCGTTGGCGCCGGCCGAGAGGGTCTGCGGCTCGCCCAGGGCGACGAAGGTCAAAGCGACGACGATGGAGATCGGCAGCAGCACATAGAGGCTGATGCGAGTCAGGTCGGCCCAGAAGTTGCCAAGACCCTCGCTGCGGTGGGCGATGAACGCGCGCGACACCGCCGCGGCCAGGGCGATGCCGACGGCCGCCGACAGGAAGTTGTGCGAGGTCAGGCCGGCCATCTGCGAGAACGACGAGAGCGTCGATTCCGGCGTGTAAGACTGCCAGTTGGTGTTGGTGATGAAGCTGATCGACGTGTTGAACGCCAGGTCGGGCGACGTGCCCTTGAACCCCTGCTGATTGAACAGGGGCACGAGGTCTTGGAAGCGCAGGATCAGGTAGAGCACGACGAAGCTGGCGATGCTGAAGAACAGCATCGACATCGCGTAGCTGAACCAGTTCTGGCTCTTGTTCGGGTCGACGCCGAAGGCGCGGTAGAGGACGCCCTCGACCGGCTTCAGCACCGGGTCGAGCCATGTCCGTTCGCCCTGCCAAACCCGCGCCAGATACGCGCCGAGCGGAATGCCCAGAGCGACGGTGATGGCGATGGTGACGAGAATCTCGCCCCAGCCTCGCACGTCCATGTCGATACGTCCTTCTCGTCGGAATTCAGAATTCGCCCCGAAGGGCGAGAGCTCAGGCTAGAACTTGTCCGGGCGCAGCAGCGCCGCGACCATGTAGCCGGCGATGACCACGACCGCGGCCGCGTAGATCAATTGAACAATCATCGTCAGACCTTCCGCAGCGCGGTGGCGTAGAGGGCGTAGAGCAGGAGCACGGCCACGCCGCCGCCGATGTAGATCAAGTCAATCATCACGAATCTCATTGTATGAGGCGCTTAGCGCCGGGCGGATATTTGGGCTCGGGGAGATCAAAACTCGACCGGGAACGACGCCATCGGCCGTAAGGAACTCATAAAGACGCGGCGCCCCTTCGCGCGGGCGCATCACCCGTTCCTGCGACCTTGGCCTGTCCTTCCTCGGCGCGAGCGAGTACGGCGCAGGCGGCGGCCAGCCGTTGCATGGTGGCCCGGAGGCTCTCGCGGTCAATTAGGTAAATGTCCGTAAACCTCTGAGACGGCGAGACACCGACCCGCTCAGCGATCACCGGTGTCTGGGCGGGACCACGTCCTTGAACATGTCGAACGACTTCCAGGCCGGCTCGACCGGCTCGGCGCCCTCTTTGGGCGCGTAGATCGACGGCTCGATCAGATCGAGGCGGGGAATGTAGCGCGGGCAGTTGGGGAAGATGTCGGTCGGCGTCAGCTTCACCAGCATCTGCGCGCCCGGGAAGTCTTCCAGGCCGGGGTCGTCGAGGAAGATCTCTGCGGTCCCGTTGATCCGCAGCCGGCCGGGCTTGTCGCCGATGCGCATGAACAGCAGGCCGACTCTCGGGTTCACCTTGATGTTGCCGAGGCTGCGGAACATGCCGTTGCCGTCGTAGTCGGGCCAGATCAGCAGGTCCGGCGATGCGATCCGCACGAAGCCCGGCGGTCCGCCTTTGAACGAGCAGTCCGGCTGGCCCTCCGCGTCGGCGGTGGCGAGGAAGAAGAAAGGGCTCTCCTCCACGAACGCCTTGTCCGCTTCGTTGAAGCGCTCTCGGCGCAGCTTCTCGTCGAGCCGGTCGGCCAGCGCACGGCTGCCAAAGCGATCCTGCAAGTCACGTTGGCCCGGGTGGTACATGGCATGACCCTCCCCCACGCGTGGCACGCTAGCGCAGGATCAGCCGGCGGTCAGCGTCTGCGTGGTGACCAGCCGCGCCCCGGCGGCGGCGAAGACGGCGTTATGCCGTTCGATGATCTGCGGCACGGTCTCGGCGCCCCAGCTTACGGTGCTGTGGGCGTCGCAAACCACCGTCACCGTGAGCCCGGCGTCGATGGCGCCGCTGACGGTGGCGGCGATGCACTGGTCGGTCTGCGCGCCGAGCAGCACCACCTCAACCGCGCTCTGCTCCGCCACCCACCGGCCGAGCGCCACATTGCTGAAGGCGTCGCCGACGCTCTTGGAGAAGGTCGGCTCATGCTCGGCCTGGCCCAGCGCCGGCCAGATCGGCCAGCCCGGCGCGCCGGGCGCCAGGCTGTCGCCAGCCGGGCCATCGTGGCGCACGAAGGCGACCTTGCGCCGCGTGCGCCTGGCCCAGTCCAGCACCGCCCGGGCGCGCTCGACCAGGGCGTCGGCGTCATGCAGCGCCGGCTCGGCGACGCCGTCGAACATACCCGTCTGCAGGTCGATCACGATGACGGCGGCCGTGCCGGCTGGCGCATACTCAGTCATGGTGAGAACATAGCACGAACGACGGTCGCAATCTACCCCTTGGCCAGCGCCTCGCGCCGCTCTTCCAGCTCCAGCCATTCCTCCTCGGCGTTGGCCAGCTCGGTGCGGGCGGCGGTGAGGCGGTGCATGGCGGCGTCGAAGGCCTTGCGGTCGCGGGCATAGAGGTCGGCGTCGTCGAGCCGCGCTTCCAGCGTGACGATCTCGTCGGAGAGGCGGGGCATGGCCTTGTCCAGCGCCTGCAGCCGGTGCTGGTCCTTGTAGGTGAGCTTGGTGCTCTGGCGCGGCGGCGCGGGGGGATTGGCGGCGGGCCTGGCGGACGCAGGCGTCGGCGACGGCGCGCGCACGGCGTCGAAGAAGCCAGGGTTCTGGCGCACGAAGTCGCTCCAGCCGCCGGGGGTCTCGACCGCCCCGCCCGCTCCGTCCAGGGCGATGGTCGAGCTGGCGAGGCGATCGATGAAGTCGCGGTCGTGGCTGACCAGGATCAGGGTGCCGTCATAGTCGGCCAGAACCTCCTCCAGCAGGTCCAGCGTCTCCATGTCGAGGTCGTTGGTGGGCTCGTCGAGCACCAGCAGGTTGGCGGGGCGGGCGAGCGCCCGGGCCAGCAGCAGGCGGTTGCGCTCGCCGCCCGACAGGGTGGCCACCGGCTGGCGCAGCTGGCTTTCCTGGAACAGGAAGTCCTTGGCGTAGGCCGCGACGTGCTTGGGCCGGCCGCGCACCATCACCTGGTCGCCGCCGCCGTCGGCCAGCGCCTCGCGCAACGTCAGCTCGGCGGTGAGATCGGCCCTGGCCTGGTCGACGTAAGCGATCTCCAGCCCGGTCCCGAGCTTGACCTCGCCGGCATCTGGCCGGATCTCGCCCAGCAACAGCTTCACCAGCGTGGTCTTGCCGGCGCCGTTGGGTCCCACCACCGCCAGCCGGTCGCCGCGCAGGATGCGGGTGGAGAAGCCCTTGATCAGCACCCGCTCGCCGAACGCCTTGGCGAGTCCCTTGGCCTCCACCACGCGCTGGCCGGAAACGCCGCCGCTCTCAGCCGTCAGCGACAGAGCGCGACGCTGGTCGCCCATCAGCTCGGCCTTGCGCTCGCGCATCGCCGCCAGCTGCCGCGCCCGCCCCTCGTTGCGGCTGCGCCGGGCGGTGATCGAGCGATAAAAGGTGTAGGTCTCGCGCTCGATCGACTTGCTGAGCCGGCGCAGCGACTCGGCCTGGTCGGCAGCAATGCGCTCGGACCAGGCGTCGAAGGCGGCAAAGCCCCGATCCAGCCGCCAGATGCGGCGGTCCTCGAGCCAGAAGCAACGCTGGGTGACGCGTTCCAGGAAGGCGCGGTCGTGGCTGACGATCAGCGCGGCGCCGCGGGCCTCCGCCAGCATCGTCTCCAGCGTCTCGATGGCGAAGATGTCGAGGTGGTTAGTCGGCTCGTCGAGCAGCAGCACGTCCGGCTTCTCGGCAAACGCCCGGGCCAGCGCTGCGCGGCGCTGTTCGCCGCCAGAGAGACCTTCCGCGACGCGGCCTGGGTCGAGGTCGAACGCTTGCAGCGCCGACTCGGCCTCATGGGGCGGCGCGCCGCCGGCGCTGGCGTAGGCCAGCAGGGTCTCGCCGGCGACGTCGGGCTCCTGCGCCACCAGGCTGATCCTGGCCGCCGGCGTTAGTGTGCGATCGCCGCCGTCGGGCTCGGTGAGGCCGACCAGCATGCGCAGCAGGGTCGACTTCCCCGCGCCGTTGCGGCCGACCAGGCAGGCGCGCACGCCCGGCTCCAGCGCCAGATCGACGCCGTCGAACAGCATGCGCGGCCCGTCGGCCAGGCGCACGTCCTTGAGGGCGATGATCGGGGGGCGGGCCATGGCGGGTCTTTAGC
>Ga0209415_10002279_pt1 | contig 36052 bp, 27 predicted proteins | sample PeaSoiSIISIP2007_FD_187696 | JGI IMG/M metagenome (GOLD analysis project Ga0209415, IMG submission 187696) | Peat soil microbial communities from Weissenstadt, Germany - SII-SIP-2007 (SPAdes) (version 2) | ecosystem: Environmental > Terrestrial > Soil > Wetlands > Peat | place: Germany... | reverse complement strand
CGGATGGTCGCGAACGCGGTCTGGCCGGCCGCACCGAACTCCGTGACGTCCATGCCGGGCGCGCCGCGCAGTGCATCTCCCACCATCGTTTGGTCACGCTGCCCGATGTCGTCGCCGCTGATGACCGAGACGGACGCGGTCGAATCCTCCGCGCGCGTCTGGGTGCGCGTCGCCGTCACCACCACTTCGGCCAGTTGCGTCGGCTCGTCCGCAAATGTCGGAATTGCCCAGACCAGCATCCAGAACAGGGCTATCCCCTTCGATGGTCTTCGCATGCCTGTTACCCTTTTTTTTGTCGCCTCGACACGGAACGGGGCGCGCGCCCCACCCCGGCTACGCAGCCGGAACTTCACCGGGATCGCAGATTTTTCAATCTAGAGGCCTCCCGATCATGATGACCCTGAGGGCAGCCCTCACATTCGGATCGCTGAGGAGCTGCTCGGCCTTCGCAAGGGCGTTCTTGATATCCGCATCATTAGCCACCTCGGCCTGGGCGGCGTGGACGAGTGAAGCGGCACCCCTGACATCCCCGGCCTGCAAACGAGCGCGCGCCGAGTTGCACGCCGTATCGCTGTCTCCCACCACGCGCGCGATCGACGCGACCGTTTTTCGTGACATTAGGTGAAGATTTTGCAACGTGTCCACCACGATGCGCGTGCCCCGCGTGGCCATCTCCAAAGAACCGATTTCGTCGGTGACGGCCTGCGCCGTCGGGCCACCGGGCAAAATCCGCTGCATTGCGGAGCATCCGGCGACGAACATCCCTCCCGCGCAGCAGAGACAGAGGAGCACGAGCCAACCGATAGAGTCTCGCCTGTGTATTGTGGTGTGAATGCGGCGCACGGTTCAGTCCCTCTCGTCGTCGCGTCAATGAGTCGACGCGCAGCCTCCTAGTGGCCGCTCCAGACGCCCGCGTTCGCGCCGTCGCCGGCGCCACCGATCACTGTCGAGCCTTCCTCGGATGGAATGGTATACACCAATGTGCCCGGTCCACTTTGATTCGTCCACTGAGTACAATCGAAGTTCTGACCGGTCTCCGCGATCATCGGCATCACATTCGGCGGTGCACCGGAGCCGGCGCACGGATGGAGCACCTGCGCCGTCGAAGTTCCCGTTGTGTAGAGCTGATCGATCTCCGGAAAGGCCGGAAAGTCCGCTCTGCCGCAATCACCAGGCGGAAAGAGGGCCAAGGCGTTGATTTGCGTGCACGTCAGCAACAGCGCACCGTGCCCGCTGTCCGTGCCATTCACCATGCTCGTGGCCTTGACCGGGTTTCCGCTTCCCACGTCCGCGGCTTCGCAGGAGTTACTGCAGCAGACGTTGCTCGCACCGGTTGCGCAGTCGTTGGTGCCGTCGCGCACGCAGGCGAGGCCGGTCTGCAGGCTATCGACGGATTCGCTGATATCGACGTTGGCGCCACCGTTGCAGTACAGCGTCCCGGTGCATGACATGATCAGCGAGCACACCGACGTGCCCCCCGTAGCGACGTTCGTCTGTACGAGCACCGGACCCGTCACCGTGACGGTGGCGCGACCGCTGGCGTCGAGCGGCCCAGCAACGAGCGGCAGCCCCTGCACCTTCAGCGTGCCGATCTTGCCCGCCGCCAGTGAGCTGAAGAAGCCCGAGTTGGTGGTATTCAACAGAAAGTTCCGGGTACCCAGCGGCGGCCCCGGCGTCAGCGTAACCGTCGCGGTGCGTGTCGGCGGGATTGGAGTGCGCGTCGCGGTGCGCGTCGGTGTCCGGGTCGGTGTATTGGTCGCTGTGGGCGAAGCCGTAGCCGTCGGTGCCACCATCGCGCAGGCGGCAGGATCCAAGAAGGAGTTGATTGCAGCCTGCACGTCGCTGATGGAAACGGTTCGGTCACCGTTCTGATCGCAATTGGCGCAGCGGCTGAGCGTCTGGGTCGCGAGAAAAATATCGATGCACGCCTGCACCTCGTTGATCGCAACCGTGCCGTTGCCGTCGCAGTCCCCGACGCAGACCGCGTAAACCGAAGCCGGCGTCGCGTTGAAGAATGCCACGGCGGCGGCAACGATGAGCCCGCGTGCGAGTCTCGGCAACGTCACGTTTCGGCCGCACGATTCGTTTGCCGAAGGCGTGATTGCCTTGGCTGAATCTGGTTCACCCGGTGCATGGACGGCATCCCATCGGAGATGCGATCCAGTACACCGAGCGACGTGGCGGCAGCGTCTCACTCAAGCTCAGTCGTCGTCGCCGCTTGCAATTTGGTCAGATGTAAATTGGAAGGGGCACTGGTGCGTGGGATCGGGCTGGACCGGCGCCGGCGCGGCCACGGTGAACTTCGTCTTGAGCGACGGCGACTTGTTGAAATCGAACATGTCCTCCAAATCGTTGGCAGCCCCATCCCGGTCGGTCAGGTGGGCACCGTTCAGGAACCGCTTCGCGATCAACGCCAGCATTGATGTATGGTCACTCACGATGTGTGAAACGTACTTCTTCTTGGCGAACGGTGACACCGCAATGAACGGCACGCGCATTCCGAGCTGATCGAAGGCGGGACAGGTTGAGGGGTACGTACCGGTTGGCGTGAATGCCGGGCAGATTCCGGGCGCTTGTACGAGGGAACTGGAATGGCAGTCGATGCCGCCGTCCGGCTGCTCGCTTGCCGGGAGATTCGAAAGGTCGGCGCACTGGCCCGGGAAGATCCCATCCGGCGTCGATTGGCTCTGCTGCGAGGCGGCGGGCGGCGGCACATGGTCGTAGAAACCGCCGAACTCATCCCAGAGAATGAAGACGATGGAATCATTCCACGTCGGACTATTGCGCAGCGCCGTGAGGTTCTGCGAGATGTAGTATTCACCCGCCTGAATGTCAGCCGGTGGATGCTCATCCGTTTGGTTCACGGCTCCGGACATGAGGGCGACCGCCGGCAACGTGTCATCGCTGCCGACATCGGTGGCAAAATTCGAAATCGGCTTCTGATGCGACGTGAACGGCGCGAACAAACCCGAGTAGGCAATGTCGGTGTAATAGTCTGCCCACGAGACATTGTTATCGTTGAGCAGATCGAAAATCGAAAGGGTGATCGGCTGGTACGGACCCGGAGGGTGTAGAAAGTCCTCGGTGATTTCGCTGGTCGACAGATGCCCGAAGGACGTCGCCGCCAGCTCGTACGAATGGTTCGGAAACGTCTCAGCCAGCGCCCCGCCGAAGAACCGGTCATTGACGGCGAAGTTCTCCGCCAGGAAGTAGTAAAAGGGCAGATCCGTCTCGTTGAAGAATCCCATGGTGTCCCAAGGCGCCATCCCTTGGTTGGGTAGCTCCGTCAACGCGTTGTCGCGAATGAACCCATCCATCGGAGTCGACGTAAGCGTATCGTCCGGATTAGAGAAATTGATCATCTTGTGGCTGCCGATCCAACTGTGATCGAAATCCGGCCCCGCACAGTAGTTGGTTTGATGGAACGAGGTTACCGGGTTGCCGTTGGGATCGGGGTTGGAGTTCGAGCATGCCATCGGCTTCTTCTTGGTGGCCTTTGTGCAGGTCAGTCCGTCGAGGCATTTCGTGTCCGTGGGCTTGCAGATGGGAACCGTGCTGCCTTTGGGAGCCTTCGAGGCGTGGTACGGCGTGCCCTTGGCGTACGGCAGCGCGCCGAAGTAGTTATCGAAGGAGCGGTTCTCTTGCATCATGATGATGATGTGCTTGACGTTGCTCAGGGGGCCGGTGGCACCAGCCGGAGATGCGCCGCAGACGAGCACGCCAATGAACGCGCCGAACGAAGCCTTGCAGACCAACGAACGGTTCAGCATGGTTTCCTCCTTTGTTAGGACCGCAGGTCGACGACGTGCGGCCTCAGACCCGACTTCTCCCGATAATCGGCCGGAGCCTACCACCAAGTTATTGCGAGAATGTTGCAGCGACGCGAAGACTGCGTGAAGACGCCGCGCGCCGTCTGGATCGCCAGCGGATGCCGCGTCAGTGTCCGTTCAACACGGCGATACACTCAGCGACCAGCGTGCGTGCGGCATCTCGTGGCGCAAAGCGCTGCGCCGCGCACGAGGCAGCCTGCCAGGCACAGGCGTCGTGCAGTAGCCGCGCAATGCGTTCCGCGAGCCGCTCGGGCTGCCAGTCGTGTTCACTTACCCACGAACCGCTCCCCGTGTGCGCAAACGCAACGGCGTTGGCCGTCTGGTGATCCCACGCAGCCGTAGGCAGCGGCACCAGCAAGGCCGGCAGACCCGACGCGGCGAGCTCCGCGATGGTCGCGGCGCCTGAGCGCGTGATCGCGAAATCCGCCCAGCGATATACGTCAGCCATGTCGTCGATGTAGGAGTTGACGGCAGCGGGAATCCCCGCCGCGGCATATCGGCGCTGCACTCCTTCGATGTCGCAATCGCCCGTCTGGTGACGGACTTCCACCCTGAGGCCGCACCGTGCGACTCCCTCCAACAGGCCCGGCACATGCGCGTTGAAAAACGGCGCGCCCGACGATCCACCGGTCACCAGGACGCGAAACGGCCGCCCGCCAGGCGGCGGCCGGCGCGGCGCCGTGTCCGCTGCAACGTCGGGGCGCACCGGATTTCCGGTCACCACGACTTTCGACCGTGGAAAGCCGTGGCGTGTCGCCTCGAAGCCGACGTAGGCACGGTCGGCGAAGCGTGCAAGGAACCGGTTGGTCAGCCCGGGCTCGATGTTGGCTTCATGCACCGCGGTGCGCAGCCCAAGGCTCCAACCGGCAAGCACCGCGCTCGCCGAAGCATAGCCTCCGAGCCCGAGCACCATGTCCACCCTCTGCGCCCGCAACACGCGGCGCGCTTGTACGATTCCCAAACACAGCGTGCCGCCGGCACGTACCTTTGCAGCGAGGCCGACACCAAAGAGCGGGGCGGCAGCCACCGCGTGCAGCGCGTAGCCGTTGCGTGGGACGATGCGCGCTTCGAAGCCGTCACCGGTGCCGATGAACACGGGCTGCACCGGCTCGGCAAGCTCCCGAAACGCCCGCGCAATGGCGAGCGCCGGGTACACATGTCCTGCGGTTCCGCCAGCCGCCAGTGCCACGCGGTGCGTCGTCATGACACGTGCAGTCTCGGTTGAAAGATCATCCGTTGACCGATTGGCGCGGGGAGTGTATCGGTCCGCGCAGTGACAGGCAAACGTGACCGCCCCCGCAGCCGTCCTAGCGCACTCTCCCGCCGGATCCATGCATGCCCCGCTCGCCAGGGCGCGCGTCAGTGTAGTGGTGTTGGGAGACATCGGGCGCAGCCCGCGCATGCAGTACCATGCTTGTGCCCTGGTGGAAGCGCTGGCCACGGTCGACCTGGTCGGCTGCGCGGCGACCGAGCCGCATCGGAGCGTGCGCGACGATCCGCGGCTCACCTGTCACTTTCTGTCTCCGCCGCGGTCCGCGCGTCACCCCGAGACGTCGCGCCTCGGTTTCCTCGGCTCAGCGCTGTTCCGCGTGCTCGGCCAGGGCATGAAGCTACTCTGGATGCTGCTTTTCCGAATCGAGGCGCCGCGGGTGATTCTGGTGCAAAACCCACCCGCGATTCCCACCCTGTTGGTCGGATGGATCGCCGCCCGCGCGCGGCGCGCCAAGCTGGTCATCGACTGGCATAACTTCGGGTACGCCATGTTGGCCTTGAAGTTGGGACGGAATCATCCCGCTGTCAGCGTGGCACGGTGGTACGAACGCGCCGTGGGGCGCCGCGCCGACGCGCATCTGTGCGTCTCGCAGGCGATGCAGTCGGAGCTGGCGCACCGCTGGGGTATCACGGCCGTGGTCTTGTATGATCGTCCCGCGGCGATGTTTGCACCCACCGCTCCCGGCGTACGCCAGCCGCTCTGCGAGCGGTTGCGCGAGACCCTTGCGTTGCCTGCACCGCACCCCGTACTGATCGTGAGCCCGAGCAGCTGGACCCTGGACGAGGACTTTTCCGTGCTGCTGGATGCGGCCGTGCGTTGCGATGATCTCATCCGGCGACACGACGCTGCCGGTGGCCGGCCCTTCCCTCATCTGCTCTTTCTCCTGACCGGACAGGGACCTTTGCGCGCCCACTACCAACAGGCGATCCAAAGTCTCACGCTCTCGAAAGTCCACCTGCGCACGTTGTGGCTCTCCGCTGACGACTATCCCTTGGTGCTCGGGGCGGCTGATCTGGGCCTCTGCCTGCACCGTTCGGCCTCGGGAGTCGATTTGCCGATGAAAGTGGCGGACATGTTTGGTGCCGGCTTGCCGGTGTGCGCGCTCGACTATCGGCCGGCGCTCGCTGAACGCGTCCGGCACGACGAGAACGGGCTCATCTTCTCGACCGCCGCGCAACTGGCCACCCAGCTTTTTGAGCTGTTCAAGAATTTTCCCGACGATACACCGATCCTCGACCGCTTGCGCCGCAATGTCGTCGAGACGCAGGCGTTGCAGTGGGGCGCGGGCTGGAAGAACGAAGCTCTTCCACTGTTCGCTCGCTTGTGAGTTGTGGTGTCGGGAGAGGCTCTCAATATCGCCTTCGTTCATCCCGATCTGGGCATCGGCGGCGCCGAGCGTCTGGTGGTCGACGCGGCGCTGCAGTTACAGGCGAGCGGGCATCGGGTGACCGTTTTCACGACCCATCATGATCCGCGCCGCTGCTTCGACGCGAGCCGCATGCTTGACGTGCGAATCCATGGCGACTTCCTGCCGCTGCACATCGGGCAGCGCCTGCGCGCGCCGTGCACCATCGCGCGCATGTCGTACCTCGCCGGCGCCCTGGCGCGACGCGGCGACCGATACGACGTGGTCGTGTGCGACTTGCTGCCGCACGTCGTTCCCCTGTTGCGCCTCCTCACCGGCACGAAGATCGTCTTCTACTGTCATTTCCCCGATCGCCTGCTGACCCCGGCGCGCCATCTATTGTATCGCGCCTACCGCGCGCCGATCGATCGCTTGGAGGAGATCGGCTTACGTACAGCCGACCGCGTGTTGGTGAACAGCCGCTTCACCGCCGCATGCTTTCGGCAGACGTTCCCCCGCTTGCGCCTGCAACCTGAGGTGGTTTATCCCGGCGTCGACGAGGCCGGAGCGTCCAGCACGGTCGACGGTGAGGACAGCCGCAGCGTCATCCTGTGCATCAGTCGTTTCGAGCCGCAAAAGAACCTGGCGCTGGCCGTGGACGCACTGGCAGGCTTGCGCCAGCTGCTTCCGGGGCAGACGTTCTCGCGGCTGCAGTTGGTGATCGCCGGCGGTTACGATGCGCAGCGCCGCGAGAGTTCCGCGACCTGGCGCGACTTGCAGTCACGCATCGCCGCGTGCGGTTTGGAGAACAGCGTGCGGCTCATGCGGTCACCGACGGACGCGGAACGCCTCGCGTGGTTGGCGCGTTGCCTCTGCGTGGTCTACACGCCCGAGCACGAGCACTTCGGATACGTGCCGCTCGAGGCGATGGCGGCGGGGAAACCGGTGATTGCCGTGGACAGCGGCGGGGTGGCGGAGACGGTTGAGCATGAGCGCACGGGGCTGCTGTGCCCGCCGCGCTCCGAGGCCTTCGCCGAAGCGCTGCATCGCTTGATTCTCAATCCGGCGACGGCGGCCCGCCTCGGGCACGCGGGGCGCGCGCACGTACGGGCGCGCTTCTCCCGCGCCGCGTTCGGTGCGCGCTTGGAGTCCATCCTGCGCGACGTAGTGGCCTAAAGGGGCACGATGGTATCGACTTTCCGCAAGTGCCTGCTCTTCCTCAGCCCACACGAGCGCTGGCGCTGGGCCGGCTTGATTCCATTGGCCGTGTGCGCAGCGCTCGCGGAAGCACTCGGCGCGGGCGCCGTGTTTGGTCTCATCAAGATCATCGGCGACCCGGCGCAGGCAGCCACTCTGCCCGTGGTCTCGGTTCTCGTTGCATGGTTGCCGCGCCGTGATCCGCAAACGCTGACTATCGCAACGGCGTTGGCGGTAGCGCTGCTGTACGTCTTCAAAAACGCGGTCCTGATCATCGTCGCCGCGCGGCAGAGCGCGGTGGCCTGCGAGTCGACGGTGGCGCTGTCCGTGCGGATGTTCGAACGCTATCTTGCGGCCCCGTTCGTCTTTCACCTGAGCCGCAACTCGGCGGAGCTGATTCGCAACACTACGACGTCGGTGGAAACCATGTGCGCGCTGGTCATGATGCCGGCGATCAACGTCCTCGTCGAAGGGCTGATCGTCACGGGCATCGCCGCCGTGTTGTTGATGACCGCACCGCCTTCTACCTGGGTGGCGGCCGGCGCGCTGTTCGCGCTGCTGGCAGCGGTCCTCCGCCTCACCCGTCGCGCGCTTCTCCGCTGGGGCGAGGAGGAGCACGGGTTGCGACAAGCTATTATTCAAAACCTGCAGCAGAGCTTGGGGGGCTTGAAGGACGTGCGGCTGCGCGGTCGCGAGCCGTTCTTTCACGCTTTGTTTGCCGACCAACAACGCAATCTGGCGCGCGTGCGACACTCCAACATCGTGCTGTCCACCGCGTCGCGCTTGCTGATCGAAAGTGTGTTCATCGTCGGCATGCTGTTGATGATCGCGCTCCTCGCGGTACGCGGCAACGCGGGGCCGCAGGTGGTGCCGGTGCTGGGGCTCTATGCGTATGCCGGTTTCCGCGTCATTCCGTCGGTCAATCGCATCCTGCTGAACCTCAACTGCATCCGCTACGCCTCGCCGACGGTCGAGCGGCTGCATGAGGACTTTGTGGCCCTCGGCCCGCCGCCGCAGCTCAGCGAGGCGGCGCAAGCGGAGACGATAACGTTTGCGGACCGCATCGAGCTGCAGCACGTGTCGTACGCCTACGACGCGCGCCGGCCGCCGGTCTTGCACGACGTCAGTCTCGCCATCCGTCGCGGTGAGTCCGTCGGCATCGTCGGCCCGACCGGTTCCGGCAAGAGCACGTTGATCGACATCGTCCTCGGCCTGCTGGCGCCTTCCGCTGGTCGCGTCACACTTGACGGCCGCGACCTCGCCAGCGCGCGGCGCGCCTGGCAGCGCAAGATCGGGTATGTGCCGCAATCCGTCCATCTCACCGACGACACATTGCGGCGCAACGTCGCGTTCGGATTGCGCGACGACGAGATCGAGCCGGCACGCGTCGACGCCGCGGTGCGCCTGGCACAGCTGGAGCCGTTCATCACGAGCCTGCCGCAGGGTCTCGATACGCACGTCGGCGAGCGCGGCGTGCGCTTGTCGGGCGGAGAACGCCAACGGGTTGCCATCGCGCGGGCGCTGTATCACGAGCCCGAGCTCTTGGTCTTCGATGAAGCGACCGCCTCTCTCGATGCGCAAACGGAGCGCGAGCTCACCGGCGCCATTGAAGCGCTGCACGGCCGCAAGACGATGCTCATCATCGCGCACCGCTTGAGCACGGTACGCAAGTGCGACCGGCTCGTCTTCCTGCGCGATGGACGCGTCGCCGGAGTGGGGTCGTTCGACGAGCTCTTCGAACGCAACCTGGACTTCCGCAGCATGGCATCAGCGGCGTTCTTCGTGGCCCCGACCGCCCAGGAGTAATGGAGATACAAGGTCGCCATCGGGAAGCGGCATTGAAGTAAACGACGCACCACGAGCCCGGGCTCGGCAGCGAACCGATGTCGTTCGCCGCCGGTATCTCCGCGCAGCGGTACAGAGCCCGCTGGATCAGCGCTTTGCCGATCTCGAAGTCGTGATGATCGTCACTTGCTGGCGGATGCATACCGTGCGTGCGGCTAGGCGCCCGACTCCCACTTTATCTTCCAGGTCATGACGTGCCCCAGCTCGGACACTCGGTCGTCGAATTTCTCGAAATGCGTGGTGTAACGGCCGTCGAGGAAGAAGAGCTGCGTGAACATCGAATGGAGTGCAGGCAGGGAGCCCGTAAGGACACGCTGGCGAGCAAGGTCCACCAGCACTGCGATCGCGGGAAACGTCGGTGACGAAAATGGAACATCCTGTAGACCACGCTCACCGGCCACGATCAACGTGCCAACGCTGCCCTCGGACGCGGTGTCCGTCGTACCTCCATCGACGCGGACGACGCGCAGCCGGCTCCGCCGCGGTGCGGCGAGCTGGTACGTGAAGTCGTACAACTGCTCTTGCGTCGTCTTGCTCATGAGTGCCATGCGGCAGTGCCAGATCGTGCCGTCCGCCGTTGCGCTGCACGGTATCCACCGAGCCGAGGCGGGCACAGCGTGCGGCGTGACGAAGTCGTCGCGTGACAAGCCGCGTGCCTGTCGGTCAAGCGTGGCGGCTTCGCCTTCCGTGAAGTTGAAGCGCTCCGCAATCATGCGGATTGCGACCGGCGCCGGCTGCTGCTGCACGAGCTGCGCGATGGCGGCTTTACGAAAGTCCCACAGCCCGAGGTGCAACCACGCATCCTTCTGCGCCAAATCATCCGAGAGCACGACGTAAGCCTCCGGCGGCACGCAATGCGTAGCTGCGAGCACATCCTCCTGCGCCGCGGGCGTGAAGCCGTGCGCGCCGAGATAGGCCGCCGCTGCCGTTCGGTCGAGGCTGACGAGATCGAGCACCATCGACTGTGCGATGAGCGCATCATGCACGTGCGCGCGAATCTTCCCAAACGCGCCCTGGCTTCCCTCCGGATGGGGCGTGGCGTCCGATGCGCAGTCGAGCATGCGCAGCACGCCGAACATCTCGCGCTCGCTGTCACTTGCCAACACGCGCGCCAGCCAGTACGGCACGTGTGTCAGCAGGGAGCTGCCGTCGGCGTTGACGCGGCGCTCCGCGGCGTACTTCACCCAATAGCCGTAGTCCCACCACGTGCTGACGATGCTGTCGGGCGCCGAGTGGTCCCGGATCTTCGTCAACGAATTCCACCATACGTCGCTCATCTGCGGAGCGTAGCGGAGCCCGACCGTGTAGCCCTGCCGAACGGGTTGGATGAGCAACACCGCACCCGCGCAATAGACAAGAACGCGTATCGCTGCCGCATAGCGCGGCTTGTGCTGCATGCGGCAGCTCAGGCGTTCGCCCAGTCGACCGACGGCGGCACCGAACGCCAGACCGACGGCGGGGACCAGCAGGAACATGAAGCGCACGTGCCCTGCTTGCAGCATACCGGCCAGCAGCCAGACGACCACTACCAGCTCGCCTCCCGGATGCTCTTCCGGCGGGAGGTCGCGATGCAGCATCCCTGCGAGCAGTGCCGCCGCCACCGGCAACGCGCACAGCCGCGCCGCCGCCACCGGCCGCAGTCCGGGGATCGCCAGGACAACGCCACAGAGCCCGGCGCCGCCCAGCGCAATCGCCATATCGGTGCGGCGCCAACAGCCACGCGGCAACGTCAACAACACCAGGCCAAGCAGCGATCCGTAAAGGACGAGTTTCCCACCAACTGTTTCGGCGAGGGCCGCAAGATCGGTGGACTGCAGCTCGCTGACGGTTCGCAACGCATCCGGATAAAGATTCCCGTCCGTCGCCTCGAGCGGTGGCCCCAGCTTCGAACGAACCGCCGACACGATCTCCGACGGCAGCAAGGCGCCGGTGTACGAACGCTCGGCACCGGTCAGTACGGTGAGCAGGCCCGTGGTCACGTAGAAGACGATTCCGACCAGCGCCACGGCGCCGGTGCCGTGATATGCGGACGCTAGGTTCTTGGCGGTTGAAACTCGTCGTCCATGAGTCAAGTTTCGTTCGAAGCCGCTAGCAGCGAGCCAACGGCGAGCGGTCCCGCCGAAAGGACGCTGGGCGCAGCCCGCTAGACGTAGCAGGAACCAGCGGCTCATCCGGAGGCCGGTCAGCGCGAGCAGGGCGGCGAGCACGACGAGGTAGGCAAACACCCATCCAAGCCAGGTCAGCGCGTGCAGCGTTGCGATACAGCCGGCGGTCACCGCCCACAGCCCACGGCGGCGCGCCGACGTGGCGTGCAGCGCCGCAACCACGGCCCACACCGTCCACAACGGCAGCGCGACATTCCACGCATCGTTGTCGCTCCCGAAGCTGCGCACGAAGACGCCGGCGTTGCACGTGATGAGCACGGCGGCGAGGACACCTCCCAGCGTGCCGCCCAGGCTTCGGCCGATGCCAAACGCCGGGATAGCGGCGAGCACCATGACGATGATCGGCACCAGCATGGCACTGGCCGGCAGCGGATAGCCGTGATGCAAGAGGTTGGCGATCCGGTGCACCGCGACGATCGCCGCCACGTGCACTCCGCTCGTGTACGGCACCGCGCCGCCGAGCGGTGCGTACACGTAGGCATCGCGACACTCGCCGTTGACGACCGCGTCGCAGAGTCTTCCGGTGCGGACGACGTTGCGCGCCTCGCGCAGCCACGCGTAGCTGTCCATGTCGCCGAGGTAGGGGTACCGTTTGCCGTCGTCCGCTTCATACGTCAGCGAATCGCGGAAGTGATCAGCCAATTGCGCCCGTCGCGTGTCGAACTGCGCGCGGTTGCGCGCGATCCAGTCCTCAGTGAGCGTGTCGACCGCCGCCGGCAACGGTGACGGCTGGCTGCGCAGAACGTTCCGCCGCACCTGCGCGCGCAGCGCGCGCTCCGCCATACTATCCGCGACCGGCAGCGAGAGCGGCCGCGTCCACATCCACAGCGCCAGCGTCATCGGGAGCAACGCGAGCAGCCAGCACCGGCGCGACGCCATCGCCAGCGCTTAAACCACGTCTCGCCCGCCGCGCCAAGAACCGCCGCGCCCCGGACGCTTGTGCCACGACAGTTGACTGCAGCCTGAGATCCGTTCTAGCGAGGCGGTCGTGGGAGCCAGTCACAAAATGACCCGTCCAGACGGCTCGCGGTCTCTCCTTTTGTTGCCGGCGCGCGATGGCATCCGGCATTGTTTCGTTGCCTTCGGTCTCATGCCGCTGTGGCCCGTGTGCGCGTGGCGATCCGTCTCCACACCGGCGGACCGCGCCTCGAAGCCGCGCCGCTCGAATTCGAAACCAACCTCATCGAACGGCCCACGTGGCGGCGGCCGCTGCTCGCCTCGCTGGTCTTCGTCAAGGTTGACGGGACTCAGGCTTCTTCCGTTTCTGGCGATTCTGGCCGACTGGGGATGCACCGCCCGGATGCCGAATCACGTTGAACCCCCAGGCTGGTTCGCCGGAGATCCCCATGTTCACCGAGGGATTCTGTGCGATCGCACCAGTGCGCAGAACATGCTCACGCCAGCCGAGTTGTTGGACATGATGAGGCCTAACAATCTGGCGATCCTGTCGGTGCTTGCCGACAGCGGCAACGGCGAAGCCAAAGACGCCGATACCGACCTCGCCGTCATCTCTGGCGAGGACCACCCCGCGTCAACGCCGCAGCGCATCGTGCATTGGGACTCGGAATGGCACTATGACCCCAAGGGAAATGCGGTTGAGCGGAAGGTCATCGGCGGCCATCTGATTCTTCTGGGCCTCAAGCACGGCGGTAAACCTTGGGCCGAATACACCTACCCGATAATCGAATGGGCCCGGGAGCAGGGGGCGATCGCAGGATTCGCCCACATGCAGGATCTCGCGCAGGACGGTGTTCCCAACGGCCTCACCTGCTGCCATCCGCTGGAGTATCCCGTTGAGACGGCCTTGGGCGCATCGTCTTTCTTGATGGAAGACGTGGGCGGCAGCGACGCCGCGGTGAAAGCTTACTACCGCCTGCTGAATTGTGGCTTCCGCCCTGGACTCGCCGCTGGAACCGATTACCCCTGCAATTTCTCGAAACCACTCGGCACATTACTGACCTACGTCAACGTGAAGGGGGAAACGCTCAATTACCGAGACTGGATCGCCGGCATCGCTCAGGGCAGAACCGTGATTTCGCGCAACGCCCACCAGGAGTTCCTGGAACTAACGGTGAACGGCACGGCCTCGCCAGGCGACGATGTGCCGCTCGATGCGGCCGGCACCGTTTCCGTGCGCGCCCGGTGGACATCCATGGATAAACTGACCGGCCAGATCGAGTTGGTGCAAAACGGCCAGGTTGTAGCCAAGCTCGACGGTGCGGCGGCGCCCGGGAGGCCCCTGGTTCTCGAGTCAAAAGTGCCCTTTACGCAAAGCGGTTGGGTTTGCGCGAGGCGGATGGGCGCCAAGGGCCATGCGACGCACACCGCCGCGGTCTTCGTGACCGTCGCGCATGCTCCGGTACGCGCGAGTTCCGCGGACGCGGAATTCTTCGTTCGGTGGTGCGATAACCTGATCCGGAAGACCTCACCCGGCGGTCCATGGAACAAATACTTCTCGCACGATTTAGCCGCGGCTCAGCAGCGCTACGTGAAGGCTCGTGAGGTGTTCCGGACGGTCGCCATGCAAGCTCGGGCACAAGGGCGGTAAGAGAGGCCTTGACGTTCTGCGCGGTGCCGTATCGATGCTGATGCGCCTGATCAAGACGAGACTCGCCGCGACGACACGACCTTTCGCCGCGCCGGCCGGGGGACGTGCGCGGCGTTCGTGCGCCATGCGGATCGTGCTATTCGCGGGCCGCGCGCAGCCCGCGACCGTGCACGCCTTGCCGTTGTGATTGGCGGGCTTCACCGAAGGTTTTGACACGCGCGATCGGCAGGACGCCAAGGCGCTGCTTGATCAGGTGTAAGCAGCTCACGCGCGCCGCTGCTGTCGCACGGAGGTTCCCTTGTCTCGCCCCGCGATCGCAGCTCCTGAAGCCTCCTGGGGTGTCGCCGCGCTAGCCACCGCGCTCAGCTGCCCGCCCGGGTTCAACTCGGGTGCGTAGCCCGGCAGAAAGTACAGCTCAAGGCGCCCCTCGAGACTCTGGACATACTGCGCCACGGCCTTGGCGATGTGCGCCGGGTGGCCGTCGAGGAATATCGCCTGTATCGCTGCCATCCGTATTGCGTTCCCGCCCGAAATCGTCTAGCCAGCTCAGCTCAAAACACTCGATGCGCGTTCTGGGGGCGCGGCGCATCGAGAGAAAGCAGGTTCGATGATCGTTCTCAAGGCCTTGGCCCTCGGCATAATTGAAGGCATCACTGAGTTTCTCCCCATCTCCTCAACCGGGCATCTCATCGTCGCCTCCGCCGTCATCCGCTACCCGGAGTCTTCGCGCGAGACCTTCGAGATCTTCATCCAGCTCGGCGCCATCCTCGCGGTGGTGTGGCACTACCTCCACCCGCTCGCCGACCTCACGCGTCGCGCGTCGTCGGAAGGCCGCGCCCGTATGCTCATCGGCAAGGTGCTGCTGGCGTTCGTGCCGGCGGCGGGCGTGGGATTCCTTTTCCACCACATGATCGAGGAGCACCTGTTCCACCCCGCGGTAGTGGCCGGCACGCTGATTGCCGGCGGCATCGTGATCATCGCCGTCGAGCGCCGCACTTGGCACTTTCGCGTGCACACCATCGAGTCGACCGGCTGGATGCAAGCGTTCTGGGTTGGCGTCGCGCAGATCTTGTCGCTGGTTCCCGGCGTATCACGCGCCGGGTCGACGATCATCGGCGGCATGTTCACGGGGATGGACCGGCCGGTGGCGACGCAGTTCTCGTTCTATCTCTCCATCCCGACGATGTTCGCCGCTAGCTTGTACAGCCTCTTCAAGGCGCGCCATCTGCTCTCCGCAAGCGACGCCCTGCCCTTGTGTGTCGGCTTCGTGGCGGCGTTCATCTCGGCGTTGATCGTGGTGCGCGCCTTCATCACCTTCGTGCAGCGCCACACCTTCACCGGCTTCGGCTACTATCGGATTCTCGCCGGCGTGGCGATCTTGGCGATGCTGCCATTCCTCGGTTGACGGGTCACCATCGGTCCCCTAAGGTGACGCCGGTTTCGAGGGGGGCATGAATCTGGTTCAACAGCTGTTCGCCGTCAAGAGCGTCAAGCTCCTCGAAGAGGAGATGGCGAGCGACAACCGACTGCGCCGGGTGCTCGGTCCGGTGACGCTGACGGCGCTGGGCGTCGGCGCGATCATCGGCGCCGGCATCTTCGTGCTCACCGGACTGGCGGCCAACGTTTACGCTGGTCCAGGTTTGGCGCTCTCTTTCGTCGTCGCCGGCTTCGGCTGCGCCCTTGCCGCCTTGTGCTACGCCGAGTTCGCCTCGATGGTGCCGGTGGCGGGCAGCGCTTACACGTATGCGTATGCCACCTTGGGCGAGCTGCTCGCCTGGATCATCGGTTGGGATCTCGTCCTCGAGTATGCCGTCGCCTCGAGCACCGTGGCGCACGGCTGGTCGCATTATCTGCTGGCCTTCCTACGCCTGTTCAACATCACGCTGCCCGCCCACTTCACCGCAAGCCCGATCGACTTCGACCCGGCGACACACGCATGGGTGAGCACCGGTGCCTACGGCAACGTGCCGGCGGCGCTGGTCGTGCTCTTCATCACCGTGATTCTGGTCATCGGCATCCGCGAGAGTGCGCGCTTCAACGCCGCCATGGTGGTGCTGAAGTTGGTCGTTGTGCTGTTCGTCATCGTCCTGGGTTCGCAGTATATTCGCGTCGAAAACTGGCATCCCTTTCTGCCGTACGGCATGTCCGGTGTGTTCAAAGGCGCCGCGTACATCTTCTTCGCCTACATCGGCTTCGATTCCGTATCGACGCACGCGGAGGAGGCGCGCAATCCGCAGCGTGACGTGCCCATCGGCATCATCGTCTCGCTCGCCGTGTGCACGTTGCTCTACATCCTGGTGGCGGGCGTCCTGACCGGTATGGTGCCGTACAACAAGATCGATCTGGACGCGCCGGTGGCGGGCGCCTTCGCGACGCGCGGCTTGCCGGTCGCCGTGTTTCTGATCTCGCTGGGCGCCGTCGTCGGCATCACCAGCGTGCTGCTCGTCCTGCTGTTGAGTCAGGCGCGCATCCTGCTTGCCATGGCACGCGACGGACTGATCTCGTTTCGTTTCTTCGGTGCCGTGCATCCGCGATTCCGCACGCCGCACAACGCCACGATGCTTACCGGCGTCCTGGTGGCGCTCGTCGCGGCGATGTTCCCGCTGAAGATCCTCGCCGATCTGGTCAACATCGGCACGCTCATGGCGTTCGTCATCGTCTGCGCCGCCGTCCTGGTGATGCGCCGCACCAATCCGAACGTGCCGCGGCCGTTCCGCACGCCGCTGGTGCCGCTCGTGCCGCTGCTCGGCATGGCCAGCAATCTGCTCATGATGCTGTACCTGGGCTGGGAAAATTGGTTGCGGCTCTTCGTGTGGCTGATCATCGGCTTGGCGATCTACTTCAGCTACGGCCGGCATCATAGCAAGCTGGCGCTCGCCACAGCGGCGGCTGCTCCGACCGCGCGCCGCGCCGGCCAACGCTGAGCGACGCGGCATATGGCGCGTCGCGCATCGCCCGTCGCGAGAAGCAAGTCTGCGTCCGACCATCCGCCATCAGCTATAAGCGATACGCAGTCTTCCCCCGCCTTCGTCCGCGGGCTCGGCGTGTGGGACGCCACGGCGGTGGTTGCCGGGTCGATGATCGGCTCGGGAATCTTCATCGTCTCCGCCGACATCGCGCGCCAGGTTGGCGCGCCGGGTTGGCTGCTGCTCGTGTGGGTCCTGACGGGCATCATGACCATCATTGGCGCGCTCAGCTACGGCGAGCTGGCGGCGATGATGCCGCAGGCCGGCGGCCAGTACATCTACTTGCGCGAAGCGTACGGTCCGCTGGTCGGTTTTCTCTACGGCTGGACGCTGTTCATGGTGATTCAGACCGGCACGATTGCCGCGGTGGCCGTGGCCTTTGCGAAATTCACGGCGGCGCTGTTGCCCGTGCTGGACGCGCAGTTGCACCTTGGCCCGCTGCCCGTCTCCGCGCAGCAATGTCTGGCGATTCTGGTCATCGCCGTTCTGACCGCCACCAACTGCAACGGCCTACGCAGTGGCCGGCTCGTCCAGAATGTCTTCACGGCCACCAAAGTGGGATCGTTGTTAGCGCTGGTCGCATTCGGCCTGGCCTTCGGCCGCAATCCGGCAGCGGTGCGCGCCAACCTCGCACACTTCTGGAGCTGGGGAATCATGCCGACGGCGGCGTCACTGCTGCCGTTGCTTGGTGCCGCAATGGTGGGGGCACTGTTCTCATCGGACGCGTGGAATAACATCACGTTCGCCGCCGCCGAGGTCCGCGATCCGGCGCGGACCGTGCCTGTGAGTTTGGCCATCGGCACGACCGTGGTCACTATTCTCTATATTTCGGCCAACATTATCTATCTCGCAGTGCTGCCGTTGCACGGAGACGCCGCGGCCGCGACGGTCGTCGGACGCGGCATTCAGTTTGCGCAGAGCGATCGTGTCGCCACCGCGGCGATGGAAGTCATGCTGGGACCTGGCGGCTCTGTGATCATGGCGCTCGGCATCATGATTTCCACCTTCGGCTGCGTGAACGGCCTGATCCTCGCCGGCGCGCGCGTGTACTGGGCGATGGCGCGGCACGGTTTGTTCTTTCCGGCGGCCGGTCTGCTGAACACGCGTGGCGTTCCCGGCGCCGCGTTGGTGTTGCAGGGAATCTGGGCGGCGATTCTCACGCTGTCGGGAACGTACAGCGACCTGCTCGACTACGTGATCTTCGCGGCGTTGCTGTTCTACGTGCTGACGGTCGGCGGCATCTTCATCCTGCGGCGCAGGCGTCCCGATGCACGGCGGCCGTATCGAGCCGTCGGCTACCCGTTGGTCCCGGCGTTCTACATGGTGTTGGCGGCGCTGATCATGATCGATCTCCTCGTCGTCAAGCCGCGTTACACATGGCCGGGCTTGCTGATCGTCGCCTCCGGCGTGCCGGTCTTCTACGTGTGGCGAGCGCTACCGCAACGGCGATCAAGGGCATAGCTGTCTCCGCGTGAGCCGACTGCGCCGGTACCATCGAACACTCGCCCCCTGCTGATGAAGCGGCCGCGCCGTTCTGCGACGCAGCGCGCGCTTCGTAAGCGCCGATATCGCAGCGGCTGTCGCCGGCAACGGCGCTCGACCCGCACGCCGCAGATGCGTTCGGCCAGGGCGCGGGCTTCGCGGCGTCCCCGCGCATCGAGCTCGCCGAGCTGGGCGACGGCTTCCTGCACCACCTTGCCGTTGTGTCGCACCGAGCGCACCAGACGAAAGTAGCGGTAAGTCTTCCCGCCTCTGCGCACTACCGACGGTCGGATGTACACCGCACCACCTCTACCACGCGCCGGTTGTACGCGCGGCAGCGCGGCCGCCGCAAGTGCGAAACGTTGGCACTACACGCGCGTTTCCGACGACGCCGGATCTGCCCTCAGCAACCGCGCGGGATTTTCCCGGCTGGACCTGGGCGCAAAATATTTTCGGCCGTCAAACTGCGGAAGTTGGGCTAGCGGAGGAGTCTTGTCCGTAGCAGCCACACCATGCAGAGGGTTATCAGGCTGATCATAGAGAGGCCCGCGGGCGAGATTGGGGACGGCATCACTGGAACGGGCGGGGGCGACGCCGTTGGTGTTGATGTCCCGGTGCTGCTTGGCGTGGCCGTAGCCGTCGGCGTCGGCGTGTTGGTCGGAGTGGACGTCGGTGGGGGCGGTGTCGAGTTCGCCTCGAAAGCGCCGATGGAGCAGTTGGCGGCGCCGGTACCGGGCCGGACGAAGCCGCGTTGGTCGAGATTGTCGACGGGCGCCGTGCCGGTGGTCGTCGCACAGACGCTCTCGTCGCCGGCGTTGATCGCGGGGCTCGCCCCTGTACATCCAGCGCGGGGGGCACCGGTGCCCGTACAGAGAGCGATCGTCTGCGTCGGCCCGCCGTTGTTCTGGACCCCGGTGGGGTCGAGAACCGGGTTGGTGAGACAGAACGAGCTGCCGCTGGTAGTGGTGCAGCCGGCCCCTGTGAATCCGCACGTCGTGCCGTCGTCGAGGTTGTGGCCGCCATCAGTAACGCTGCCGCCGAAGCGCGCGCAATTACCGCCCGCGGTGCTATTGGCGACGATCGTGTTGGTCACCGTCAGCGTGGTGCTGAAGCTGAGTATGTCGGCGCCGCCGCCGGCGGTGTCGGGCGCGCTATTGCCGGAGAAGGTGCTGTTGGTGATCGTCACCGTGCTGAAGAAGAAGCTGATGATGCCGCCACCGTTGGAGGCGCTATTGCCGGAGAAGGTGCTGTTGGTGACCGTCAGCACAGCGCCGTCGTTGTTGAGGATGCCGCCGCCGCCCAGGCCCGTGAGATTGCCGGAGAAGGTGCTGTTGGTGACCGTCAGCGTGCCATTGTTGAAGATGCCGCCGCCGTCCTCGACCGCGCTATTGCCGGAGAAGGTGCTGTTGGTGATCGTCACCGTGCCGTCGCTGTAGATGCCGCCGCCGAAGGTTGCGCGATTGCCCGAAAAGGTGCTGTTGGTGATCGTCACCGTGGCGCTCTGATTGTAGATGCCGCCACCGACGGGGGCGCTATTGCCGGAGAAGGTGCTGTTGGTGACCGTCAGCACAGCGCCCTTCTCGTTATCGATGCCGCCGCCGTAGCTCGTGTTGCCGTTGGCGATAGTCAGGTTCTGGACCGTGAAGTTGACGCCATTATTCGCGAAGATGCTGGGGAAGGTGCTGTTGCCGCCGCTGATCGTGATCACGCCCCCACCATCGATGATGGTGTCGGCGCTAATGATTTTGATGCTGGTGACGGTAATCGTGGCAGCGCCTCCGCAGTTGAAGGTCACGGTGCCGTCGAAACTCCCGCCGCCGGGGAGGCAGACAGTCAGCGCGGACTCGGTGCAGCTCGCACCCGTGCCCGTGCCCACGACGCACCCCAGGGCGCGCGCGGGCAGCGTCAGCCAAGGCAGGAGCAGAGCCAGCCCTAAGCCGCCGCAGCGTACTGCTCGCTTCCTCATTGTTGCATGATACGCTCTTCTTGCCGTCTCGGTCCCTAACACGAGCCGGCCGCCAATTCCCAAACAGCCGGGCGGGGTGAGGTGGCATGTTCCCCGGATCGATGGCTTCATGTTCACATCCCTTTAGGTCCAACGTGCCAACACACTAACCCGCGGCGGGGCACCCGCTGAGCACGTTGGTCACGGCCGGACGGATGGCAGACCGTTCGGCAGCGGCGTGCCATTGTCCACCGTGATGTTGTCGACGTCGGTCAGCGTGTACGTCGCGCCGGTTGCAAGGTTGATCGTGTCGGCGCCATTGCTGGCCGGGCAGCCGCCGGTGGTGACGTCGCCGTTGGCCGCCGTGATGGCATCGCGCAAGGTGCAATCGGAACCGCCAGTAGTGCCGACGGTACTGGTCACGGTGATCACTGCGGCGTGGGCCAGGTGAGCCGGCGAAAGAACGAACGAGAAGCTCCCCGCAAACGCAGCAAGGGCGGCAAGCCGCACCGAGCACAACATAGTAGCGCGTTGGCGCGACACGACCAGGAGATGCTGAATACGAGGCCTCATAAACTCGCTCCTCTCGGCTGCCCCCCGGTCCAGCCAGAGAGAAGCATACGTGCGGCGATCCACAAATTTCAATGAAATAAAGCAACAACATCGCTGGATTTTGAGACGCTCGGGGAATCTCCCACGGGGTTGGGCAGCTTGACTTAGCGCCGGCTTCCGTAGACATGAAGGGTATGCCTCAGGACGGGTTCGGGCGCACCATCGATTACCTGCGCATCTCGCTCATCGACCATTGCAACCTGCGCTGCGTGTATTGCATGCCGCTGAGCGGGCTGCACTTTGCACGTTCCGAGGAGCTGTTGTCCCCAGCCGAGATCGAGCGTGTGGCGCGTGCGGCATTGGCCGTCGGCTTCCGCAAGATTCGCTTGACCGGCGGCGAGCCGACGTTGCGGCCCGACTTGCTCGACATCGTGACGCGCATCGGCACACTGCCCGGACTGCAGGATCTGGCGATGACGACCAACGGCATCCTGCTGCCGCGCCTGGCTCCACGTCTCGTTGAGGCCGGTTTGCGACGCATCAACATTCACATCGACACGTTGCATCCGGGACGCCTGCAGCGCATGATGCGCTTCGGAACGGTGCAGGAAATCTGGGCCGGCATCGAAGCGGCCGAAGCCGCCGGGCTGCGGCCGATCAAGCTCAACGTCGTGGTGACCCGCAGCTACAACGACGAAGACGTCGTCGAGATGGCGCGGCTGACGCTGACGCGCGACTGGCACGTCCGTTTCATCGAGCTGATGCCGCTCGGCGGCGGCGAATGCGCCCGCCTGTCGATCGCGCAGTTCGTCTCCAACGAAGAGACGCGCCGGCGCATTGAAGACGCGCTGGGCCCTATGGCGTTGCTGCCGGATCAGCATCGGTCCGATGAATCGCAGAACTTTCGTCTTACGACGGCCCGCGGGGTCGTCGGCTTGATCAGTCCGGTGAGCCGCCCGTACTGCGGCAACTGCAATCGCATGCGCCTGACCGCCGACGGCAAGTTCCACCTTTGTCTGCTCAACGATGACGAGCTCGACCTGCGGCGCGCGCTGCGTAGCGGCGCCGCGGACGAGGTCATCCAAAGCGTGCTGCTGCGGGCGGTTGCGGGGAAGCCGACGGGACATCACCTCGAACGCGGCATCTCCACCGAAGATCGCAGCATGTATCAAATCGGCGGCTGAGGCCTGCGGCCGGCGCATTTTTCGGCGGGACCGCTCCCCGTTGGGTCGCTATGCGCGTCCATCGGGATGCGCCGTTGTGATTCGTTTCGCCCCATTCGAGCTGAGTTCCGATCGTGAGGCCACGCGCCGCGTTTCCCTTGAGTCGCAATCTCCGTTTGCTACTATCGCCCGATGTCGACGGCTCTCAGTGAGGAAGCGGCGCGCGCCATTCTCGGTGACGACGTTCTCGGTCCCCGGGAGATCGAAGCGGTTTTTGGCGTGGGCGTGCATGGCGAGACGCTTCCGCACGTGCCGTTCTCGCGCGATGCACTCACCGCGGCCAAGAACGCGGGCGAGATGCTGATCGCACGCGTCACGCACGGACGCGGTGGCACTCCGCTGACCCTCCTGCAGATGGTGCTCGAGTTCCCCGACGCTTTTGACAAACGGTTGCTCCGCAAGGTCGGCTACCAGCTGAAGGAAGAGTGGGGCATCGAGCTAGAGCCATTGGCGGCAACGGACACGTGCGCGCCGGGCTGGGCATTGGTGCGCAAAGAGGTGCTCGATGCCAGCCGCAATCTGGCGTACGACGAGCAGGACGCGGCGTTGCGCGCCTACGCCACGAGTGTGGGTGCGGCGACCGTGCGTCGGCGCTCGGCGGTCGAAGCGGTGTACGACACACTGCTGTACTTCGGCGCGCGTCGGATACGCCTGCTGGAGAAAACCTGGGACTGGACGGGCTCGCGCACGCTCGACGGTGGGTATCTCAACGTCGGGGGATTCTCGTCGAGCGGCATGCAGATCCTCGCTTACTCACGCGCCATCCGGCACGGGGGCCTGGGCACGTGTCCGACGCGTGGCCCGCTCGCTTGAGGTGCATGCGATGTACTTCATCACTACGAATCGGGCCGGCTACGTTCTCTTCTCGATGACGCCGAGCGAGCGCGCGGCGATCGGGCTGACCGACAAGCAGGTCGTTCGGTTGCTGCTCCGTGACGCCAAGAGCGGCGAGTGGAGCGTACTGCGCGAATGGAACGCCAAGGAATACTCGGCCACCGACTTCATGACGGCGCTGCACGATGCGCCGGAGCCGGCAGATCCGCTGCAGCTCCTCAATCTGTTGCCGGCGCGGCTGCGCGGCGCCTGACGGCCGGCGACCGCGCGTTTACGGAAACGCCGTCCCGCACCCGGTTGCGGCCGGCTTTCCCGTTGCCGCGTCGACGGCGTTCTTGACCCTGGCGCTGGCAGCCGAGGTGCACGCCAGGGCGAAGGCGTTGTCGTTGATGGCCGCAACCGTATCGCCGGAGGCTACCGTCGTCGCGGCGTCTACGGCAACGGAGATCTTCGTCAGCGCATCGATATTGAAGTCGCACAGAGTCACCGCCGGCGCGCGGACGAGCCGATCGAGAATCACGCGGACCACGGCTTCGCTGACCGCATCGATGTTCATATTCGACTTCGCGGTCACGAAAGCGCGGGTCATACTATCGCCGCTACCGACCGACACCATCAGCCGGCAGATGGTGTCCAGCTGGTCCGCTTGCGACGCCGCGATGGTGTAATTACCGTCGCCATCGGTGTCCGCCTGATTGATCAACAGCGGGCTATCGATCGATCCATCCGCGGCGTCTTGGACGCTGACCTGTAACAAGGCCACGCGCAGCGTGCCTTGCGCCGGGGCCACATTCTGCAGCGCCGCGGCACGGGGAATGACGAGCAGTGCTTCGGCCCAATCCCACACGCCGCCGGCGCGCACATATGCGCCGTTGGGCGCGCTGATCACGCCCGAGATGGCAGGCCCGGTGTTCGACGGACCGAGCGTCACGCCGGTTTCGCCGTTGGCACCACACCCTGCCACCACGAGCGCGAGCGCAGCGGCAGCCAGCCACGGCACAGCACTCGCTCCTTCGATCCGGGCCCTTCCGATCATGCCTGCTCCCTCAACCGTGTCTACCTCACCATCCCGCGACGCCCATTGTCAAGCAATTTGGCTGCGCGGCTGTATCCGGATTCAGCCGCCGGCGCAACCGCGCTTCGGGCTGGCACGCTGCGGCGTTTCATGGTACAGCCTGCCGCCCACACGGCGTGCCATGTCGGAACTTGCATTGGGAAGCATCCGAGTCCTCGAGTGCGGCGGGATGGTTTCCGCCGCTTACGCCGCCAAGCTGATGGCCGATCTCGGCGCCGAGGTGCTCAAAGTCGAGCCGCCGCGCGACGGCGATCCTACCCGCCGGCGCGGGCCGTTTCCCGGCGGCGTGGCGGATGCCGAGAAGAGCGGGCTGTTTTTGTATCTCAATACGAACAAGCGCGGCATCACCCTCGACCTGCGGCAGCCGCGCGGGCGTGAGCTGCTGCTTGCCTTGGCGGCAGACGTCGACGTGCTGGTGCACAACTTCACACCGCCGCAGATGCAGGCGTTCGGCATCGACTTCGAGGTCCTCGCACGCCGCAACCCGCAGCTGGTGCTGCTGTCGATCACGCCCTTCGGCTTGAACGGACCGCACCGCGACTATCACGCCACCGACCTGACGTTGTGGAACGCCGGCGGCGTGGCGTATCTCAACGGCGGCGGACCGGGCGGTGAAGATCTGCCGCCGCTCAAGGCGTTCGGACAACAATCGGAGTTTCAAGGCGGTCTGAATGCCGCCATCGCCGGCCTCGGGGCGCTGTTCGCGCGTCTGCGCACGGGAGAAGGACAGCACGTCTCGGTCTCCATCCAGGAATGCATCGCGGCCATCTTGGAGCTGACCTTCGAGTACTGGCCGTACATGGGTTTGGTGGCCTCGCGTTTGGGCCAGAAGCCGATTCAGCCGCTCGATTTCCTGGAATGCCGCGACGGTTGGATCTTCCTGTGTTGCGTTGAAGAGCATCAGTGGCAGACGTGGGTGGATATCATGGGCAATCCGGAATGGGCCGGCTTGGAGCTCTTCGAGAATCGTTTGACGCGCGCCGCCAACTGGGATGCGCTCAAGTTGCTGCTGCAAGAATGGGTGAGCGATCACAGCGTCGACGAGCTGTACCGCGCCGGCCAGGCGCGCCGCGTGCCGCTGGCGCCGGTGTCCACGATGGCCGATCTGCTGAGGTCCGAGCACCTGAAGTCGCGCGGCTTCTTCGCCGTGCTGGATCATCCCCAGGCTGGCCGCGTCACCTGCCCGGGCGCGCCGTATCAGTTCGCGGCGACGCCGTGGACCATCCGCCGCCCTGCCCCGCTGCTTGGCCAGCACAACGAGGAAATTTATGTGCGGCAGCTCGGGCTCACACCCGGCGACGTTGCCGTTCTGCAAGAGAGGAACGTGGTCTAGAGATCATGGCGAAGGCGTTGCCCCTGGAAGGGGTTCGGGTCGCCGATTTCACCTGGGTGTGGGCCGGCCCATTCTGCACGCTGCAACTCGCGCATCTCGGCGCCGAGGTGATCCGTATCGAAACCGCGACGCGGCCGTGCGTGACCCGCATGCTGCCGCCGTGGGCGGACGGCAACTTCGGCGTGAACCGCAGCGGCTACTTCAACCAATACAATCAGGGCAAGTTGAGCCTGGGGCTCGATCTCAAGCAACCGCAGGCGGTCGCCATCGCCAAAGAGCTGGTCGCCAAGAGCGACATCGTGTGTGAGAACTTCGCGGCCGGGGTCATGGATCGCATCGGGTTGGGCTACACCGTACTGAAGGAGGTCAACCCGGACATCATCATGATTGCCCTGTCCGGATACGGCGCCACGGGTCGGGAGCGCGAGTTCGTGTCGTACGGGCCGGCGCAGGTGCCGCTGTCGGGCATGTCGTCGCTGACCGGATACGCCGGGCGGCCGCCGATGCACGTCGGCATCTCGTACGGCGATCCGACGGGCGGGTTGCATGGCGCCTTCGCCGTGCTCGCCGCGCTTCTGTACCGGGCGCGCACCGGACGGGGACAATTCATCGACCTCTCGCAACAGGAGACCACCGTCGCGGTGCTTCCCGAAGGCGTGCTGGAGCACACCATGAACGGCACCCAGCCGCCGCGTCAGGGCAACCGGGATCCCTTCATGGCGCCGCACGGCGTCTTCCGCTGTGCCGGCCACCAGCGCTGGGTGGCCATCGCGGTGCGTGACGACGCCGAATGGCAACGCTTCGCGTCGGCGATCGGCCACCCGGAGCTGGCGGCGGAGCCGTGCTTTCAACGGCTGGCGCAGCGCAAGGCGAACGAAGATCAACTGGAAGCCGTGGTCACCGAGTGGACGCGCGAGCGCTCGCCCGAGGCGGTGACGGAGGTCTTGCAGACCGCCGGTGTCCCGGCCTTCGTCTCCTGCAGCAACAAGGACGTGGCGGAGGATCCGCACCTCAACCACGCCGGCCTCTTCGTCGCCCTCGACCATCCCGAGGTGGGCGAGCGGCAGCACGTCGGCATCCCGTGGCGCATGTCGGCCACGCCCTGCGCCGTGCGCCGGCCCGCGCCGCTGCTCGGCGGCGACACCGATTATGTGATGGCGGAGATCCTGAACTACTCGGCTGAAGAAATCCGCCGCCTCAAAGACGAGAAGATCCTCAACTAGAGCCGCAACGAAAGGCCTGCGCTCGGAGCCGCTCAACGACGGATGCAGGCTGGGGCGCAAAGCAATTTACTTGTCTCGCAGCAAACGCCCTGATACATGCTGATTGGGTATGCCTCCGGAGCGTCGCCGCATCTACGACCTGTTTGTCCTGAACATCGCCTTGCAGCTGTTCGACGCAGTCGCAACGTACGAGGGGCTGAAAATCGGCTGGAAGGAAGGCAATCCCATTCTGGCGAGCGCCTTCCACTACTTCGGTGTGGTCCCAGCGCTCTTGCTGTTCAAGGCCAAAGCCTGCGGCCTGCTCTTTCTGCTGAGCCGCAACCAGCGGCACCGGCTGGTTGCGCCGGCGCTGTATTTCCTCGCCGCCGTCTACTGCGTGATGTCCTTGATTCCCTGGCTAACCAAGTACCTGACGCTGTTTTGGCAGACCATCTAACGCGCCGTACGGCGCGCGGCCACCGCCGCCTTGTTGCGCCGGCGCGGCACGAAGGGAAGGATCCGATGCCGGCGCGCGGCGCGCAGGCGGACCCGCGCAACTTTCGCGCGGCTCTGCGGCGGCAACGCCAGCAGCCGCTGCTTCCAACGCTCCAGCTGCTCGCGGAAATACGCGGCGTCGATCCCGAGCACGGCGCAAATGGAGGGGAACGAGAACGGCCAGCTCTCGTCCTCTTCGGCGAACCACTCCTCGGCTTCCTGGAACAGCCGGCGCCCGCGCACGCGCGTCGAGCCTGCATACTTCTGGAAACAGGACACGGCATCTTCGAGCACCGCAAGCATCAGGCGCCGCTCACCTTCCAAGAGGCTGTGACTGCGAAAGCGATCGAAGAACTGTGACGGCAACAAAATCTCGGGTTCGACCAATCGCGGCAGGACGCCGTCAAAACGGGTTCCGTCGTATTCCTTCGACCATTGCGCTGTCGATGCCGTGCTTTGCATGCAAGCCTCCGATCGTCAAACAAACTCCGCGTTTGGGCGGAACAGGAGCATGACGCATGCCATGAATCGGCGGGTGCAGTTGTTGGAAAAACTCCAACAATCGCATGGGATCGGCTGCGCCGGCCGATCAGAAGCTACGCGCCCCGGTAATAGAACGCGACATCCCTGGCGTCCGAAAACGTGACAGCGGAAAGCTGCCCATCGGTGGTGGCGCCTCAGTTGTTGCCGAGGACAATGACGCAGGAGACGGCGCCGGGCCCACCGACGTTGTGTGCCAGACCGAGCTTGGGATTTTTGACTTGGCGCTCGCCGCATTGGCCTTGCAGCTGCTTCACGCATTCGTAGATCATGCGCACGCCGCTGGCACCGATCGGGTGCCCGAACGATTTGAGCCCGCCGCTGGGATTGATCGGAATATCGCCCGACAATGACGTTCGGCCCTCGACGGCGAGTTTGCCGCCCTCTCCTTTGGCGCAAAAGCCCAGATCTTCAGTGTTGGAGACCTCGGTCCACGTGAAACAATCGTGCACCTCCGCGAAGCTGATGTCGCGCGCCGACGCGTTCGCCATCTTGTAGGCCTGCTGCGCCGCCATCTGCGTCGATCGGAATCCCAAGTAGTCGAAGGTCGGGTCGAAATATGGGCGGCCCGTGGTCACCGCCAGCCCAAAACCCTTCACCAGCACGTAGTCGGAGCGAAACCGTTTGGCGATATCGGCGCGACAGATGATCGCGGCGGCGCTGCCGTCGGTGGTCGGGCAGCAGTCGAAGAGCCCGAACGGAGAGGCGATCATCGGCGCGTTGAGCACCTTCTCCTCGGTGACTTCCATGCGCAGGTGAGCCTTCGGGTTGCGCGCTCCGTTGTAGTGATTCTTCACCGCCACTTTGGCCAACACGTCGCGGCCCATGCCGAACGTATGCATGTAGCGATTCGCCGCCAGCGCAAACAAACCGGGGGCGGAGTTGCCTTTGGCGAGCAGCGGATGCCCGAGGCGCGGCAAGCCGCGCCCGCCGCGGTCCTTCAGCTTCTCCGCGCCGAGGACCAGAACGATGTCGTACGTACCCGACGCGATCGCCAAGCAACCGTTGCGGAACGCGTCGGTGCCGGTGGCGCAGTAGTTCTCAACCCGGGTGATCGGCCGATCATAGAGCCGCAGCGCATCGCCCAGTGACACCGCCGCCTTGCCGCCTGACGGTCCCGGCAAGTAGGTGCCCAAGTAGGCGGCGTCAATCTCGCGCGGATCGATGCCGGCGTCGGCGTACGCCTCGAAAGCCGCATCGCAAATCAGCTCTTCGTAGCTGGTCTCGAACAAGTCGCCGAACTTCGTGCAGCCGACGCCGATTACCGCAACTTGGTCTTTCATGGAGGCTCCTCAGCGCAGCGGTCGCGCCTTCCAGAAGTAATTGTGATTGCCGCCGCCTTCGTGCAGGCGCCGAAACGTCAGCGTCACCGGCGCGCCGATGCTCACTTCCGACTCGGTGAAGTCGGTCACCTGCAGATACAGCCGGCCGCCGTCCTCGAGGTCAATCACCGCCATGGGCAGCGGATGCTCGACGTTGGCGATCAAGTGATCGATGGTGAACGTGAACACCGTGCCCTGCTTGCGCAGCTTGCGGTCCGTCAGGCGCTCGCGCGCCTTGCACTGGATGCAGACCCGCGCGATCGGAAACTGCACGGTGCCGCACGCTTCGCAACCGCTGCCGTACAGGCGAATATCCTGCTTGAGCTCCTTGAACTCGAGCACGTTGTTGATCGCTTCGCCCGGCTCCTCGAGGTCGATAACGCGGCGAAACTTGAGATACTTCTCATACGACGACAGGAGCAGCTTGTTATCGAGCCACTGCTTCCACGGACGCCGGGCACGGCGCCGCGGCAGCTCATCGGTGACGCGGAGCAGCAGCGCGTCGGCGCCTTCTCCGTACGCGCCGACCACGATGAAGTCCCCGGGTGCCGCGTCATCCAACGCCGCCGCCAGGGCCAAGAACGCATCGGCAGCACCGGCGCTGCCGATCGTACCGACCGCCGGCGATACGAGTTGCTTGCGCGGATCGAAGCCGAGCTCTTTTGCAAGGTCGGCGGCGGCGCGCGCATCGGGTGCATACACCGCGAGCTTGGCGATCGCCTGCGGTTGCAGCCGCCGGGCGTCCAGCAAGCTACGGATCGCCTCTCCCAGGTCGTTCGCGTAGCCGTACGTGTTCGAGAACTTTCCGGGGAACGCTTGCAGAAACCGCTGGCTGTCGGTGCGCCACAGATGCGTGAACTCTTCCGACACGAAGGCGGCATCGACCACCTCGGCCACGACGTTGTCGGTGCCGACGCGCAGCGCCGCCCCCGCATCGCCGAGCAGCCCTTCGAGCTCGGATTCGGGTGCTGCGAGGCGCGTCTCCGCGGCACTCACCAGCACATCCGTCCGCGCTCCGGCGCGTACGGCGTTCACTGCAGCGATGAGGGCGCTCACGCCGGCGCGCACCGAACCGGTGAAATCGGCGCTGTGTGTCCGTCGCGAGAGGTCGCACGCCGTCGCCACCACGCTGGCGACTTGCTTCTCACGATACGGCGCACTGGTGCTGGCGAAATACAGCCCGTCGAGCGCCGGCACCTCACCGTCGGTGATACAGGCGAGCGCCGCCTCCGTCGCCATGGTCAGCGCGTCCTCGTCGTAGTTGGCGACGGCGATCTCGCCGGCGGACTGCGCCGTTCCCCAGGCGCGGGAAATCAGGGCGCGCTCCAGACGGAAGCGCGGCACATACGCGCTATACGCGGTAATCCCCACCATGCTGGCTCCTCTAGGATCGCCGGCGGCGCGCCAGCCAGAGGACGGCGACGGGCAGCACCCACGTGCCGAGTCCGCCACCGGACGCGGAGGGTGCCGCAACCGCGCACGATGATCCTTGTATGCAGATGTTACCGACGCATTGCGCACCACCGGTCGGCGTGACCGTCCCGGTCGACGTCGGAATCGGCGTCTTCGTCGGCGTCGACGTCGGCGTTGCCGTCGGCGTTGATGTCGCAGTCGGTGTCGGCGTCGGTGTCGGCGTGTTGGTCGCCGTCGGCGTCACCGTCGGGGTCGCCGTTAAGGTCACCGTCGGGGTGGGCGGCGGCCGACTGCTCAGCAGCACGGAGATCGACCCATCGTCGTTGGCGGTGATGACGTCGTTGTACCCATCGCCGTCGACGTCCGCGAGCGCGAGGCTGCTTGGTCCCGACCCGACGGTGCACCGGCTGGTCGAACTGTCGCGGCAGTTGCCCGCAGTTTCCCTCATGTTGCCGTTCCCATCGCCGAGGAAAAAGGCAACGTTGTTGTCACCCTCGTTCGCCACAACCACGTCGAGATTGCGGTCGCTATTGAAATCGTCAACCGCCAACCCCGACGGACTCGCATTGGTGTTCACGGAAAATATTACGCAGGTTGTGTAGGGCTCTGTGGGGCAATCGCTATGCGCTTCACAGAATGCTGTTGGTTGAGCGCAGTTCGTCCCCGTCACATCGGTGCAACAGCGACCGGGAAGGAACGGGGTGCCTGTATTGTTCGGAAGCTGGCTCACGAAGGTGGCCAGCGAACCGGAGGCTCCGCCAACGATGGCCAGGTCGGGTGCACCGTCACCGTTGAAATCACCGGCACCCATCGCCTGGGGCGGAGCAGCCACGCCGGCGGAAAACGCGGGTAGCGGCGGGAACGGCACGGCAGCACCGGGCATTTGCAGGAAAACCGAGATCTTGCCGCTCTGGCTACTGCCGGCAGCGATGTCGGCGAAGCTGTCCTTGTTCAAGTCCTCCACGAGCATGAAGGTGACCGGGCCGACCGCCGACATCGAGGTCACATTCTGGAAACTAGGTCCGTAGAGAACCATAATCTGGCCGCTGCCGTTGCCAACCACAATGTCCGGCTGCTGGTCCCCGTTAACGTCGGCAACTTCGACGGCCTGCGGATTCGTATTGACGGTGCTGGTGAGGGGGGACGCATCGGCCATGAACCCACCATGACCGTCGCCGCGCAGGATCAATACACCATTCTGCGTCGCCACGACCAGATCAATCGTGCCATTGCCGTCCACATCGCCGGCGGCGACTGCCAAAGGCGACGAGCTGATGTTCACGCCCGGTGTGGCAACCGCCCCGGGGCAATTGCCCGCCTTAAACTGGTCACGATTGGTCAGCAGGGTGATGACCCGATTGTTCTGGCTGTCGACGATTGCCAAATCCGGCGTGCCGTTGCCGTCGAAGTCACATTCGGTGGGATAAGCAATGGACGCGGATCGCCGTCTGGGGCACGTCGCAATAGCACCGAGCGCCGCGTTCGAAAGCTTCGGAATATCGCAGCGCACAAAACCGGGGATAGGGATAGGAGTGGAAGTGGGCGTAGGCGTCTGCGCACCGGCGGCGCGAGTCAGTGCGACCAGCGCACAGGCAACCAGCAATGCCTTGCAAGCAGGAGCATTCTCCCTCCAATGCCTGCTCATTATGTGTCCGCGTTCATGTGACGGCCCCGACGCCGTACCCACAAACCGCCGAGCGCAACCATGACTAGGGCAAACGTCTTCCAATCTTCCCGCCGATGACGTGGGTCGAGCGCGCAGGAGCCCTGCAGCTGGATCACGCCGCGCTGCGTATTCGTCGGCGACGCCGTTGCGGTCAACGTCGGAGCTCGTGTCCGCGTCGGCGTTGGGGTCACGGTCGGAGTGGAGGGCGGCGTGGCCGTTCCCGTCGGTGTCTGCGTCGGCGTCACGGTCGCGGTGCCCGTGTTCTTCGGCGTGGCACTCGGCGGCGGCGTGGGCGTCGGCGGAGGACGGCTGCTGATCAAGACACTGACATTGCCATCGTTCTGGTTGGCGGTCACCACATCAGGCACACCGTCGTCATCCATATCGCCTATCGCCAGCCCGACCGGGCCATTCCCAACCGCAATCGGCTGTCCGAGTTGCGCGAAGCTACCGCTGTCGTTCAGGAAGATCACCACATCGTTGTTGTTACGGTCGGCCACCACGAGATCGAGTTGGCCATCGCCATTGACGTCTCCCGCTCCCAGCGCCGACGGAATAGAAATCGCCTGCGAACCCACCGGCCGCGGCACAGTGACCATACTGGAAGGCTGCTGCAAGTACACCCCGCCTGACGTCGATTGCCCTAGGAAGACGGACAGCATACCATTCGTGTTGCCGGACGATGTCGCCACGGCAAGGTCGAGTGCCCCGCTTTTCCTGGTCAGGCGATTCGCAATCATCGCGTGCGGAGTCCCCTGCGCGTTCATCTTCGGTAGGCCACTAAAGCCCGTGCAGAAAAACGAAGATCCCGGCGTCGCGGCAGTTTGCAGGAATACCAAGACATCATTCGTCTGATCACTGGCAACAGCGAAATCTTGCAGGCCATCCTGATTGAGGTCCTGCGCAACCACGAGGCTGCTAACCCGCCCGACGCCGATCGAGATCTGGCAGGGCGCAGCGAAGGCGCGCTTCCCGGTTCCGAGGATCACCGAGACCTCATTGGTGGCTTCATTCGCCACGATGATGTCTAGCAATCCATCGCGATTGAAGTCGGCGAGAGCGATTGATCCCGGTGCGCCACCGACCGGCATCGGATTCATGCCGGCCGGCTGGAACGTTCCGTCCCCGTTGCCGAAGAACACCGCTACTCCCTCGGAGCCCACGACGGCCAGATCAATCTTGCCGTCGCGATCAAGGTCATCCGCCGCAAGTGCGACCGGGGAGGTGACACCGGTGATATCCGTGCCGCGAACGAAACCGAGGACATCACAGGGATCGCTGGCGGTAGGCGTAGGCTGTTGCAGCAGGATCACGATCTTGCTCTGCTCGGCGACCGCGATGTCCTTGCTGCCGTTCTTGTTGCTATCAAAGCCACACGCCGACGACGTGGATAAGCAGCCCCCGATCGCCACCGCGACCGGCTGGCCGCCGACGAGCGAGCTGGGAACGTTGCAGACACCGTACGGAATGGGCACCTGCGTCGGCGTGCTCGTGGCGATTGGTATCGGGGTCGGAGTTGGCGTCGCCGTCGGCTGTGTCGGCGTGACCGTCGGAGGGAATTCCGGTGTCGGCGTCGGGGTACCCACCGGCGCCACCGTCGTCGGCGTCGGCTGCACACCCCCCGTGGTGTTTATGTAAATGCCGATTGTGTCGCCAGCCGAGTTCACCGCAATCATGTCAGGGCGCCCGTCGTGGTTGAGGTCGCCGGTCTGTACCGCCACGGCGTCGGTCAGGCCCGTGGGGTGGGCATTGAGCGGAAGCGAGAAGCCGTTCTCGTTGTTCTCAAATGGATTGCCGAAATCCTCAATATCGTTGCGCAGGGAGTCCACGCCTATCGTTCCATCTCCGGTGTTGCCCACGCCAAGATCGATCTTGCCATCCCCGTCGAAGTCCGCCGTGGCGAGCGCTGTGGGGTTCTGTTCGGCGGTCGTGGGAAGCGCGTTCTGAAACGACCCATTGCCGTTTCCGTACAGCAAGAAAACATTGTCGGTGCCGAGCGCACCGAAATCGGCGACCGCCAGATCAGGGTTTCCATCCTTCGCGTTCGCGCTGCCATTGCCATTCCCCAAGTCGGCGATGACAATGCCCTGCGGGGCCATCCCGACGTTTTGCAGCATTGCGGACTGAAACGTTCCGTCGCCGTTCCCGAGGAGTACGCCGACCTGCGCCGAAACAGGGTCGGTGATCGCAAAATCCGGGTGCCCGTCGTGGTTGATGTCGCCGGTAGCAATCGCGAAAGCATTGCTCGTTTGCGTGTCGACGCTTTGCGGGCTGAAGGGCGTACAGGCAAGGCCAAGGCCAGATGAGCAGAACGTGCCATCACCGTTGCCCTTGAGGAGATACACCGTGCTGTCGGGTGTGTTGTCGCTCAGCACCGCCAGATCGACGATGCCATCGTTGTTCAAATCCACGGCGACCAGCCCGACCGGGCACGGATCCGTCGCATAGGTGACGGGAGCGGAGGAGAAGCCGTAGCTCCCGCTGCCGTCCCCGAAGGCGATGGTCACGCTATCGTCGTCCTCATTGGCGACGGCAACGTCGAGATTGCCATCGTGATTGAAATCAGCGGCCACCACCGCCACCGGCGTCGTTCCGGTGTTGAGAAACGAGTCGGGCGCGGATTTGAAGTTACCATGGCCGTCGTTGAGGTAGATGTAGAGCAGACCGTCATCCATGTCGACGGCGAGAATATCGAGGGAGCCGTCGTTGTTGACGTCAGCCAGCGCGATCGCCTGCGGACCAGCGGAGGAGCCCACGGTGGTATTCGTAATGAGCGTGCTCGTGAACGTGATATTGTTGAGAGCCGGCGATGCTGAGCAGGTGATCGCGAGCACTGCCACTACGGTGATGAGGAAGAGAGCGGAACGCATGCGTGACGGTCTTTTTCGCCTTCCCGGACTACTTTGTCAATCGTGTTCGCCGATTGGACGCTCGGCGCGGCGATACACGACGCCGTGGGGATCATCGATCCACAGCTCGTATTCTTTGGCGACCATCCTTGCGAGATCACCTTCGACCCCGTCTTTCGCGGTCGGCAGCCGGTCCTGCGTTCCGTGCGAGATCACGATGAAGGTCGGCCGCCGTGTGAGCGCGCTCGCCCATATGTCCACTGCACCCAGTGCGGGAGAGTCCGCATAGATAAATCGCGTCATCGGCGGCATGCCGGCGTAGAGGTAGAGTTGATACGGCTCCTCCTTCACGAAGAGCGTGTCGCCGGGCTTGGCGGCTTCCCGGATGCGCTGGCCGATGCTCCGGGCGTGCGCCTCATCCGAAGTTCTGATACCGGTCTGCGGCGGGTAGGCGGCGCGCCACATTCCCCCGTAGACCAGCACCGTGATGAGCACCGCACCGACCACCCGGCGCGCCTGGTCGGAGCTCGGACCGGATGTGCTGCCGACCGCGAGCTCAAAGGCCACGCCGACGCTTATGGCCAAGACGGGGAACAGGAGAATGAGATAGTGATAGTACCCTCCGGACGTCTCCACCGCGAAGGACACGAGCAGCCACGACCACGCTACCGCCGCCCAACGCGACGGTCGCACCGCCGTAAGCGGCACGAGGATCACCACCGCGGCGACGAATGGCCACATCTCCTTGTTACCGAACACGTCGCGCAGGATCGACATCCGCGCCGGCGCGAGAAGATTCTTCCACGGGTTTCCGAGATACCTGAAGCCATCAACGACGACCGCGGCGAACAGCGCCCTCGCAGCGCCGTAGTAAGCGAAGTAGCCCACCACCGCTCCCACGACGGCCGCGAATCCTGCGGCGACCAGAGCGGCACGCATCAGCGCAACTTGC
>Ga0209415_10002278_pt1 | contig 36075 bp, 27 predicted proteins | sample PeaSoiSIISIP2007_FD_187696 | JGI IMG/M metagenome (GOLD analysis project Ga0209415, IMG submission 187696) | Peat soil microbial communities from Weissenstadt, Germany - SII-SIP-2007 (SPAdes) (version 2) | ecosystem: Environmental > Terrestrial > Soil > Wetlands > Peat | place: Germany... | reverse complement strand
CTTGGGGCGGTGATGGGCGCGAAGCTGGAATACAAATCGGTTCAAGTGTCTGGCGTCCTTATCAACCTCAGCGCGTCGTTGGCAAGTATCGGCCTCCGCGTCATTGGCAACGATACCTTTGGTCTTCAGTCCCTTACCGCGCCCGCGAAAGCCGAGGTTGCTAATAAGGCCAAAGTGGCGCCCTCGGCCAATGCCTGCCCAAGCGCACAACCCTGCCCCTTCACCGGCTGAGCAGCGTATCAATCGTAGCGGGAGGATGGAATGTTGGACAAAGCTCAATCGGAAGCCGGTGAAGCGGTCCCGACCCCGAAAAAGCCGGGGCGGCTTACGCCCGCGGATCGCAGCCCGGAGTTCGCCCCTTGGCGACGAGCCCAGGAGCTCACTCGTTGTTCCCTCTATTGGATGCCAGTCGGCGGTTTCCCCGTCCCACTGGCGCAGCGGGTTTGGCTCTTGCAGTTCCTCGAGCGCCTCGCTTCCACGATGTCTGAGCAGTTCGCGCTTCGACGCGAGGTTTTTCTCCAGTTCAAGACCGTTCCTGAACTCATGGATACGTTTCTGCGGAACGCTCAGGGATTTCAGCCGATTGTCGGCTTGAGCCGCCGCCCCGGAGCGGCGATTGCGCGTGTCCCGGATGCGGCAACGTTGACGCGGATGTTCGAAAGCGGCAAAGAGATCAAGTTCAATGAAATCGCACCGGACTACTGTTACTGGTTTCTTCGGAAAGCTGGAGCAAAGCAATTGGAAGCTTTTTGGGGTCACGGCGGCGTCAGCATAATCTTCACCAAGCCGGATCCTGCTACAGCTCCGCCGCCCCTGCCTTTTTCCGCCGCGTTTCGGAAGAAGTGGAAAGGTATTGAGGAATCGGGCGTGGACGGGCTTTGGGAGGCCGCATTCGCCCTAAAAGATGGATTCCAGGCCAAGAGCAAAGTGCTATTTGGCACTGGCCTCGAAGACGAACCACAGTACCCAGGGTTGTCGTTTATCCTCCCGCTTCTCCAATCCAGCGATTTTTTCAACCAACTGGAGCAGGAGTCAGCCAAATGGTTTCAGCTTTTTGACGTTTATCTCCGCGAAAGCCCCCAAGACTCAGGCATTCTGTTCGCGTCCAAGACGGATCTGGACGATACGCTGATTGAACTACTGGCAAAAATGCGGGCGGACGGATTCACGTACCCGGAGAGCCGATGATCCCAGCCGCATTCTCTGTCAATCTGACTCCGATCGCTCAGAACGGATTCGGGGTGAAGACTCGACCGTGGGAGGCGTTTTTTTTGCCGGTCCCCGCGTTCCCGATTCCCGCGGAAGGAATGGTTTCGCTTCGCAAACTAGTGGGCGCTTGCCGCCAGGTCTTTCTCAAGCGGGGCCAACTGACATCCGAGGTGTTCCTACAAACGAACCGTCTCGGCAAGCTGGGGTCAACCCGGCTGGCGAGGCACGCGCGTGAGTGGATGCCCGAGTTGGGCTTGGGCGTATGGCCCGATCAACCGCCACCCGCGTTCCCGACTGCGGCCGATTTTGAGGACTTGGGTCCGGAGGAGAAGCCGCGACCCATGATGTATGAGGTCATGCAGATCACAGGTGATGCGTCCACCAAGCAGCTTGCGCTGGCAGCGATGCTTGGAACCGGCGCGGTCCTTGAAGCCGTCACGCCGGCCGGCGGAGAAACTTTTCTTAAGCAAACGAAGGCGCTCCTTCTGCCTCCGATCAAAGAGCCAGGACTTCGCAGGTACCCTTTTTACCTGCCAATTCTTGAGCGGAAGACGCTGGAGTCCACCGGGCCGGAACAGTTGGATAAATGGTTCTGTGGGGCCTCAGCTTACATACGGGAAAGCGCCCAGGACAAGGGAATCCTGATCGTGTCGCGTGAGCCGCTCACGCCCCTCCTTGAGGGATTAGGCGGCGAGTTCCTCAAGACGCCTGAGCCGCATTGGCGGATTCCTGGCTGAGTGCCGAATTTGGCCGTAAAGTTCCGCCGGATACGAAGAGCGAATCGTATAATGACGGGCATGATGCGCCTGCTCGCCGCCATTTGCATCGCTTCGACCGCAGTGGCCGCGGACAACCCGAGCGTCGCTTCGGCTTGCGGTTCCGAGGACGCGAAGTTTCAGGTGCGCCTATCTGAGTATCCCGCTGCTCTTCCCAAGCCCCAGGCGGGCAGCGCGCTCGTCTATGTCATTGAGGATCAGGTAGTTCCGGTATGCCGCGTCGGGTGTGTCGAAACCGCCAGAATCGGACTCGATGGCAGCTGGGTCGGAGCGAATCGCTTCGACTCATGGCTATCTTTTGAGGTCAAGCCGGGAGAGCATCATCTTTGCATCGACCTGCAAGGGAAGGGACGCGGCCCGTTCGATCCGAAGCGGGTTTCACTAGCCCGCTTCACGGCCGATGTGGGAGCCACCTACTATTTCATCGCGCGGGTGACGCACACCGCCTACGTGGGTCCTTGGGTCGATCTCCAGCCGGCCAATCGCGATGAAGGAGCGTTTCTCGTCTACCGCCACTACCCGAGTTCATCCCGTCGACAGAATTGACGAGCCGCGGCACACCAATACGGGTGAAGCGGGCTCACGAGATCCGTTCGCCCGAAGTGTGTTGGTGGCGTCCGCCCGCGGAGTCCGTCGTGGTCATGGCGGCTTCAGCATGATCTTTACGCAACCGAACCCTGCTACTACTCCGCCGCCACTTCTGTTTTTTCCGCCGCCTTTCGCGAGAAGTCCAAGGTCTTTCAGCACATGGACGTGGATGGCCTGCGGGAGAGCGCATGCGCCCTCAACGATGGATTCCAGGCCAAGAGCAAACAGCTATTCGGCGGCGGCCTGGAAGAGGATCCCCAACATCAGGGGATACCATTCATCCTTCCGCTGCTGCAATCCGGCGACTTCTTCCGTCAAGGCGAGCAAGAGTCCGCGAAGTGGTTTCAGCTCTTCGACCTGCACGTTCGTGAAAGCCCTGAGGATACAGGCGTGTTGCTGGCATCTAAGACAGAATTGGACAACGTTCTTCTTGAATTACTGGAAAAAATGCGAGAGGAAGGCTTGGTCTACCCGGAGAGCAAATGAGCGTGGGCACTCTGTCGGTCAGTCTCAAAGCGATCCTCCAGAATTGGACTCGGGGGGAAGAGGGTACCTTGGGAAGCGATTTTTCTGCCGGTTTCTGAATTTCCTGTTCCCGAGCCCAAGATCGCCTCGATTCGCAAACTTTGGAGCACGTGCCGCCGAGTTTTTCTCAAGCAGGGCGAGTTGCCATTCGAGGTGTTCTTGCAAGCCAATCATCTCGGTCGCGTGGGCTCGGCCCTGCTGGTAAATCATGCTCGCGAGTGGATGCCGGAGCTGGGCTTGGGGGTCTGGCCCGGTCAGCCGCCGCCGGCTTGACCCACTCGTGCCGACTTCCAGGACTTGGGGCCAGGCGAGAAACCTCGGCCTATGATGTATCAGGTAATGCGGGTTCTGGAACAGGATCAAACCTGAAGTGCAGCATTCGCAATCTAGCGCTTGGTGGTCCGAAGTCGAGCCTTTGATCCTTTTTTGCAGCGTCGATTTTGCCGGTGGCCGCGGAACGCCCACTTCCGCAAGCAAAACACCTGACAGACGTCGATAATGAACCTCAACAGGTCTATTCGCCGGTGGGAGATTGGATCACGAACTTCTGCACGCGCCGGCCGTAGGACGCCTCTCCGACATATAGATTGCCCTTATTGTCGATGCTCATGCCGTGCGGACGGAGCATTTGTCCGGCCTGGTGTCCGCCACGACCGAATGCGCCGACGATCTCCAGGTCCGATCGCCGCAGGATCCAAACCTTATGGTTGGTCCCGTCGGCCACGTAGAGCCACTGTTGCTGCGCGTCGGGCGACAAGACGGGTACGAATGCCGAGCCCGAGGAAAGTGTCGCGGGGGCAATGATCTTTTCCGCGAGGAACTTGCCCTGCTGCGTGAACACCTGGATGCGATTGCCGCGCCGGTCCGCGACATAGATCTTCCCGTCTTTCGATCCAGTGATGCCGTGTACCGTCGAAAATTGTTTGGGCAGAGCGCCGCTGACCATCGTTTTGGGGTCAAACTTCTCCGTGTCGTCCGGCTTTTCGCCATAAGCGCCCCAGTGACGAAGGTATTTGCCGGTCGCACCGTCGAATACGATGACGCGGCGGTTGCGGTATCCGTCCGCGATAAAAACCTCGTTCGTCTTGGGGTCGACCCAGATGCCCGCCGGTCCGCCGAGCAAGGTCGTGTCGTTGCTGCCGCCGTTCTTGTCGTACTGGCCGATGGTCATCACCAGCTTGCCTTCGCGTGTGAACTTCATCACGCGATGATGCATATACGTGCCGACCCAGACGAAGTCGTTGTGATCGACGAAAATGCCGTGCGGATTGCGCGGCCAGTTCGACGTGTCGTCCTTCGAGCCCTGCCCCCAACCCTGGACCAGATTGCCCTTCTCGTCGAATTCGAGCACGGGCGGCGCCGCGACGCAGCAGGTTCCCATGGGCGGCTTTTGTTCGGCGTAGGTTTCTTCCTCTGTCAACTGCTCCGGCAGGTGGGTGACCCAGACATGCTGTTTCGCGTCCACAAAAACTCCGGTGACGACGCTCATGATCCAGTTATTGGGCATGTCGAGCGGCCAGGACGCATCGACTTTGAAAGTGGGAGCTTTTTGCGCGGCCGCACCCGAACGCTGGCCTTTGGCGGGCGATTCCAATGAAGCCAGTGCGACTGCGCACAGCACCAGGGCAGTGAAAATATGGTTCCTTCTCAACATACTGGACTCCGTTTCGCTTTTGAGTACTGGCACTTATTATACGCAGACGCGATGGAAGATTAGATCCTCTCCGCAATGGTTACGACTTCACGGAGCCGGGGAGATCGAGCGCAACCTCAGCGAATTCGACACGATCAGGAATAAAATGGGCCGATGACGACACTCTGGCAGGATTTGCGTTATGCGATCCGGATGTGGCTCAAATCGCCAGGCTTCACTGCTATCGCCATTCTCACCCTCGCGCTTGGTATCGGCGCGAACTCTACGCTTTTTTCCGTCGTCAACGGCGTATTGCTCAACCCTTTGCCGTATCCACACTCCGAGCAGCTTGTCACTATTTATGCGAGCACGCCCGGATTCGATCGTGGCCCGGCCGTCTATCTGAACTTTCTGGACTGGCAACGCGACACTCAGACTTTTTCATCGATGGCCATATACCGTAACCAGGATTACAACGTCACCGGCGCGGCCGAAGCAGAACGCTTGAGCGGATACATGATTTCCGCGGGCTTTTTCTCCACCCTCGGCGTGCCGCCGATTCTCGGCCGTACATTCCGCTCCGATGACGATCAGGTGGGCGCAGCGCCGGTCGTAATTCTGAGCGGGGGATTGTGGAAGCGGAAATTCGGCTCTTCGCCCGACGTCATCGGTAAATCACTGACCCTGAATGGCACGTCCTACATTATCGTCGGCGTGATTCCTTCCGCCTTCACTTTCTACGGCAATTACCGGGACGTCTACACTCCCATCGGCCAGTGGAACGATCCGTCGTTTCGCGATCGCCGCATCTCGGTGAGCGCGCATGTCGTCGGCCGGCTGAAACCGGGCGTTACACTGCCGCAGGCCAAGACCGACATGGACCTACTCTCACGCAATCTGGCTGCCGCCTTCCCGGTGGCCGACAAGGAAGTCGGCACTACTCTGGTTTCCATGAAAGAAGATATCGTCGGCAATGTGCAGCCATTCCTGCTGGTACTTCTCGCCGCCGTCGGTTTCCTGCTGTTGATTGCCTGTGCCAACGTCGCGAATCTTCTACTGGCGCGCTCGATGGGCCGCGCGCGCGAGTTTGCCGTTCGCGCGGCCCTGGGCGCCGGCCACGCGCGCGTAATCCGCCAGCTTCTTACGGAAAGCGTCTTGCTCGCGGGCGTGGGCGGAGCGCTTGGGCTTCTGTTCGCGTTTTTCGGCACCAAGGCGGCGCTCAATACCATGCCCGGCACATTGCCGCGCGTCGAGGAAATCGCCCTCGATGGACGGGTACTGCTCTTCACGCTCGCGCTCTCCCTGTTCGCCGCTGTCGTGTTCGGCCTCGCTCCGGCGCTAAAGGGTTCACGCGTAAATTTGATGGAGATCCTCCGGGAAAGCGGACGCGGCTCGACCGGCGCTCGGAATCGCATGCAGAAAATTTTCGTGGCGGCCGAAGTGGGCCTGGCGTTGGTTCTGCTGATCGGCGCGGGGTTGATGTTGCGCAGCCTCTCTGCGTTGTGGCGCGTGAATCCGGGATACAATCCCGGCCACGCCATCACTTTCAGTTTGTCGATGCCGTCAACTTCTGCCACCACTTCGGCCGAGACTCGCGCCCGCCTGCGGCAGTTCGACGATAAGATGAGTTCCATCCCGGGCGTACAGGCCGTTTCCGTCACGCTGGGCTCACGGCCGATGATCCATGACTCGTTTTTGCCGTTCTGGATCGAAGGCCGGCCGAAGCCCGCCAATGACAACGAAATGCCCCAGGCGATGTATTACCTGGCGGAAGCCGGTTTCGAGCAGGCCATGGGAATCACACTGCAGCGCGGCCGCTTCGTTACCGCGCAAGACAACGAGAACGCCCCGGTGGTGATCGACATCGACGATGTTTTTGCGCGCACCTACTTCCCCGGTGAAAACCCCATCGGGAAACGGGTCAATCTGACGCAGTTCAATGTGCGAGCCGAAATCGTCGGCGTGGTGGGCCACATAAAGCAGTGGGGGCCCGGCACGGACGCAAAATCCGCCGTCGAAGCGCAGTTCTTCTATCCGTTCATGCAGCTTCCGGAGAAGTTGATGCCGCTGGCGGCTGGCGCCGTCGCGGTAGTGCTGCGCACCGCGGGCGATCCGGCTGCCATCATGGGTCTGGTTCGCCGCGCCGTTGCTCAAATCGACTCTCGTGAAGTGATTTACGGCGTGCAAACGATGAACGACGTCATTGCCGGTTCCCTTGCCGCGCGCAGGCTCTCGATGATTCTGCTGGGGATATTCGCTGCGCTGGCGCTGATTCTTTCCTGCGTCGGGATTTACGGGGTGATTTCCTATGTGGTCGGCCAGCGCACCCACGAAATCGGTATCCGGATCGCTCTCGGCGCCCAACGCACGGACGTGATGCGCCTGGTGCTCGGGGAGGGCGCAAAGATGGCGCTGGCCGGCGTCATGGCCGGGATCGCAGCCGCATTCGGACTGACGCGCCTGATGGCCAATGAACTTTTCGGTGTAACCGCGCAAGATCCGTTGACCTTTGCGGCGGTCGCCGTCGTGCTGGCGTTGGTTGCACTACTTGCCTGTTACCTCCCGGCGCGCCGCGCCGTGCGCGTCGATCCAATGGTAGCCCTCAGGTCCCAGTAGCCTCGTGGTGAACCAGCCAGTCCCGTCGGACTCAGAGATTCAGGGTTCGCGCTAATTTCTGACCTGCAGCTTGATTTCCGCCGTGTCGCCCTTTATTTCCATCGTCGTTCCAAAAGGTTTGGATGCATCGGCCAGGCGCTGGAGAATATAGCCTGCTCTCGCGCCCATCGCCGGTGAAGGCAAGCCGCGCGTGTCGACGAACTGGTTGTTGGCGTATTGGTCATGAATATCGGGCTGGCCCTCGCCCACGTTGTTCAGGACGATCGGCCGGAAGGAAATCGATCGCAGGTTCTTCCCTTGAAATTGGACGTATGCGACAGCGCTCTCCCAATTCATCGGTTCATCAATGTATGTAAGCGTTGGCGTCAAATTGTAAATGAAGTTGCCCAGATCGTAAAAGATGGGCCGGCCGTGATAAATCTCCACTCCGTGTAGCAGAGGCGCGCCATGCATCACGATGATGTCCGCACCGGCATCCACCTCGGCATGCGTCCACTTCTTGAGCCATTCGTTCGGCGCCAGCCGTTCCTGCATACCTTCCGTGAAGATCGTCGAGAAAGAGTGATTCCCGAAGACGTGGTTATGCTGGTACACGATTACGAGATCCGCGTGCTGGCGGGCGTCGTGAATGCTTTGCAGGATGCGCTGCGCGTCCTCTTGATTCGGCGTGTTCCCGGGCGCGCCGGGCAGATCGGCCGTCGCCTCATTTTCCTGCCCGCCGGCTTCAATGCGAAGCTCATTCACGCCTGGCCGGTCCCGACTGGCGCTGGCTCCCGGCGCAATCAGGCCGGACGCGCTTGCGATCAGGGCAATCGTGCCCTTCGACGAGTGCAGATAGCCCGGCGCTGCAGCTTCGGCCAAGTTGTTTCCGGTTCCGGCATGAACGATCTTCCGGCTGTCCGCTTCCCGAAGCGTATTCTGAATGCCCGTCGCTTTCAAATCGAATGCATGATTATCGGATAGGGACAATAAGTTAAAACCAAAAGTTGTCAGCGCATCGAGCGCCTCAGGGGGAGCGAGAAATCCCCTGCCCTCGTGGACCGTCTCGCCTTTTTCGGCGACCGCGGCTTCAAGGTTGGTGAATACCACATCGCCCTTCAGCAGCCGCTGGATCACCGGTATGGCCGCGGGCGCGGTGGCACGGATATCCGACCGGATCATCGACTGCCCCGTCAACGTAATCGTGATTGGAGTCGGCTCCGGCGGCTGCGCAGAGTCCTTCGTGCACACAAAAACGGTGAGCCAGGCTGCTCTTGTCAAGATCCGCCGAGTCTTCAACATGATCGGTTCCGTTGCCCTCGCCTCTGCAGCTAGTCTTGCATCCTTCAAGTTGGCCTACGCCGCATCGCTCTTCATCAATATACTCGGATCCGGTAAGTTTTTCCCAGCCTTGGAGGACCTACGCCTCAACCTAGGCATCCGAAAGCCGCCAGCCCGAAGGAGAGCGGTTGCTCGACTCGCGCACTTCGCTTTCTAGGATCTCACACGGTACCGACTGCCAAGTGTAAGTTGCCGCCAAGGCGATTGTGTCGCGGACACCAGGCCCCGAAAAAGGGCACGAAGACGCAGCCGACTGCCCGGGACGCAGCTTTTTCGGCTGGATGCTGAACTCATTCCTTCCACTCGACAAATGAACAGCGTTTCGAGCTCTACTGGAGGATAGCGTCGATTTCAGCAGAGCTCCGTCTTGGGGCTTGGAGCGAAGCGGCTGGTGAGGGCGGACGCTGTTCCTCGAAGGCCGAGATCTCCTTGCGCAACTGCCGGTATTCGTCCCTCAGTTGTGCCAGGATCTTCTCGTACCTCGGATCGCCGCGCAGGATCTTGAAAAAGTCCGAGTTATACCACGCGTAGTTTGCGGCGCCGTCTTGGACGCCCTTGGTGAGCCAGGCGATCGCTTGTTCACGATCGCCTTGCAGGGCATAGAAAGTGGCGATCTCGGCCTCAATCCCGAAGGTTTCGCGGGTGGCGATAGTCTTAATTTGTTCCTGAGCCTCCGGGAATTGACCGCGAGCCGTGTATAACCATGCCCGGATTTCCGCGATGCTGAGAGCCTTGGGATCTTGTTGCTGCAGCCGCTGCAAAACTCGCTCAGCCGAATCGAGATCCATGAGCCAAACATACGTGAAGGCCACCAGAGTCAACTGGTCAACACCGCGAGCGGCCCTCTCGGCTTCTTTATTCTCACGCAGGGCCGCTGGTGAATTTCCGGCGAAGTAGTAACAGATGGCTCTGCGGACACTTACATTGATCGTGGGGTCGATGTCGGCAATCGTTCCAAGCGTTGCGAGAGCACGGTCAAAGTCCGCCATAAAGATGGAGAATCGCGCGACGTTTTGCAGTGCGGGCAGGTAGTGAGGGTTAGAGTGCGCGCTGGCGAAATATTCGCGCGCTGCGGCCAGTGGTTCACCCTTGCTTTCGAGAGACCAGCCGAGAGCGTTGTGCGCTTCCGGCGAACGTGGGGCAAGCTTCAGGGCTTCGCGCGCCGAGGCTTCAGCTTCATCGACCAAGTGCCGATCATTCGAGAAGTTCCAATAGAAGCGCGTCGCATAGGCTTCGGCGAGGGCGGCATGAGCTTGCGCAAAACCCGGATCGAGGCGGACTGCCGCTTCAAGATCCGCAATTGCGTCGTTGTTGTTGACGTTGGTTATGTCCTCTTCGCGCACCAAGCCCTTTACATAGAGTTCGTAGGCTTTGTCATCTTGTGTAGGGACCGAGGTCGTCTTGACCTTCAACCGCTGCTGAACCGCCGCTGTGACTTGGGAGACGATCTGGCGTACGCGGCTCTGCTGATCCACAACCGCCATCTCAAAGGTCCTGGACCACAACTGGCGATTTTGATTGGTGTTGATGACTTCCACGTCGACACTCAAACGCTCACCGGAGCGTCGCACGGCGCCTTCGATCATAGTGCCCGCGCGCAGGGCTCTTCTGACCTGGCGGGGGCTTGGATTCTTAGGAAGAGTGTCTAACGACTTCATAGGCACCACCCACAAGTCGGGTGTGTCGGTTAGCTGGCTATCGATCGCAAATGGCACGGAGGTGCTGAGTCGGTCGATGGAATTATCCTGATCATCACTCTGAAATGGGAGCACCACAACGTGGGTCAGTGGCACCGAAGGAGCGGGTATCAATGCCCGCACACCGGTGAAGACTAGGATCGCAAGCACAAAGATCGCTGCCAATCGTATCGCGATTGGCACGAATCTATTCGGGATGGCACGCCCGATTTCGGGCAGATCACACTTGTGATTCGCCCCGTACGCAATGGTCGAATCGCAATTGTTTTTGACGATCTCTTCAAGAAAATCGCGGGTCCGCTCGTAAACCAGATCTGTTGGGTCGGCCGGCTTGCAGATCATCAGATGATCAGCGTCGACGTCAACTGGCGTCACATGCAGCAGTCCGGGATCGCTGCTCGCATCGTCGACGATAACGCCCGCCAAGGTGCCTTGTTTCTCGCAAAAGACCTTGTGTTGAATATGATTATGATCCGCCCAATTGCGGTACCAGCCGTTCAGGTCGCGCAGAGAAGGGTCGTTCCTGACCAGATCGAGCGTCGAAGGGGATGGCCAGGCGATCAGCCGCAGCTTGTCGAGGACGGTCGCCTGAATCGAGCCGCTATGGGGCGTCGCAATGAACACGACTCCTTTGACGCGGCTAATGAAATCGGTGACTTCCAGATCCCCATAGCCTCGCCGTCCGGCGCCGACCCGCATCATCTGCTTTACGATGAGTCCGCCGAGACTGTGGCAAACGAAAACGAGGGGAGTGCCCCTTAACTCGTGCTCGCCCAGAAGGCACTCCAGGACATTTGTTGCCCGGTCCTGCATTGGCATCCCGGTGCCAAGCCAGTTGCTCGGGCTTGCGTCATATGCGAGCGTCCAGGCAGCGAGACCGGGAATATCACGCGAGAGCCAAACTGGCCAGAAGGTATCGTTGCCGGGAGCCCGGCGCCATGTATCGTAAGGGTGACCCCCGAGCCCGTGAACGAACACGACGCTGAGCCCGGGTCCGCGGTCCCAACCTGCGATCTTGATTAGCCGAGTCGTCGGTGCAGGCATTAAATTCCTCTCCGCGACAACGCCGCAGTACCTGCGGCTGTTCTGGCATGACGACGCATTCGAAAACTATCCCAACTGGATTGCGTCGAGGTCTTTTCTGTGTCCGCGGCGATGGCTACCGCAGGCTTCGCTCCCCAGTGTCAGGGAAACGCCGACAGCCGGGCGGGCGCGATGCCCCGGCGTGGGTGTACTTTTAGATGCTTTCATCCGATCCCACATTGCGACCACGGTTTCCGGGAATAGCAGCCGGTCCTTCTTCACAATGTCCAGGACCGTCAAAATGTCGATCCGGGTGAAGAGTTCTTTGGGGGAGTCCTCAAACAGACTCGACAGGTACTCCAGAACGGCCAACGCGGGGAATCGTTTCGATAGATCCTGCAAGCGGCTGGCGGCGACACTAAATCCTGACTCCAACTCGATTATGGCTGCCATAGCTTATCCTCCTTAGAATGGCGCACCCGATAATCGATAATGCACTTAATGTACCAGTACCTGTGGTACCAGATATCTATCTGGCCTACGCGATTAACCCTATTCCCTTCTTATCCTTGCTAATAGTTCTTCTCCCAAGGGAATATCTCTAGAGTCGAGCTACTGGGCTAAGGGCCGCCCTCAGGCGATGGACTTGGGTTATTTCACGCTCGGACTGAGGACCCAAAAGAATCGACCTTCGAATCGCGCAGGACTACGGTCCCGCAAGCGGCCTTTGCGGGCCGACCGCGTCGGCTGCCGCACTCATGGCAGCGCGAATGCGTTGCCCCTGCTCGCGCGTGAAGTTCAGTTCGCCAATCCTTGCCATCTCGATTTCGCGAAGTGACCAGAGTCCAGACATGACGCCGGTCTTCGAATGAGCCTGGCTATTGGTCCCAAGGTAAAGATGGCCGATCTCGTGCGCCACCGAGGCGCCGAGAACCTGATATGCGTCGATACTCGTGTGCTCGATCAGCTTTTCGACCCTCGGATAGATAACATTGGCGCACTGAATCCCGCCTCCGACTGCATCACCGGGTTGCGCGAAACCCAGTTGGTCCGAACCGGTGCCCGCAGGCGTCTGTCCCAGGATGCGCAACCAGAACTCGTTCGGCCTCCGTAGGGCCCTGCACGCCTCCAGATTCGTCGCGCACTCGACCCATTTCACGTCTACGTCAATGAGCGCAAAGGTGCTCTCGACGTACGTTTCCATCCTGTGGATTGTGCCGGCTGGAAGCTTCGCCTGGTCCAGGACCCGGATGGTCATGGAAAGGCGGCCGGCTGTGGCCGCGGGCGGCAGGAATACCGCTAATGTCCCGATGAGGCCCGCACATTTTGACCGTGTCATTTTGCTCTCCTCCCGCGGCGCTGAAGCGTCGCGAGGGCGAGTGTGCGGTGTTGCGGCGAGTGCCTCGATGCCCTGGATCGGGCATCAAACTGACTTTCAGGTGACTGGCTAAGACTTTGAAGACTTGAGACTTGCGAGGCGTGCTAGACTGAACCACACGCGCGATGATGCCTGTTCCCCCGGCTCGCATATTGCGTTTTGGCGACTTCGAACTCGACGTTCGCGCCGGCGAGCTGCGCAAACACGGCATCCGGATCCGGCTCCAGGACCAGTCTTTCCAGATTCTGCTGATGCTGCTGGACCATCCGGGCGAGGTCGTGCTGCGCGAGGAAATCCGAAAGCGCCTGTGGCCGAACAACACCATCGTCGAGTTCGACCACAGCATCAACGCCGCCATAAAGCGGCTTCGTAATGCTCTTGGCGAATCTGCCGAGGAACCGGGGTATATCGAGACGCTGGCCAAACGGGGCTACCGTTTTGCGGGGCAGCTCGATGACGAGGCGCCGGCGCAAGAGACCGAATCGCGCGATGACAATTCGGGACCCAGAACCATAAGCCATTACAGTCTGATCAATGAGCTGGGCAGCGGCGGTATGGGCGTGGTCTACCGCGCCCAGGATTTGAAACTCGGCCGGCACGTGGCAGTGAAGTTTCTTCCGGGCGAAGCGGCTGTCGATCCGGCGGCGCGCCAGCGATTCGAGCGGGAGGCACGCGCGGCGTCCGCGTTGAATCACCCCAACATCTGCGCCATTTACGGCCTTGAGGATTTTGACGGTCAAGCCGCGATCGTGATGGAGTTGGTGGAAGGGGAAACTCTGGAGGCGCGGCTCAGACGCGGCCCGCTGCCTTTGGACCAGGCGCTTGCCGTAGCGATTCAGATCGCCGGCGCACTGGATGAGGCTCATCGAAAGGGAATCGTCCATCGCGATCTGAAGCCAGCCAATATCATGCTCACCGGACGCACCTCTTCAGGCGTCATAGTGAAGGTCCTGGATTTCGGCATCGCGAAGATGGAATCGCCGGCGCCTCACGCCGCCGCGGCAAACGTCACGGAACCAGGCGTGGTGATGGGCACGCGGAAGTACATGTCCCCGGAGCAGGCCAGCGGGACCCGGATCGACGCGCGAAGCGATATTTATTCGTTTGGCGTGGTTTTTGCCGAGATGCTCAATGGGCCGTCGGAGGGTGATCGATCAGACCCGGCGCCGGCCTCGGTCGAGCGAGTGCTGCGGCGCTGCCTGGAGCCGGACCGTGAGGATCGCTGGCAAACGGCGCGGGACCTGAAGGCTGAATTGCAATGGATCGCCGACCAACGGGCTGCGCCACTGCCGCCCGTGACGCCGCCCAGCAGCCAGTTCCGGTGGCGGCGGTTGGAATGGATCGCGCTCGGAATGATCGCCGCGCTATTGATCAGCTTTTCCATCTTCCTTTTTCGCGGGAAAGCCGACGATGGACGGGTGACGCGCTTCAGCATTTATCCACGGGAAAACACAAAGTTTGGCACTCAGCCAACGCCCATTGTTTCCCCGGATGGACATTGGATCGCGCTTGCCATGAATCCCAGCGTTGGACCCGCTCAACTCTGGCTTCGTTCCCTCGATTCGGTAAGCGCTGTTCCGCTGGCGGGCACGGAAGGAGTTTTGTTCCCGTTCTGGTCGCCCGACAGCCGGTCCATCGGTTTTTTCGCCAACAACAAACTCATGAGAATCGACCTCGGTGGGCCCTCCGGGGCTGCGCCGCCGATCACTTTGTGCGACACCTCTGCCCTCGTCGCCGGCGGCAGTTGGAGTCCCAATGGGACTATCGTGTTTGCGGATACGTGGCAGGACCTGTATCAGGTTCGCGATACCGGCGGCTCGCCCAAGTTGGTTATGAAGGCGGATATCGCCGACGCCGATAACACCTATTTGTTCCCATGGTTCTTACCCGACGGCCGGCATTTCTTGTTTACCGCGTGGAAGCGTGGCGACCCAATGGACCGTGTGCGTATTCTCGTCGGGTCGATCGACTCGCCACGGAGTAATCCCCTTCGAGAAGCTGGATCGAGCGCGATCTATGCCCAGGGCCATCTGCTGTTCGTGCAGGACGGCACCCTCATGGCTCAGCCCTTCGATCCTAAGAGGCTTTTGGTCACGGGCGACGCCGCACGCGTCGCGGAGCACATAACGCCGACCGCCACGGTTCCGGGTTTGGGCTTTTTCGCCGCGTCTGAGAGCGGCCCACTTGTTTATTTCGTCGGCGCCGACGTGCCTCCGTTCGAGTTAGCATGGTTCGACCGCCGCGGGAACCGTTTATCGGCATTCGGAGAGACCACCGCGCTCTCAGTCTACGGCCTGCGGTTCTCGCCGGACCAGAAGACCATTGCCGTATCGGCGGTGGAACAGGGCAACACCGACGTATGGCTGTATGACATCGCGAAGGGGTTACGCACCCGCGTCACTTTTGATCCCGCTCGCGAAGTTGCACCGGTCTGGTCGCCCGACGGCCGGACCATCGCGTTCAGCTCAAATCGGAAGGGGCACCTGGACCTTTATCGGCGTTCCGTCGACGGAACCGGGCCCGAGGAGTTGCTGTACGCTGCCGACGACGACAAGACCGCCACCAGTTGGTCTCCCGATGGCGAGTTCCTCTTGTTTGACCGGTTTTCGGGGTCCGAGCGGCACATTTGGGCCTTGCCACTGACACCCGCGCAGGCCGGCGCCAAACTGGAGCCGTTTTCGGTATTCGATCCGTCGGTTCGCAGAACAAACGGGCAATTTTCGCCGGACGGCCATTGGATCGCTTACGTGGCAGATGAACCGGACCGGACCATCCGCAGATCCACGTTGCCCGGTTTCAGCCGCGGGGCGGCCCCGAGAGCGCCGCGCGACAGATTTCGGCAACCTTGGGAGTAGATCCGCAGTGGCGCAAGGATGGCAAGGAGATTTTTTATAAATCAGGCAGGACCCTGATGGCCGTCAACACCGAAATCCGCGACGATCGGATTCAAATCGGCGAAGAGCGGCAGGTCTTCGGCGCTCTGATGACGATTCACGCTTACGCGGCCGCTTCAGACGGGCAAAAATTTCTGTTCCTGCTACGGAATCCGAAGCTTGCGGCACAGCCCATGACGGTGGTGGAGAACTGGGGTGTGATCCTGAAAAAATGATTCTTAACCGGCATCACAACCCGGCCGCTTTCGGCCCCATTGGCTGATCGTGCGGGTTAACCGATACAAGTCCCCGCATCTACTTCGCGCCAGGAACCGCGCATCTGAAATTCGCAGCGTCGTCCGTGCTCCCCGATCCCAGGTACAGAGCGACCTGTGGATATGGGCAAAGCGGCCGCGTGCGAACCACTCCACTCTCCGGATTCGCGCCCGTTTTATACTTCGCCGCGATGACTTGCGTGGGCGCGACGCCCTGATCCACCCAGCGATCCAGAGCGATCGAAAGACTGTGCTGAGCATCGGACGGAGCCGGCGACGGATTGGTTCCGAAGCTGTTCGGTCCGGGGCCTCCGGCGCAATGTTGCATTCCGGGAACCATGTAGAGCTCGAAAAAATCGCTGGTCGATTTCGCGCCCATCTTCGAGACGACGGACTCGTAATAGATGATAGCGTTCGTGGGTGCGATGGCCGTGTCGCTCCATCCGTGATAGAGCAGCAACTTCCCGCCGCGATCTTTAAACAGCTTGAGATTCGCTTCCGTCGCATTGAAAAGCCGCGCGGATTTGTCATCCGCGACCTTCATGTCGCGATCGAAGTCGAAAGTCCGCAGGTCCCAGGCGGGATTATCGAACACCATGTTCGCGAAAAATCCCTTGCCGAAAACGAGCTGCTGAGAATCGGCGCCCGTGATCCAACGGCTCCAGCCGCCGGGACCAGCCTCGCCACCGGGCACGTAACCGGGAAAGATTTGCTCGCCCTTGGAATTTCGCGGTCCGGCATAGATCTTCTTCAGCGCCCCGACCTGCTCCGCGGTGAGGCAGGCATCGGACTCGGCGCCCTTGCACAGCAATACCGACGGATCGAAGCGGCACTTGGTCGGGTCGTCGATCACGCCGTCCTTCACACCATCGATCGCGTCGCAGGCGTCGAGCGCCGCATTTTCGATTGCGCTCATTTTACTCACCGGAATTTGCGCGGCGCCTTCGAGTGCCTGCTCATCCCAGATGAATCCGGCGAAATTGTGCGTCCAGAAGTTTGCGGGTGCCCCGGCGATGATGCCGTCGTAATCGGCCGGGTAGCGTTGTGCTTCCACCAGGGCTTGGCGCCCGCCGTTTGAGCATCCACTAAAGTAGGCATGCCTGGCAGCGCGGCCGTAATAGCTGCGAATCACCGACTTCGACGTCTCCGCAGTCTCGTGAATGGAGCGATACGCGAAATCGACAATCTTCTCGTAGTGTCCCAGAGCCCAATCGGCGTTGGTCGCGGGTGCTTCGTGACCGGTGTCGGTCGAGGAACTCGCGTAGCCGTTGATGACCGCCGCCGCCATCAGATTGTATTGAATCGAGCCGGCGAAGCCTCCGTTTCCGATCCCGAAGTACTTTCCATTCCAGCCCGCGAGCGGCAGCCAAACTTCGAACTGGATGTGCGAATCAGGGGACGGGTGCGCCACTGCCTGCACCCGGCAGAATGCCGGCATACCTTTATACGTGGCATTGCCCCGCCCCTGGCTCGGCGTGAATCCACCGGCCGCGACGGTCTGCGCCGCGGTGATGCTGGTATCTTTCAGCTTGAGAGACGCCAGACTCTCGCAATCAGCCGCGAGCGCCAAATGAATCGAGCCGGTCACAACCAGGGAAACGAACAGTCGCATAGATTTGTCGATGATACACAATTATTTGCCGCCGATCGTGAAGGCGCGCAGCACTTCGCCAGGCTGACCTTCATCGCAATGCCGCAACCGGACCTAACGACGTGCGCTGTCCATGCCTGCATCTCAACGCCGCGACGTGACAAGCTGTTAGTTTGAGATTGAGCCCTCACGGGGAGTAGGCTCGCAAAGGAGAAAACTACCCGTGTGTTTTTCAGCAACCGCGAACTTTGTTGGCAGCGGCGTCCTGGGAGCGGTCGGCATCGTTACATTGACAAAAGTGAAGCACCGGCGCGAACTGCTTTTCGCGTCGCTACCTACGCTATTCGCCGTGCATCAGTTCACCGAGGGATTCGTCTGGCTGGGATTGGACGGGATCCTTTCGCCTGCGGTGGCGCATGATATGGGAGCGGCGTTTATGCTGTATGCGCAGGGGATTCTCCCTTTCCTGGTGCCGCTCAGCGTGCTGCTGTTTGAGCCCGGCCTCAAGAGCCGCAGGCGCATGTTACCGTTCGCCGCGCTCGGCTTAACGACGACGCTCTATATATTGTGGGCGCTGACGGCGTATCCATTCCAGGTGTACGTCAAGGAAAACAGCATCGTGTACACGAATCAGGGGACAAGCAACTTGGTGATCGGCGTGTTATACGTGATTGCGACCTGCGGTTCGCTGTTCTTTTCGAAGATCAGGCCGATGGTAATCTTCGGCGTGGCAAACCTGATGATTCTCCTGATTGTGCTGGCGTTCAAGCAGTACGCCTACACCTCATTGTGGTGCGCATACGCGGCGATCGCTAGCGTGATCATCCTCATCTATTTTTGGCGAAGCCACAAGGATCGGCCGTTTCCCTACTTGCAGCCTTTGTGGAAGGCAACCTGAAGCAGCATCGAAGCACTTCCATGCGCGGGTTGCGGCACGGCGCGATACTCGCATCGTTCAGGCTCGGGAAGTACCGCCGCGAAAATTGATAACACGTTTTCGTCGCCCTACAACGCGGTGAGCTCATTCGTCAGGCGAAAAGATGGGCCAGCTTTCAGGAATGGCTTCAGAACGCGCACCGAAAACTTCTATTTGCCAAGCACTGGAAGACGAACGTTACCAATCGAGGGGAACATTCATTTCATTCCGGCCTATTTCGGAAACAGCAGCGGCAGAGCATCCTCGGACGTGAACATGCACCGGGCGTTATGTCCGCACTCCGGCACGATTTTGACAACATGATGGGCGCCCAGTTTTTCATTCACAAATTTCCCGAAGGCTTCCCCTCGCGCCAGTCGCGTGGGCCCCTGAGCCATCGCCGAACACGAGCCGTCGAACCCGCCGAGCGGTAAGACATCGAGTTCGCCAAGCAGGTAAGTGGTAGGCCTGGAAACCAGCTGTGTCTTTAACTGATCGTCCGTCTGCTTGGCGGTATAACCGGTGCGATCTTTCATGCCGTAAGGCCATTGGTCGTAGGTCGTGCAGTCCCTGGCCCCGCCGAAATTGCGGAAGGAGGGGGCGTTGGCGCTAATTTCGGGAATGTAGCCCGGCGCGTGCGACTGAACCGAGTAAGCCGCATCGGTGGGACGCGTGCTGTCCGGCCACGCATAGCTTGAAGGATTGGCGACGACGTAACTTATCGGCACACCAAGTTTGTCGTGGACCTGATTCCCCATCTCGTACCGGTTGAGCACTTGGCCGCCCGCGGAATGACCGGTGACCACGATCAGCTTGAGGTTCGGGAAGATCTCTTTGCGAGCCACCTTGCGGAGAACTTCGTCAAGGAAATCGAACGAAGTCACGTCCGGATTACTGACGGCCGGTCCGCCGGACCGCCATGTGTTGCAGTTCCAGCTGATCTCATTCGGGGCAAGAGTGTCGTGGCAATTGGCGGCGGCTGACGCCATGCGCGGTGCGATCACAACGGTATTGTCCAAAGCTCCGGCAAGGAATGCCGCCGCGAGGGTATTGCGAAAATAGTTGTCCGCATCGCGTCCGGCGCCATGCACCACAACCAGTGCACGTGTGATGGCTTCATTACGGGTTTCGAGCGAGTACGTGCGATAGATCAGAGATCGAGCCGAGGCTTTGCCGAGAGAGACCCATTCGGTGCAAGACGGGTTCGCAGTGATGCACGGAGCCGCGGAAGCGAGGGAGATCGAAACAATGGTGAGAGCGATCAGGCGCATTCGTCTAGTATCGCCGGAGTCAAGTCAAATCGCCAGCACCCTCGTGGCTTAGTCTCGAAGTCGATCAAGCGCGCTTCCGGGTCGGTCCGGGAAGAACGCAGAACGTCGCGATCGGCAGGCCCGTCGATTTCTGATATAGTCGAACCCTATGAAAATCGTGTATGCAGCCCTGTGCCTGTATGGTTCCGCTGCTTTCGCGCAGGAACAGCCGATCACGCTGCGGGCCGGTACGCTTTTGGATGGAAAAGGCGGCGTGCTGCATAACGCCGCACTTGTGGTCCAGAACGGAAAGATTCAGAAAGTCGATTCCGGCGCGGCATCGGGTTACGATCTGCGAAATGCGACCGTCCTGCCGGGATTGATCGACACCCACGTGCATATCGCCTGGCACTTCGGCCCGGACGGCCGATATCAGCCGCGCGACGACTCACAGGTTACAGCGCTGGGATACGCACTCGAGAATTCCTACGTGACCCTGATGGCCGGCTTCACCACCGTGCAAAGCGTCGGCAGCCCCATCGACGGCGACGCGCGCAATGCCATCAATCGGGGAGTGCTGCCGGGACCGCGAATCTTGACCGCCCTCCGGCCGCTGAGCGATGCAAGGCTCACACCCGATCAAATTCACGAGTACGTCCGCAAGGTAGCCGCCGACGGCGCGGATTTAATCAAGATCTTCGCCTCGAAGAGCATGCGCGACGGCGGCGGGCGGACGCTGACCAAGGAACAAATTGTTGCCGCCTGCGGTGAAGCCAAAGCGCGGGGCTTGCGTACGCTAGTCCACGTGTACGATGCGGAGACGATCCGCGATGTTTCCGAGGCGGGTTGTACAACGGTGGAGCACGGAACCCTGATCAACGATGAAGTCCTGCGATTGCTGGCGGCGCGCGGCACCTATTTCGATCCCACGGTTGGTCTGGTAACGCAGAATTATCTTCTCAACCGTGCGCACTACCTGGGAATCGGCAATTACACGGAAGAGGGGTTTGCTTCCATGGAGTCGAATATCTCCGCCGGCCTGGTGATGTTTAAGAAGGCGCTCGCGACCAAAAACCTGAAGATCGTGTACGGAACGGACGCGGTCGCGGGCGCGCACGGCCGAAACATTGAGGGGCTGGTATATCGAGTGGAAAAGGGCGGGCAAGACACGAAATCGGCCATCGTTTCCGCTACCTCATTGGCGGCGGAGTCACTGAGCCTGGGCGACAAGATCGGCACGATCGCGCCTGGCATGGAAGCCGACATCATCGCGGTAGACGGCGATCCACTGAAAGATATTACAGCGCTTCGCCGCGTTGTGTTCGTTATGAAAGGCGGAAGGATCTACAAAGGATTACCGGCCGCAGTCAAATCCCGTTAGTTGAAAGCCGTTCGCTATACCAAATGCGTTCTCGCATTCGCGCCGTAACGCAGTGGCTCGGGAGGAGCCGAGCGGCATGCGGCCGAAACCGGCAGACTGGTGTCGTTGTCCGAATTCGATCGCCTTCTTGATCAGCGGATTGTCCTCGTTATCCTTGATCAGTTTCTCGAGGAATAACGGGCGCAACGTAGGCGCTCCATTTCGCTACGGTGGAGGCTCTGCCGGTCGTCGTGTTCGTCCTGCGAGGATTATAGGAGAGATTCCCAAAACGACCACACTCTGAGGCACACGAAAAATCCCTTAGCATTATAAGTGGGCTTGCTGAGACCAACGGAAATCGCGAGAGTGGCGCCTTTTGGAGAAATCGACAAAGTTTCTGGGCCACGGGTGAGTGCCACGCGCTCAAGCCGCGGCAGCGCTGCTATGATGCTTTTGGTGCACGATGCTCGCGCGTCGGCTGGACGAAGAATGCGACTCAACAGGCTCGCGCATACTCAAGAATATCCAAGATGATCCGCCGCTTTGTAGACTTTTCCTTAAACAATCGCCTGCTGGTGCTAGCCATTGCCATCCTCCTTTTCATCTGGGGGGTGATTTCGTTTCGCAGCCTTCCGGTGGAAGCCTACCCGGACGTGGCCAACAACTACGTTCAGGTGATCACCCAATGGCCCGGAATCTCGGCGGAGCAGGTCGAACAACAAATCACCATCCCGCTCGAGATCGCCGTCAACGGCATACCCCATCTGCAACATTTACGGTCGGTTTCCCTGTTTGGGCTTTCCAGCTTGATGCTGATCTTCGACGACGATTCGGAGAACGATTGGAATCGAGTCAAAGTACTCGAACGGCTTTCCGAGGTGACTCTGCCGACCGGAGTACAGCCGCAGATGGGCGCCGACTTCAGTCCGGTCGGGCAGATTTATTTCTTCACATTGCACAGCACCAATCCGCAATACGATGTGATGGAGCTGAAATCGCTCGAAGATTGGGTGATCGAGAAGCAGTTCAAGTCGGTTCCAAATGTCGTGGACGTGGCGAGTTTCGGAGGGCCGACCCGCGAATACCAGGTGCGGATCGATCCCGACAAGCTGGTGGCTTACGGGTTGAGCCTGGCGCAGGTGGAGCAACAGCTCACGAACAACAATGTGAACGGCGGCGGCGGTTTCATCGAACAAGGCCTGCAACAGATCAACGTGCGCGCCGTCGGACAGGTGAAAACGGTCCACGATATCGAGGACACTGTTCTCCTTACGAAAAACGGAACCGCCCTTCGAGTACAGGATATTGCGGTGGTGGAGCAAGGGCCGAAAGTCCGCCTCGGCCAGTTCGGCAGGGCCATCCATCGCGCCGACGGGAAGATCATCGACAACGACGACGTGGTCGCCGGCATCGTGCTGCTGAGAAAAAGCGCCAACTCGGATGAGACGCTGGATGCCATCCACGCCAAGGTGAAGGAGTTGAATGAGCAGATTCTTCCGCACGGTGTGACCGTCGAGCCGTTCCTCGACCGCAGCGACCTGCTTCGCCTGACCACCGGGACCGTGATGCACAACCTGACCGAAGGCATCATCCTTGTCTCGGTGATTCTGTTTATCTTCCTGGGCAATGTGCGCGGCGCGCTGATCGTGGGGCTTACCATTCCCTTTTCCCTGTTGTTCGCTTCGATCTGCCTCGATCTCCGCCATATTCCCGCGAACCTGCTGTCGCTGGGCGCGCTGGATTTCGGGATGATCGTGGAAGGCGCGGTGGTCATGATTGAAAACATCGTGCGCATACTATCGGACGGCGGCCATGCCGAGGAGTCGGTATCTCAAAAAATCAGCCGCGCCGCGCATGAAGTACAGCGGCCGGTGTTTTATTCCATCGCCATTATCATCGTCGCGTACCTGCCCATTTTCACTCTGCAAGCCGTGGAAGGCCGTCTGTTCAAGCCGATGGCCTGGACCGTATCCTTCGCTCTGCTGGGCGCGCTACTGTTCTCCATGTTTGTGGGTCCGGTGCTGGCGAGCATCGTTTTCCCAAGAGGCACCAAGGAGTGGCGTAATCCGCTGATGACTCTTCTGACCCGCGCTTACGGCAGGGCTCTGAGTCTGGCGATCCGGTGGCGCTGGGCCACGTTGTGCGTCGCTTTGGCAAGCCTCAGCGGCGCGTACCTGGTGAGCCGGAACATCGGGTCCGAGTTTCTTCCCCATTTGGATGAAGGTGCCATTTGGGTGCGTGGCACCTTGGCTCCCAGCACCGGGCCGACCGAGGGGACCCGGCTGGCGGATCAGGTTCGAATCATCCTGGCGTCCTTTCCGGAGGTCACCACCACCACCAGCCAGGTGGGGCGGCCGGATGACGGAACGGACACGACCGGATTTTTCAACACGGAGTATTTCGTGGATCTGAAGCCTAAAGAAAAGTGGCGGGTCGTATTTCACGAAGATAAGGAAGAGCTGATCGCGGCGATGAATCGCGAGCTCGAAAAGATTCCCGGCGTGATTTGGAACTTTTCGCAACCTATCTCCGACAACATGGAGGAGGCAGTGAGCGGAGTAAAAGGCGAGCTCGCCATCAAGATTTACGGCGACGATCTGAAAACGCTTGAAGAAAAAGGCGATCAGATCGTCAGCGTGATGCGCACTGTAAACGGCATTCAGGATTTGGGATTGTTTCGTGTCCTGGGACAGCCGAACTTGAACTTCACGGTGGATCGCAAAGCCGCAGCCCGTTATCAGATCAACACCGCCGATGTGCAGGACGCGATTCAGACGGCGGTAGGCGGCACTGCACTCACCCAGGTCTTGCAAGGCGAGCAGCGATACGATCTGGTGCTGCGCTATTTGCCGGACTATCGCAGCTCGACCGAGGCCATCGAAAGAATCCGGCTGCTCGCGCCGTCCGGTGAGCGCGTGTCGCTGGCGCAACTCTGCAATGTCCAGGTGGCAGATGGAGCTTCGGAAGTTTATCGCGAGGGGAATCAGCGGTATATCGCGATCAAATACGGGGTTCGCGGAAGAGACTTGGGCGGGGCCGTGGAGGAGGCGATGCGGAAGGTGACCAAGCAGGTGAAGCTGCCCGCCGGTTATCACATCGATTGGGCCGGAGAGTACGCCAGCCAGCAGCGGGCCCAAAAGAGACTCGCGGTGATTATCCCCCTGACTCTATTGGTCATCTACATGATTCTGTATTCGATGTTCGGGTCGTTCAAGTGGGCCAGTCTGATTCTGGCGACGGTGGCCATGGCGCCGATCGGCGGTATCGCCGGGCTTTTCTTGACCGATACCAACTTTAGCGTTTCGTCGGGTATCGGTTTCTTGGCGCTGTTCGGCGTCTCAGTGCAAACCGGCGTCATCATGGTCGAGTACATCAATCAGTTACGCGCGCAAGGAGATTCGATCATGGACGCCGTCACCAACGGGGCCATCCTCCGCTTCCGGCCGATTTTCATGACGATGTTGGTGGCCTCGCTCGGTCTGGTGCCGGCGGCCACGTCGCACGGGATTGGGTCGGACTCGCAGCGCCCTTTCGCGATTGTAATCGTAGGCGGATTGATGGCGGTCCTTTTGATGAGTATTTTCCTGCTTCCCTGTCTCTACGTTTGGTTTGCGAGAGATTCCGACAAACTTCCTGAACCGGAAACCGAGGCGGCATAGCGGCTTAGCGGCGTGGGGAAAAGGCTACGCTGTCGATCGCAAAAAACACACCTCCCAAGCAAAGAACGATGCCAAACGCCCGGTACCAGCGCAAATACAAGACCCGCTGCGTGGGGGCCAGCTTGTCAAAGTTCCTCCATCCCCAGAGCTTCACCGCCTTGCTCGGGGCCGCGGCCGCAAAAATGCCGAGCATTACCGCGAGTGCGCTGAGGGACAGGTTCACGGCCGGTACGTTTCCCATAGGAGAGCCAGCGATGCTCGATCCAGTCTAATCAGCAGGGCTGTCTGCATCTACGGATCATTCGTCTATCGTTCCAACTCTTTCGGATAACCTACTGGCCATATCTTTCGGCTAATCGAACGTAAGAGCCGAGTACAATTGGGATGACGTGCTGCGTGACATCAGATACGCCTTTCGGATGCTGTGGCGCGACCCTGGGTTCGCGATTGTTACGATTCTCTCGCTCGCTCTCGGAATCGGTGCGAACTCCGCAATCTTCACGGTAACCAACGCTGTGCTGCTCAGTTCCCTGCCCGTGGCTGATCCGCTGCGCCTAGTTCAAGTGCAAACCGCGGATCGCGACAACCCGAAAAGCGTATCCGCGCTTTCGCTCCCCAATTTCGAGGATGTGCGCGCGAAAAATCACGTCTTCTCCGACATGGTCGCCACTGTGGGAGCGTTAGTGACTCTCTCCGGGCGCGGCGATGCCCGGCCGCTACCGGTTCAATTGGTGACGGCGAATTATTTCGATGCGCTCGGCGTAAAGGCGTACCGCGGGCGAACGTTCTTCCCGTACGAAGATCGCACCGAAGGTGGCAATCCCGTTGCCGTGTTGAGTCACGCGATTTGGATCGATCAGTTTGGCGGCGACCCGGCGATTGTCGGGCAGACCATTGTCCTCAATCAGTCAACTTTCACGATCGTCGGAGTCACGCCAGCCGAGTTCAAGGGCGTAGCGACGGTGGCGAATCCGGATGTCATCTGGATTCCGATGAGCATGCACTCGCAGGCGCTCTCGGGGACAGTAGAGACGAATTTCGAAAACCGCCGCCTCCGCACGTTTCGAATCTTCGCGCGCCTGAAGTCGGAATCGTCCATCGAAACTGCGGACGCCGAGATGAAAGTGATCGCCGCGCAATTAGAAAAGGAGTTTCCATTCGCGAATGACGGCCATACGCTGGCAGTATCTCCGCTCGACGACGCGCGGCTTTCCGCCGCCGGCGGTCGCGCGCAGCTTGTCACCGCCGCCTTTGCCTTGTCGGCGGTGGCGGGACTGGTGCTGCTGATCGCCTGTCTGAATCTTGCGAACATGTTTCTCGCGCGTGGGAGCCGTCGCGCGGTTGAAATGAGCATCCGCACCGCGCTTGGAGCGGAACGCCGCAGGCTGGGCCGGCAGCTCCTCACCGAGAATCTGCTGGTTGCGGCAGCGGGCGGTTTGGGAGGAATCCTGCTCGCGTTTTGGGGGCGGCAGATCCTATGGTCGCTCCGGCCGCCGTCTCTTCCAGTCAATGCGATCGAATTGCATTTCGATCCCAAGGTGCTGCTATTTACCGCAGCGACGACTCTGGCGACGGGACTGATCTTCGGCCTTGCGCCGGCGCTGCGCGGGTCCAAGCCGGATGTAAATGAAGTTCTGAAAACGGGTGGACGCGGCGCACCCGGCTCGTCCGGGACCGCGTTGCGCGGTGCACTGGTGATTTCGCAGATTGCCCTGACCGTGATCGCGCTCGCCGGCGCGGGGTTGTTCATCCGCAGCATGAAAAACGCACAACAGATCGATCCCGGGTTCGAAACCAACAAACTGTTTTCTTTCGGAATGGACATGGCCTCGCTGCGCTGGAGCAGTGAGCGCGGCTTGGCATTTCAAAATGCGGTGTTGAACCGGATGCGGGCGATGCCGGGCATAGAAGCGGCGGCTCTCGCGTCCAGCGCGCCCTTCAGCACGGGCGTTTCGCGCACGATTCTTAAGCAGGGGCAGGAATCGGAAGCGCATCCGCGCGGAACCGGGATGGCCGTGAACCACGTTTCGCCGGGATACTTCGATACCCTTCGCATCCGCGTTCTCGAAGGCCGCGTGGTCAATGAACTGGATCGCGCGGATACCACCCTGGTGGTCGTCATCAATGAAGCGGTCGCGAACCTGTTCTGGCCGGGCGAGAGCGCCGTGGGCAAGAAGCTGTACTATCTGAGCGATCCCGTGATCCGGCAGGTGATCGGCGTGGTGGCGAATACCACGGTGATCAACCTCGGCGAGACTCCGCGGCCGGTGCTGTATATCCCCGTCACGCAAAACTATCAACCCTTCGTTTCGATCGATGTGCGGACCAAGGGCGCGCCGGAACCGGTGCTCGCCGCCGCGATCGTGGAGGTGCAGCGAATGAACAGCGCGCTCGCTCTGGTCGGGCCCCGTACGATTCAACAACAGATCCGGGAGGGGCTCTGGGCGCCGCGATTGGGCGCTGCATTGTTCGGAATCTTCGGCGTGCTGGGATTGGTGCTCGCGGCCGTGGGGATATACGGCGTCACGTCGTACATGGTCGCGCAGCGCACATGCGAAATCGGAATCCGGCTGGCTCTGGGCGCCACGCCGAGAGAAGTTCTCATGAGCGTGTTGGGGCAGAGTTTGCGTCTGACCCTTGCGGGGATCTTGGCAGGCCTTGCAGGCGCGTATTTCTTAGCCAGGTTCACCAGGAGTCTGCTGTTTCAAGTTTCGCCTGCCGATCCGGTAACGCTGGCTGCGACTGCCCTCATTCTGATCGCGGTTGCCGGGATCGCGGGGTGGTTGCCGGGTTGGCGCGCTTCTCGCATCGATCCGATCCTCGCGCTGCGAGAACCCGGCTAAGGCTCGCTGAGGACGCGAGATCTCCCGGATTGAGTTCGCTTCGGCGCGCGGCCCGGCGCTCGCGTATTTACTTTGTTGACACGCTTTTGACGACGCCATGGATCGGTTGCGGACCGAAATGCGTGGTTGCAGGTCCAGAGTACACCAGAGTCACGTTCGAAAAATCGACCTCCGAACCTCCCATGACGCAGACCTGGATCGTGGATGCGCCCTTAGACTCGAAGGCCGCCGGGCTTCCATTCCCTGTGGTGGTGGCGGAGCCGGTAACCACAAGACCAGTGCCGGTGGTGGGAGGGTTATTGGCGGGGCAGACGCTGGTGTCATAGCTGACCGTGGCGTTCGTCACGCTGATGTGGTGAGTGTGGGGACTCCGGGTTGCCGGATTTGTCGGATCTACCTGGGTGGCGCTGGTAACCCCGTAATCGGAGGTCTCCATCGTCAGGTCCGCGGAAAAATTGGCTGTACCGGTTCTTTCCACGTCCAGGGACCACACGCCGCGAATCTCATACGGACCGCCTGCTACAGTGGAGGGCGAATAATCGTTGATCACTCCGCTAAAGTGAACCAGCCTCAGATCTTGGGCTTGAGCCCGCACCGACGCGACCCCGGACAGTGCAATGGCAAACCCGCCAATTCCCGCTAAGTATCTCGCTTTTCTCATGCTTCCTCCTGTTTGGATGTTGGTCGTTCAATGGGAATAGCGCCAGTCGATCGCGAAAACCGTAAAGTGTTCGAAAAATATTTCGACCCGTGTATACTAAGCGTCAACCCGCCATGACCCGAGATGCGGATTCGAAGTCTCCGGAGGAAGTAACCGAGCTGCTGCAAGCATGGAGCAGAGGAGACCAGAAAGCCTTCGACCAACTAGCGCCGGTCGTCTATGCCGAGCTGCGCCGTCTCGCGCGGCACTATATGGCGCGCGAGGGGCCGGATCACACGTTGCAGCCGACCGCGCTGGTGCACGAGGCCTATCTGCGGCTCGCCAATCTCCGCAACCTGCACTGGAAAAATCGCATCCACTTCTTCGCCATCTCGGCGCAGGTGATGCGGCGCGTGCTGGTCGATTTCGCGCGTTCTCGGGAGCGCCGCAAGCGCGGCGGGAGTTCCCGGCGCCTGTCGCTCGACGAATGTGCCAATCTCGGCGTTCACTACGACGCCGCGTTGCTGGCTCTGGACGATGCGCTCACCGCGTTGGCCTTAGAGGACGCCCGAAAATGTCAAGTGGTGGAGATGAAGTTTTTCGGGGGACTCTCCACGGACGAGATCGCGCATGCGCTGCATGTTTCGCCGGATACGGTCCTGCGCGACTGGAAACTGGCGAAACTTTGGCTGCTGCGCGAGATGGGTGCGAAAGAAACACCGGTCTAGAAGGTCGCTCGATACCGCCGATCGTATATACTGCGCGTTGTGGCCCGACCCGACGAACACGACTCGAATCGCCGGGAACGTATCGAAGAGATTGTCATCGCTGCGCTCGCTCTCAACGGGACCCAGCGCGCGACTCATCTGGATTCGGCTTGTAGCGGCGATCCAGAGCTCCGCCGGGAAGTAGAGTCGCTGCTGGCACAGGAGACTCGAGCCAACACGTTCATGGAAACGTCCGCCGTCGAATGCGCTGCGCGGGCCCTCGCCGCTGGGCATTCGGGGAAGCTGCCGGGGCGCGCGGTGGGACCCTATCGCATCGATGCACTGCTCGGCGCCGGCGGTATGGGAGAGGTTTACCGCGCCTGGGATACGCGATTGAGACGCGCTGTGGCGCTGAAGTTTCTTGCCAGAGAGTTCTTGAGCGACGTGGCCGCGGCGGAGGGATTCGAACGCGAGGCCCGCGCGGCCTCGGCTCCGAATCATCCCAATATATGCACGGTCTACGACGTCGGGGAGATGGATGGCCGTCCGTTCATCGCGATGGAATACCTGGAGGGGCAGACTCTTCGGGCGCGGCTGGCGGACGGGGCGCTGCCTCGGCCCCAGGCGCTCGAATACGCGATTCAAATCGCCCGGGGGTTAGCCGCCGCGCACCAGCTTGGCATCGTGCATCGCGATTTGAAGCCTGAGAATCTGTGGGTCACCAGCGAAGGCCGGATCAAGATTCTGGATTTCGGTCTCGCCAAGTTTTCAGAACCGCCAACTCGCCCCGAGCCGTCTTTGGCGTCGACGGCGACCGAGCAGAGCGGTGTGAGAGGCACCGTAGGATACATGTCGCCCGAACAAGTCCGCGGCGAGGCAGTCGATTATCGTACCGACATCCTTTCGTTCGGTGCGGTCCTGTACGAGATGCTGGCCGGCAGCCGGGCTTTTCATGAATCCTCGGCGCTCGACACCCTCATTGCGATTCTGAATAAGCAGCCGCCCGAACTGGCGGAGCCCACTACCAACCGGCTGGTGCGGCGTTGCCTGGAGAAAAATCCGGCACGGCGCTTTTCATCGGCAAGCGATCTCATCGTCGATCTCGAAGCGGCGCTCGAGATCCGGCCTCCAGAAGGTAGAGATTCGAAGCGAAGCCTGTTGCCTCGGCGGCGCATCCTGCAAGCGGCCGGCGGCGCGGCTTCACTTGCGGCGCTGGCGGCGGGATGGGTGTTACTGCCCTCCAGGTGGCGTAACAGACTGCCCGGTTCGAGCACGGCGCGCATCACCCGGCTGGCAGTACTGCCGCTGGCGAACTTGTCCGGCGACGTCGAACAGGAGGCTTTTGCGGACGGAATGACCGATCTTCTGATCACCGATCTGGGGCAGATTGGCTCGCTGCGGGTGATCTCGCGCCCATCGGTGATGCAGTTCAAGGGCACGAAAAGGCCGCTACCCGAAATCGCCAAACAGCTGCAAGTCGAAGCCGTAATCGTAGGCAGCGTCCAGTCCTCCGGCAATCGGGTTCGCATCACGGCGCAATTAGTCGATCCCGCCACCGGTCAGCAAATGTGGGCACGGGTCTATGAGCGTGAGCTCAGCGATGTGCTCGCATTGCAGAGCGAAGTGGCGCGCACCATCGCCGGCGAGATTCAGGCCAGGGTAACGCCCGCGGAGGCAGGACGGCTGGCGCGCAATCGCAAGGTGGTCCCGGCGGCTTTGGGGGCATACCTTCTTGGCCGGTATTATTGGGACCAATTCACCGAAGAATCGATCTTCAAGGCCATCGACTATTACCAGCAGGCCATTCAGTTGGACCCAGCCTACGCCGCTGCCTATGCTGGAATCGCGGAATGCTGGGGTGGCCTGATTTTTTCCGACGCCAAACCGTGGGATGAGGCTATTTCCCAGGCGCGAGAGGCGGCGACGAAGGCGCTCGCCATCGACGATACGCTAGCCGAATCTCATCAGGCGATGGCTGTGGTTCATTACCACGAATGGAATTGGAAAGGAGTCGAAGAGGAGGTCAAGAAGGCGATCGCGCTCAACACCGGTTTTTCGATCTCTCATGTACAGTATTGCAACATGCTTCGCCATCTCGGCCGAGCCGACGAAAGCATCGCGGAAGGAAAGCTCGCCATCGAAGTGGACCCGCTCGCCATGCTGACCAACCAGATGCTCGGAAACGCCTACGCCAGCGCGCGGCGCTACGAACTCGCGATCGCGCAATACCGGAATGGCCTCGACCTGCATCCCAACGACTCCTCCTTGCAATATCAACTGGGATGGGCTTATGTGTATAGCGGCGCGGTTGAGAAAGGCATCGAAGCCATCCGGAGCAGCCTGGCTGTCGACGGCGTAGATCCGGGTCTATCCCCCGACCTGGCGTACATCAACGCGATGATCGGCAAACGCGACCAGACGCGGCAAACTCTGAACCGCCTGCTGACACTTGCCCGGAACAACCCGGTATCGCCGGGGATGATTGCACTCGTGTATGTTGCATTGGACGAGCGGCCGCAAGCCCTCAGCTGGCTGGAAAAAGCGTACCACCAGCATTCATCGATCATGACCTGGCTGAAGACCGATCCGCGTTTTGACAGAATTCGCGAGGAGTCTCGATTTCAGGATTTGATGCGGCGCGTCGGGCTGATATAGCTCGGCGTCACTTGGACTTCGCGCAAGTGCAGACCACTGCTTTATTCGCGTCCTGAAGAACCGCATTCGCGGATGTGTTTTCGGCCGACAGCTTGGTGGAGAAGGCTTTCGTGAAGCCTACCGTCGTCACCAGGAAACGCAGGTGCCCATTCGTTCCATAAAACGAATGGCCGACGGAAAGAAAAAAGTTGGTGGATCTGTTCACTTGGTAGGCGATCGTGCCTCCGGCGTCGAGCAAAATAGTTTTGGAGATGCGGTCGTGATTCAGGTATTGTTCGTCGGTGAGGTTGTTGGGAAACAAGTTGTAATCGAAGTCGAGGCCGTTATGCGACCAAGTGAGTACGGACGAGCCTTGCAGAGTTATGTGGCGGTTGAGAAGATAGCCGAGCTGGAGTTCGCCGTAGCTCCGCTTAGGCGCAATTCCCGCGGCTACCAACGGCGTCATCCCGAAAGCGTATTGCCCCTGCACGAATGCCTTCGGAAGGATCGGATTCAGACGCCGTCCTACGTTCACGCCCACGCGATACTCGGTTTCATCAACTCCGATCGCAGCATGCCCGAGGGTAGGATAGTCGTGGCTCGGTAGAGTGACCTGAAATAACGGCGTGATCTTCAGAGCACGCCGCGTCAAGGCGTAGCGCACGTTCAGACTGAAGTCCTGGAATCCCCCGTGAAAGTCTCCATTGTCCACGGCGACTTCCGTACTTGGATCTCCTCGCACAAGAAGGTGCGGAGACGAACCGACGTACTTGGCCTCAACATAAGGAAGGCCTACGCTGACAGCGAGTCTGTCGGTGAGCGAAAAATCGGTATTGACGATCACAGCATCGAAGTAGGTATGCCCCTTGTCTTTCGTTCGGCCATCGTCGAACACGTGAAGGCGGTCGATATTGTATTGATAAAGTACAGAGACGGTCCCGTCACCTTGCGGGGAAAGCCAGGCTTGCGCCAGCAACGAGAGCGGAACGCCGAACAGAAGCGGTAGGAGTCTGGCGACGCGCATCGCGCCGCCGCTACCGATTTCCTTTGAGCTTCAACTCCATTGCTTGATCGATTTCCTCCAGATAGTTCTCCGGGTTCCCGGGGGCTTTCAGAAGGCAATGGTACTTCTTATGCGCCGCCGATTGTTCCTCTTTGGACGCCTTGAAAGCCACCGGTAACAAGACAGGCTTCGACGCCGCCGATGCCATTTCTTGGCTCACTTCGTTTGCGTCCGCGATATCGGCCACCACCAAATCATACTTGCCGGCCTTTAACGCAGAGTCGAGGCCCGCGGGATCTTCGATGAGTTGAAATCGGTAGCCGGCCTTTTTGAAAGCGGGCTGGGTTTGGAGGCTCCGAATCAGCGCGGCGCTGGCGGATCGGCCCGGATATACCAGGATGGCTGCGGGATGCAGAGGCTTGATCTGCGAGGGCCGTGAGCCCATAACCAGCATGAGCTTGTCCCCGCACGCCCATGCAATCGTACCGGCGAGAAGCAAACCCAAAAGAATCAATGCCCTGCGCATTACATCCGTTCCACCTGCATCAATTTAAGGCAACCGACCCGAATAGTCAAGGCTTAAGTTGCCTCGATTGGCATGGTCCCAGCTGAACCCTCTAATCCGGGATATCGCCGAACTTTGCAGACTTCAACAGAATGATTTCCGCCGGTCCATAGCGTTAAACTCCTTCCAAGCCCCTTGCTTCCCTTATATAAGCTCGCGCGCGACCGGAAGCACAGTGATTTCGATGTACTGCGGGTTCAGACCCGCGAGCACCGCGTCGAGGCGGATGGTTCCCGATCCTTCTCGTGTCTTCACCCAGATTGCGCCGGCGCCGCCGCTCAACGCGAACGGATTCGGGCCGACGATTTCTCCCGGACCGGCTATCGTTAATTGCACCGCACCGCTCGACATGGGCCGGATATTTCCATACTCGTCGATCAAGCGCAGCACGACGCGAGTGGCATCCCGGCCGTCGCCCATCAACTCGCGATCATCCGCCTCCAAGCTCAACGCCGCATCCACACCCCTCCCGGACAGCGTCACCGTCTTAACTAACTTGCCGCCAATGTAACCTTCGATCTCAAGATCGCCCCACTCCGGCTCATCGCTGATTTCCACCAGAAACGGTGGATACTTGAGATGGCCGTAGGCGGCGCGATCGGGCTCGCTTTCCTTCCTGAGCCGCCCGTTCACGAAGATCTTCAGATGGTCGCAATTTGAGCAAATGGGAACAATGCCCACGCCGCCCGCAGTGGAGTGGTCGCCCGACGACCAGAAGAATCCCGGCTCCAGCACGATCTCTTCCGCCGGATCGCATTGCGATTTGTAGAAACCGGCAGCGGCCTTGGGGATGCGAAAAATATCACTCACTCCGTGGTAGCAGATTCGATCGCCGGAGCCAAAGTTGCCGTGCGTGTTGTAATCGAACGCACACCAGGCGATGCCCCCGGCATAGCGATCGTCTGAAGCGAGCTGATTATGAACCCGCGCATGCCGTAGAACGTGTTCCGCAACGCGTTCCACCTGGTCGAACCGCTTGGTCGAGAACATGTGCCCGTTGAATTCCGTGTTGAGGTACAGAGGATGATTTGGAGGGCGGAGCGGGAAGCCGAAGTCGTTCATCGTGAAGACGTCTTCGAGAAGTTCCGAATCATACAGGTAGCGAATGCCGCTGGTCTGCCTGGTGTCGTCAAGCGAGTGCGCTAACTGATTTGTGCGGACATAGAAATTGTGATTGTCCTGCGATTCATTGATGCGCACGCCCCATAGAACAATGGACGGATGGTTCCAATCGCGCTGGATCATCTCGCCCACGTTGCGGACGGCAAGGTCCTGCCAGTTTTCATCGCCGATATGCTGCCAGCCGGGGATCTCCTCGAGTACCAAAAGGCCGATCTCGTCGCAACGGTCCAGAAACGCGGGCGACTGCGGATAGTGAGACGTGCGAACGATGTTGCACTTCAGCTCGCGCCTGAGGATATCGGCGTCGCGACGCTGGACACGCGCGGGCATGGCCCCTCCCACAAATGGAAACGTCTGGTGGCGATTGAGCCCACGCAATTTCACGTGCTTTCCGTTCAGCATGAATCCGGCCGGTGTGAATTTTGCCTCGCGGAAGCCGATGCTGGTCGTATATTCGTCTTCGGTCCCGTCCGGATTCGACAGCTTCACCAGCACCTGGTACAGCTTCGGATGTTCAAGATCCCACAGTTGCACGTCACTGGCCCGGTCGATGGCGACGTTGTAATATCCGGTTCCGGCACTCTCGACGGACACTTCGTTCGTGGCGAGAACGCGGGCGCCGTCGCGCAACTCCAGGGCAAGTCTGGCCCCAGCCGCCACCGGCCCGTTGAGCCAGCAGCGGGCCTCCAGCCCTCGGCCGGCGTTCAACACCCGGAGTGGGCGCGCACAGACATTCTCGATCAACGTCTGCGGCACAACACGCAGACGAACGTCGCGATAGATTCCGCCAAACGTCAAGTAATCGATTCTGCCGCCGAATGGCGGAATATCGGGCCGTTCGGTTGAGTCCAACTTCACAGCCAGAACGTTGTCGGCGCCCTCGCGCAGGTGCCCGGTGAGTTCCACGGAGAACGGCGTATAGCCGCCCTTATATTCCGGAAAAGCATGTCCGTTGATCACGACGGTAGAGGCCGTCATTGCTCCGTCAAAGTCCGCGAATACGCGCTTACCGCGCCAGGCGACGGGTGTGCGGAAGCGCCGCCGATACACGGATACAAACTGATACTCACGATCATCGAAACTGTGCCACGGCAAAGTCACGTTGGAATGCGGAAGGGTGATGGGCCCGAATCTGGAATCATCGAAGTCCGGTCGTAGAGCGTCGTCGGCCCCGCGCGGGATGAAGCGCCAATTGCGGTTCAGTTCATACATCCCGCGCACTGTCGAACTGACTGTATTGGGGCCGGTCTGAGGGCCCGCGGCAGCGCCTGCCTGAGCAATCGCCGCCGCGGTTCCAACCAGAAATGATCGCCGCCCGAAATTCGTTGCGCTCATGGCTGGCAACAACATATCACACAGCGATCTTTTCTCCACCGAGATTGACTCTCGAAAGGTTCTTGAATATCTCTGAAGAAAGCGATCCGGCCCGAGTGCTTCGTTAACAGGACTGATCCCCTTTCTGATCGAGTATATTAAGGTGAATCAGTCTGATGACTCTACAGTTCTTTCAGGCACGAGAATCTCCGGGATCCTTTCGAACTACGGATCCTACAAGCGCCTGGAGCTGCACAAACCGGCCATGACACTGATCAAGGAGGACGCCGATTATGGGTTCGACTAGACGAACCATACTGGCAGCGGGCGCCGCGGCAGCGGCAACAGCCGCAGTGCCGCGCGTATTTGCTCAGCAGGCGGGTAACGGAGGAACCGGCAGATTCTACGAAAGAGGCTCCGTTCGCATCTACTATGAGGAGGCCGGGACCGGTTTTCCGCTGATGCTGCTTCCCGGCGGGGGATTGAACTCAACCATCTCCTTCTTCACCGGCAACTCGCCCTTCAACGCCATTGAGGAGTTCAAGGGACAGTATCGCT
>Ga0209415_10002276_pt1 | contig 36077 bp, 29 predicted proteins | sample PeaSoiSIISIP2007_FD_187696 | JGI IMG/M metagenome (GOLD analysis project Ga0209415, IMG submission 187696) | Peat soil microbial communities from Weissenstadt, Germany - SII-SIP-2007 (SPAdes) (version 2) | ecosystem: Environmental > Terrestrial > Soil > Wetlands > Peat | place: Germany... | reverse complement strand
ATGGCTCTTTGGAGGTAACTCCTGTATTTTCAACAAAAGCTTCCGCCATTTTCATAGCAGCGAAGGATCCCTGCAGTACGTTTGCTGGGATCCTACCCCGGCGAACTACAGAGATCCTTCGCTTCGCTCAGGATGACAACCTGAACCCCGGCGGGCATCACGCATGACTTCCCCGAGACCACTGAAAATCGCGCATATCGATCTTGGCGAGAGCTTACGCGGCGGCCAGCGGCAGTTGTTGAATCTCGCACGGGGGCTTCGCGAGCGGGGTTATTGCCAGATCGTCGTTTGCCGGGAGGAGAGTGAACTCGAAGCGTGTGCCCGCAAGGAAGAGTTCCCCAGGTTTTCGCTTCCCGGGCATGACATCTTCCATATGTACGGAGTTCTGCTGTTGCGTCACATGCTGCGCGCTGCGCCGTGCGATGTTCTACACGCTCATGACGGACACGGGCAGACGGTGTCCTGGATGGCATCCGCTGGGTTGCCGGTTCGTCGCGTGGCCAGCCGTCGCGTGGCCTTTCTTCCCAGCGAAGGTCAGCGCTGGACGTATTCCCTCAAGTATGCGCACACCTCGGACGCGGTGATCGCGGTCTCAGATTTTATCCGCCAGGGGGCGATACGTTGCGGCTTGCCCGACTCGATGATCGAAGTGATTCCGGATGGAATCGAGTTCCCCGCAGAATCGCCGTCGAACGAGACCCGGGCCAAAGCCCGCGCCGGCTGGGGCGCCACTCGGAGCGAGTTCCTGATCGGTCACTTAGGGGCTTTCACGCATGAAAAAGGGCAGGATGTGGCACTTCAAGCGCTGCAGATTCTGAAGCAAAGCTTGCCGCAAGCACGCCTCCTGCTGGCGGGGGATGGGCCGGCCCTGAGCAATCCCGGGATGGCTCGGAGATATGCGGCACTTGGAGAACGGGTTCGTCTTTGCGGCACGATCCATGACCTTCGAGAGTTCTTTTCCGCATTGGACCTGTTCATCATGCCGTCAAAGTCCGAGGGGCTAGGTTCGTCGGCTCTCATGGCCATGTCGTATGGCCTTCCCGTAGTGGCGAGCCGGGTGGGGGGACTGCCGGAGGTGGTTGAAGAAGGACGCACAGGATGGTTGATCGAGCCAGGCTCGCCGGGAGCGTTGGCAGAGGCGATCATCGCCGCGGCGGCCGACCGGGCGCGCCTCCAGCAATGGGGATTGAACGGCCGGGAGCGTGCGCGCCGGTTCACTGTTGATATAATGGTCCAGCGCACGGAGGCACTTTATCGGCGCCTGTTGGCTGGATGATCCGGCATCGAGTTCCACCACTGCCTAACCGGTCTCCAAGGGGATGTGAGGCAATCCGGAATGTGTCATCCTGAGCGCAGCAAAGGATCTCTGCAGTTGTTCGCAGATCGTTCGACCACAGGAAACTGCGGAGATCCTTTGCTGCGCTCAGGATGACAATGGGTTGAGTTTTTGCATAGCTTCTGAAAGGAGGGGAATGTCGGACTCCGTCTTTTGTAAGGAGGGGCAGGGGGTCGTGGACGAAAGTCAAGGCGACGGAGGGAAACGCCCGGTTAAATATGCTCTATCTCTTCATCACGCTTTTCGGATTGCTTTTTGGCAGCTTCCTGAATGTGTGCATTGTTCGCCTTCCCCACAAGCAATCGATCGTGCTGCCGCGCTCGCATTGCCCTCACTGCAATCACACTATTCGATGGTACGACAACATCCCGCTGGTGAGCTATGCTCTGCTGGGAGGCCGGTGCCGGGATTGCCATGCCCGGATTTCGCCGCAGTATGCCATTGTTGAAGCTCTCACCGCGATCCTGCTGGTTGCCACGTTTCGCCGTTTTGGCCTTAGCCCCGAGTTCGTAAAATACTCCGCTCTCGTGATGCTCCTCATCGTCGTCATTTTCACGGATCTGAGAGAACGGCTCATCCCGCACTCAGTGACCATCTTCGGAATCAGCCTGGGCGCGGTGTTGAGCATGTTCATCGAGGTCGACAGCCGCCCACTGGGATGGCTGGCCGAACGAATGGGCTTGTTCCTTCCCGGAACTGTGCTGTCGGTCCTGGGCGCTCTCCTCGGAGCACTTATTGGGGGCGGGTTGTTCTACGCTGTCGGGACGGCCTTTTTCATTTTAGGCGGGCGGAAGAAGGATTACCTGGGGTTCGGCGATGTGATGCTGATGCTGATGGTGGGGACGTTTCTGGGTCCGCCACTGACGCTGCTTACGATCCTGCTAGGCTCTTTTGCAGGGTCGATCGTCGCCTTGTCGATCACCCTCGCGGCGCCGCGCTTCCGCAACTATCCCTGGCCCTATGGGACGTTCCTCGGGCTCGCCGCTGTTTATGCGGCCCTGGATGGTGCACGCCTTCTCGAGATATATTTCCGCTGGTCAGGGATTGCAGGATGAGATTTCTGGACTAAAACATGCCTGCCGAAGGGAGGCCACAAGGGCCGCCCCTACAACCGTTCTATTCCGTAATTTTTCCGTACATATACTCTCGAATGATTTCGCGGCTAGCCTCAGCGGGGTTAATGAACTCGATCGAGGTGCGGCCCGTGGCATCTTTGCCTCGGACCTTGCCGGTGACTTTTATGGTGTGCCTTGCATCGGGCATGCTGAATTCCAAACTGAGGGTATCGCCAACCACCGCCGTGCCTGAGCCTTCCAGCGCCATGCCACCCTCGCTGATGTTGATGCTCATGGAATTGAATCGTTGAGCTTCCCATTCGACGTTCACGGCAGTGCGATACGGGAGGCGCGCAGACCTGCGCCGTTCCGCCAACATGGCGCCGCGCGCGGTGCGGAAGATGGCGTAGATCTTTTCGCGCGAGACGGGCTTCCCAAGGAAGAAAGTCACTCCGGCTTCAAACGCCCGGCGCATGGTTTCCACGTCATCCATGCCGGTTAACATGATGATGGGAGCCTGCTGATTGGGCGGAGTGGAACGAATTCGCCGGGCGAGTTGGAAGCCGTCCAAACCCGGCATGGCGACGTCCAACATGATTCCATCGAACTTGTCGCGCTCCAGGATTGATGCGGCCTCCCGGCTGTCCGACGACATCCGCACCTCCACTCCCAAGGGCTCGACCAAAGTTTTGATCAGTTTGCAAATATCCGGTTCATCGTCGACCAGGAGAATTTTCATGGGCCGTCCAAAGTGGGTAGGTGATATGTCGTAGGAGGTCGATGGGAGTCTCTGAAACATGAGGTGTGAGCCCCAACTCCGCCTCCTGTCAAGTTCCGGTTACTACCTCCCAGTGGTCCTTCCCGACCTACCAACTACCGCCTACCGTTCCAGCCATCTTACCAGATTAGCAAATATCTTAAGCCCGTCCTGTGAATAGTGGGCGGGTAACGAGACGCGTTCCGGGTGCGGCATCAGTCCCAAAACCAAGCCTGTTTCGTCAGTAACGCCGGCGACCGATTCGGGAGCCCCATTGGGGTTACTGGGATACTCCATAGTGGGCCGCCCCTTGGCGTCAGTATAGCGGAAGACCACCCGTGTGGCTGCCCCAGGACCATCGCAAATCAGGGGCCGGCCCTCGCCGTGAGCCGTGGGCATCTCGAGAATTTCGCCTGCCAAGCCCTCAGTCCAGGCGCAAGACTCCGCCGAAACGACCAGCCTGATCTTCCGGTCTTCAAAATGAGCAGACTGGTTCTCGACGAGAGCCATGCTGCGGTTCCCCGGCGTGCGTCCGGGGAGAATGCCTGATTCGGTCAGAACCTGGAAACCGTTGCAGATTCCCAGCAAGGGCTTGTGGGCCGCCAGGAACTCCTCCAGTTGCTGGCGCAGGCAGGCCACAAGCATAGTGGCAAATATGCGCCCGGCACCCAAGTGGTCGCCGTAAGAGAAACCGCCGGGGATGACAGCCGCCTGGTAGTCGCTAAGCCGCGCGCGGCCATCCAGCAAATCCCGCAGGAGTACGAGCTCAGTGCGTCCGCCTGCGAATTCAATAGCTGCCGCAGTCTCCTCGTGGCAATTGGTTCCCGGGCTGTAAAGAATGGCAGTGACGCCCCGACTCATTCGATGACCTCCCGAAACGCGCTGCTCCAGACCTCGCCAAGGGCCTCGGTTGTGTCCTGCCACACCACGTTCGTCCTGTCCTGAAGAATCAATCGCGGCTCCTGCAGGACCTCGCCGATAACCTGGTAAGGCACGTCCGCCAACTGTCGATCCAAGTCAAACTTCGAGGGCACCTCGAGGAGGACCGAGCCGACAAACTCCCCAAATATCGCTCCGTCTTTTCTGGCGAACGATTGCAGAGGCCCGCCACGGCGTGCCCGTGCGGCAGAAAATGCATCGAGGAAAACTCGAGCTCCGTATCCCGATCCCCAGGCGGCCTCAAAGAGTCGCAGCAGGATTCCACCCTCTGCGATTGCCGACGCCGATACGTACCCATCCTTTTTGTGCGATTCCAGAAGCGTGTCCCAGACCCTCCGAATTGGACTTGCATCGTACGCATCGAAGAGCCGGCCACCGCGCTGCCCGCAGCTATCGGCGTAGACACTGCCGCCCAGCGCAGAACAATCCCAGAGGCCAACGAGGACAAGGCGATTCCCCGGACGCTTGAATTCCTTGCTCACTGCTTTTCTGACATCCGGCAGGCGCCCCATTGCCGCTACCACCAGCGTTGGCGGCACGTCGATGTGGCGGCCGGCGGTCGCAAATGTCCCGGAGCTCGAATCCTTGCCTGAGATGAAGGGCACGCCCAGCTCGACCGACAGGTCGGAGATGGTCTCGACCATGGCGCGCAAATCCCAGGCTATTTCCGGACGCACCCGCGGCGTGTAGAAGTTGTCGCAAAGAACCATCTCGCGGTAGTCCGCGCCAGCGGCCACCGCCTTGGTGATAGCCTCAATGGTCATCAGGCGCGCCAGTCCCGCGGGATCGATTTCACCGTAAAAGGGATTGAAGGCTAAAGTGGTGATCGTGCCATATTGCTTGCCGCGCAAAGGCGCCGAAATATAAACATTGGTCGGCATTCCGTGGTTCTTGCCCCCGTACGGCCCCACGGCGGTCCGTCCCTGCACGGTTGTGTCAAAGCGGCAACCGGCAGCGCTCTGGTCCGCGCAGTGGTAATGTCCCAGCACGCCGCGAATCGCGCGAGACCACGCTGCTTCCGTATGCGGCTCGGGTAGGCTCAAGGGCCGGAGGTCCCGCTGTGGCTGCGCCACCTCGAGCGGGTCGATGGGGCAGCCTTCCCAAAGGAAGGCCATCTCCAGGTTCACAACTGTCTTGCCCCTCCATGTAGCCTCTAAACGCCCGGTGGCGGTGAAGTGGCCCAGAATCGAATAACCCACCTCGTACCTCTCGAGAATCCTGAGCGACTCCGCGAGTTTCTCGGGCGGCACAGCCACCAGCATGCGCTCCTGCGATTCGGAAAGCAGGATTTCCCAGGCCGTCAGGCTCTTGTCCTTCAAGGGCGCGGCATCGAGGTCGATGCGTACTCCTGTCTCCGATCCCATCTCTCCCACAGCACACGAGATGCCGCCGGCTCCAAGGTCCGTGATGCTCCGAATGCACTCCTGATCGCGCAAAACCGGAATGGCCGAAGTGAACCGGCGCTCCGTAATCGGATGGCCGATTTGGACAGCCGCGGATTCCTTGTGCAGAGTCTCGCCCGTCATTCCCGTGGAACTGGCCGTGGCGCCGTGAATGCCGTCCCGGCCCGTCTCGCCACCGATCAGCAGGGCCACGTCCCCAGGCCGTGGGGCGTCTTTCAGAGCGTATTTTTTGGGAATCAATCCCACGGAATGCCCCAGCGCAAAGCACTTGGCGTAGCCCGGATGGATGCGGTAAACCGGATGCATCATGGGAATGCCCATGGGGTTGGTGTAGTACGAAGTGGCCCGGATCGATTCCGAAACGATCAACTGCGGGTGCAGCGCTCCGGGGGGAACTTCCGAAATCCGCGGGTCCATTGTGCCCATCACGGTTGTGCCGCCGATGGGGTAAGCGCCCTTGCCGAATCCCAGCGTGTCGCGAATCACCCCGCCGTGCTTGGTCGCAATGCCCCCAAAGGGAGCAATCGAGCTGGGAAAGTTATGGGTCTCACCCTTGATGGTCACGACCCAGTCCTCATAGAACTCCATGCCTCCCGCGTTGTCCTTGAAGGAAGAAACGACCAAGGGATGGTTGATGCGCGCCGTTGCCTCGCTCAGCCTCTTCAGCAACCCGAGGCTCTTCCAGGTGGTGTGGTAGCAGTGATCGCTCCACGATTGCACCAGGATCTCGATCTCGGCATCCGTGTGCGGCCGGCCTTGGGTGAGTTCGCGCGCCTGGAGGGCTTTCATCTGGGAAAGAGGCGCGTACCAGGAGCGGGCTTCCGATAGAGCAGCCAGCTCTTCATCACTCAGGCCGCGAAGAGAAACTGTGGATACCGGGTCGGGCTCACCCGTGGGGCGCAGCGTCGAGAAGATTTCATCCGGCTCGCGGATGCGCTCCACCACGTGGTTGTACAGGTACCGGGCGGCAATGCCTCGCGCTGCGGTTTCATCCACACCCCAGAACTGATAGCGCCGGCTGAGGCGGGCAAATTCCAGTCCCGCCTCGCCCAGGGCGCGCGCTCCGGCTAAGATCGAGGGCGTCTCCGGGTCGGTCACAGCGGGCCTGTACGCGATTTCAATAATCGGACCAAGCCCCGGATCGAGTTGTGATCGGTCTCCCGGCGACTGATAAAGCGGGTTCACTAGCAGCGGCATCAAACGGTCGAGGTTTACTGATCCCTCCAGCCAAAATACCCGCTCGATCACCAGATTTTTCAGCCGGGAATAGCCGTGCCGGTGAAAGAAGCTGAGCCAATTGCGCGCTTCGGGGTCGTCTTTTGAGAGTGTGTAAACGCTCTGAATTGGCATCGTTGCCTCAGGCCAGATTTTCTTCGGACTACCTGCGCGCTGTCCGGCGCCCGGCAGTTAGCAGTGCGTTCGTTTCAGTGTAGCGCTGGCCTTTAGGCTGGCATTTGCCGACCCTTCGCTGCGCTCAGGGCAGGCCCTGAAGGTCGGCGCTACGTCCAAATTAGGACAACAGATTCAACCGTGGCGCAAGCCGGACAGCAGCACACCGCGGGATTCATGAAGAAACAGACTGCCTATTATAGCCGGTAAGCTGTGCGTTGTCTCTCTTCGCTGACCGCACACGGGGCATGCCGACAGCTTGTCATTCCAAGTGCACACGGACCTGCGGCCCACCCATGGAGACGAAAGTGACTGTCATCCTGAGCGAAGCGAAGGATCTGCGGTTCCGGTCCGTGGCGAACTCATGCAGGTTCTTCGCTTCGCTCAGAATGACAGAATTTCGAGACAGCGAAGCGAGGAATCTCGCTCTGCCCCGCGGCGTCAAGAATCAATCCTCCGGGCGAGATTCTTCGCTCCGCTCGGAATGACACCCAGAGTATGCTCTACTCCGGCACCGTAACCTCAATCGGTGTGCTGAGCACCAAGTTGCCCCAGCCGATCTTCATGGTGACATGCTTGATGGCATCCTTCGGATAAGAAAGCGTGATGGTCAGTTTTTCCGCCGTGTTTTCGCTCTTATCGACGGTCGACATGTGGGCTTGGAATTCCACCGGCGCGCGCTCAATCTGGAAGGCGTCGAGGTGCATCTTGCGGACCCTGGCTGGATCAATGAAGGCTAGGCTCCACTCTGAGCCGTTATCGGAGCGATGCAGGCCCAGGTAATAAAGACCCACCGGAACCGTTTTCCCGCCGATGGATAAAGGAAGGTTGGTGTCCAAAATCGTCCAGTAGTTGCTGCCCATTCGCCAGACTTTCCCACGCGTCATCGCATCGAACCTGGCAGTGTCGTTGTATTCCTTCTTCCACACCGGCCGGCCGTAGTCGATCGCCACTTGTCCGGCGGCAGAATCGGTCTTGGCATTCCAGTAAAGCACGCGCGCTGAGGCGCGGTCATCCGGCGTGCCGCCTTCCGCCACGATGTTGGGTTTTTGTTGCGATTCCGCAATCAGCGTGAACAGGAGCATGGCGCCGACGAGCATGGCATAGCGTTTCATCGCATTCCTCCCTATTAGGTTGTCATCGTTTCCGAAGCGTGATTCTAACACGGGTCGCGCCGCCGTGCGCGGATTGTCGCAGCGCATATGGGGAGCCTTCAGTAGTGGCATTGATTTCAGAAGAAGAGCTCTGGAGAGACGCGGAAGCGCTCGCTTAGGCGCTCGATCTGGCCTTTGTTCAACTCGCGTTTGCCATTTAGTATTTCCGACACAACACTGGCAGTCCCGAATACGTCCACGAGGTCTTTCTGCTTCAGGCCGTGTTGGTCCATCAGGAAATGCAACACATCCAGCGGCTTCGCGCGCGGCAGACGGTAATGCCTTTCCTCGAAATCCTCGATGAGCAGGGTCAGAAGCTCCGCCAGTTCTCTCTCCGCGGGGGTAAGGTCCTGGCTGCGCTGGTCCAAGTCGTAGAGCACTTCAGTGTAGGCATCGTTTTCTTTTTCAGTGCGGATGACCTTTGGGGATAACCTTCGGAGGAGATCACCGTAGTTGTTGTTCACCGCGAGAGTGCTCATTTCCTCCAACCTCCCTTGCTGTACTCAGCATGAGTCAGCACGTGGCGCAAGAAAATTCTCCCAGTTCGATAATTGATCTCAGTAATCAGCCGATATGCATTGCCCTTGATATTAAAGACCGTGAATTCCCCTACTGCGTCTGCTGTGGGAAAAATCTTCCTTACCTCCGTCAGGTGTTTCCAATCAGCTCTCTTTGCCACCCGGTACCACACATCCAAAGATGCTCCGATATCTCTGTGCTTCTCCGCCGCCTCGAGAAGTTTCCTCCGCGTAATGACGTGCAATAATGGTCCCCTCCTCACCATCATTAGATCCGCGATTGGCTCGTTCGTCAAGCGGAATTTCGCAGATTGCGAATTCGTGCTAGCGTCCCATTTTAAATTTCACACCCTTTAGTCAGCCAGCCTTGGAAGTGTTAGGATTGGCGAGTGCAGATTTTGAAGCAAATAACGGCACTCGTGTTTTGGTTCTTTCTGTGGAGCGCGATCCCGGCCGCATTGCTGTGGCCAATGGCGGTTTGTGTGCTGAAGCACACGCAAATTTCGGAGCACCTTGTGGTCAACAGCTACATTGCTGGGGTCATTGTCTTGTTTTTTCCAACGGGCATTCTTGTTGATTTCCTCTATCGCCGCTTTATCAGCAACCGCAGACGAAGATGCGTCTAAAGTCCAGAATTCAAACTGAGGCACTATCGAATTCGTTTGAGTGTTGACTCTGTGTCAGTGTGGGTGCAGAATCTGAGTTTGGGGTTGCGAAAGGTCCGAGCGCCTTCAGCGCCGACTAGGGGCACCAGTCCGGCAGAACTATGATAAACCGCAAGCTTAAATTTGGCATTGGTGTAGGTATCATTCTCGCCGTAGTCGGTTGGGAGGGTGTCTCCGGCTTCCAGGAAAGCAAGACTTACTACGTTACCGTCAACGAACTCATGCAGGGGCGGGCGGCACGGCAGCGCGTGCGCGTGGGTGGCACGGTCAAGCCCGGCTCGGTCGAGCGTAGGGCAGGGAAGGTCTCTTTCCGCCTCGCCCAGGACACGAACTCCATTCCTGTCATCTATGTCGGCACTGACACCTTGCCGGATACCTTCAAAGACGGCGCGCAGGCCATCATTGACGGGAATTATCTTTCCACAGGCGAGTTTCAGGCAGAGAAGATCCAGGCGAAATGCGCTTCAAAGTATCAGGCCGCGCCGGTTTCGCCGACGGGCAATGCCAAGGTTGCAGGTATGTAAAGTAGGGGCGGCTCGCGAGCCACCACTACTGTGCGACAGGGTGTTTATGAACCAACTCGGAACCGTCGGCCTCATTGCTGCCTTGGCGTTTGCCGCCTATGCGGTGGTCGCCGGAGCTATCGGCGGCAAGTTGCGGAGTTCGCGATTGACGACCAGCGCGGAGCGCGCGGCTCTGTCTTTCTTCGTCATGCTGACGCTTGCCGTGGCTGCGCTCGAGTACCTGATCCTCACGAACAATTTTCACAACGCCTACGTGGCCGAACACTCGAATCGCGACCTGCAGACTTTTTACAAAGTCGCGGCGCTCTGGGCCGGCCAGGAAGGCTCGCTGCTTTTCTGGACGTGGCTGCTTTCCATTTACAGCGCTTTGGCTATCCTGCTGAACCGGCACAAGAACCGCCAACTGATGCCTTACGTGGTTGCGGTGCTTATGGGGACGGGCGTTTTCTTTTCATCGCTCGTGCTGTTCATTGCCAACCCCTTTCAAGAGCTTTCACTCACGACCGCAGCCGGAACGCAGGCGTTCACGCCGCCCGACGGCAACGGTTTGAACCCCGTGCTGCAATATCACTCCATGGTGATTCATCCGCCCATGCTCTACCTGGGCTACGTGGGCATGGTGGTTCCCTTCGCATTCGCCATGGGCGCGCTCATCACGCGGCAACTGGGCGACAACTGGATTCGCACCACGCGCCGCTGGACGATGGTCCCTTGGGCCCTTCTGGGCCTCGGCATTCTTCTGGGCGGCAACTGGGCCTACGCCGTCCTTGGCTGGGGCGGCTACTGGGCGTGGGACCCGGTCGAGAACGCCTCACTTCTGCCCTGGCTTTCGGGAACCGCGTTTCTGCACTCGGTGATGATCCAGGAAAAGCGCGGAATGCTGAAAGTCTGGAACGTCGTGCTGGTTATCACCACGTTCTTCCTTAGTATTTTCGGCACCTTTCTCACCCGCAGCGGGATTGTCTCTTCGGTCCATGCCTTCGCGCAGTCCAGCATTGGCCCGTTCTTTTCGGTTTTCCTCTGCATTATCCTGTTCTTCTCGGTGACTCTGCTTTTCCTACGCCTCGACCATCTCAAGAGTGAGAACAAGCTTGATTCCCTGGTTTCCCGGGAAAGCGGATTCCTTTTCAACAACTGGATTCTCTTGGCGCTGGTTTTTGCGGTGCTTTGGGGAACGTTGTTCCCGCTGATCTCCAAAGCGGTGCAGGGTGTGACCGTCACCGTGAGCGCTCCCTTCTTCAACAAGACGGCCATTCCCATCGGCCTGCTGCTCCTATTCTTGACCGGCGCAGGGCCGCTGCTGGCCTGGCGGAAGACTTCTTTCCAAAGCCTCAAGCGGAACTTCATCGTGCCATTGATCGTCGCCGGAGTCTTCGGCGTGTTTCTGCTTGTCGAGGGCGTGCGGCATTTCTATGCCTTGATGACCTTGTGCCTCTCCGTCTTCGTGGCGGTTTGCGTGTTAGGCGAGTTCTGGAAAGGCGCCCGGACGCGCATGAAAACCGGGGGCGAGAATTTTGCGCAGGCGATCTATAACCTCACCATGCGCAACACGCGGCGCTACGGCGGATACGTCGTGCACTTAGGCATTGTGCTCCTCTTTATCGGGTTTGCCGGCTTAGCCTTCAAGGCCAAGGCCAAGGCTCTGATGCAAGAGGGAGATCTGCTGCGCGTGAACAATTACCTGTTGCGCTGCGACGGGCTGACTAACGGAGACACTCCCAATTACGCCTACTCGCGCGCGCTTATTACCGTTACCAAGGACGGCCGCGCTTTCGCTTCCATGCATCCCGAGAAGCGCTTCTACAAGGCCAGCCAGGAGACGACGAGCTATGTCTCCATTCACCCAACGCTCTCTGAGGACCTCTACGTGGTTCTTTCAGGGCTCGACGAGGACACCGGCAAGGCGGTGATCGAGGTTTTCGTCAATCCTCTGGTAGTGTGGGTTTGGATCGGCGGAGTGGTGGTTTTCCTCGGAACCCTCCTGGCGCTTTTCCCCAGCCGGGTCGAGCGCGAGATGGCGGAAATCCGCCGCACACAGGACATCGCAGTCTCGGCAAGCGATGCGGGTTAGGAGCGCATTGGAGTGACAGCCCTCTCACTGGGGAGAGGGTGTCCCGAGCCGGCGTTTTCATCAGCCGGACCGGGACGGGTGAGGGGTTACTTGCACGGAATTAAGCACGTGGCATGCGCATCGACGGTGGCGGTCCTGGTTATCGGCCTCAGTGTGGCCTCCCTGACCCGCGCAGACGCCCCCAGGAGGCCGACGCTTGAGTCAATCGGCGACCAGGTGATGTGCTTGTGCGGGTGCGTCGCGACCATAAACCACTGTCCGCATCGCGATTGCGCGACGGTCGCGGAAATGCGTCCCGTTATCGCGCAAGAGATCGCTGCGGGCAAAGACGAGACCACGATTCTCCAGGATCTGGCGATACGGTACGGCGTCCAGGTGCTGGCTGCTCCCCCTGCCCACGGATTCAGCTTGACGGCTTGGATTCTTCCCAGCATTGGTTTGCTTGCCGGGTTATCGTTTGTGGTCGCGGTAGCACGCCGTTGGCGCAAACCACGACCCGCGCTGGCCAGCGTCCCGGACAAGGCGCTGGACCCGAAACTGCTGGCTGCCGTGGAAGAAGAGATAAAGGCATCGAGGATGACGACGCGAGATTAGCTGGATGATCATTAATAGGCAGCGGACAACGCCTGAACGCCTGTCATTCTGAGCGAAGCGAGGAATCTCGCTCTGACTGTTCTCCGGAGCAGTGCGAGATCCTTCCTCGCCTGCGGCTCCTCAGGATGACACTGTAGAGGGATTTTCTGCAACCCGGCGAGAACCCATGTTTCCTTTCTTTGCAACCCTGATTGCTCTTGGCATGGCCGCCTTCGTGGCGATGCCCCTGCTCGCTCGGGAAAGCGCCGCAACGTCGAGCCTGCCGGTGGATGTCACGCCGCTCGCTGACTTGAAGCGCCGCCGGCTGGTGGTCTACGAAAATCTCAAGGACCTGGAGTTCGAGTACCAATCCGGAAAACTCGCCGCCCCGGATTACCAGAGCCTCAAGCAAAACTATCTGGGCGAAGCTGCTACCCTGATGGCCGCCTCCCAGGAGGCGGAACAGTTAAAGGAGATCGATGCCCTGCTCGAACGCGAAATCGCCGCGCGCCGTGCCTCGCGCAAGAATCGCCTTCCCCAGGATTATGTTTGCCCTAAGTGCGGTTTCGAGAATCCCGTGCCCGTCAAGTTTTGCGGCGAGTGCGGGGCGAAGATTGGGCCATTGAGCCATTGAGCCATTGCACCTGCTCGTACGGTCGACCTCATTTCCTTTGCGCTCGTTCCTCTGCTATTCAGAGTTCAGAAAAACATCGCACCAATCGCTTCACATTATCGCTATAATCATCTGGCACCGGACTACTTCTGAGCCGTTGCCGCTCGCATCGAATGGAGCCAATGACTCAATGCCCCGATGGCTCAATGAATCAATTCCGTAACCTCCGCTTGCTCATCTCCTACGATGGCACGGACTTTCACGGCTGGCAGCGACAGCCGGACGCGCCGACGGTGCAGGACCGCCTGGAGTCGGCGATCGAGCGGATCCTAGGCGAGAAGGTCCAAGTCTACGGGTCGGGCAGAACCGACGCCGGGGTGCACGCCCTGAATCAGGTGGCCAACTTCCAAACCGCTTGCAGAATCCCTTGTGAAAATCTCCTGAAAGCCTTGAATAATACTCTGCAACCAACTGTGCGCATTAAAGATGTCAGTGAGGTGCCGCTCCGCTTTCACGCACGAAAAGACGCTCGCTCGAAGACCTACCGTTACCGCATTCTCCAGGCGCCAGTCGCCTCTCCTTTTCTGAACCGGTTCATTTGGCATTATCCGTTTCCCTTGGACGTTCGCCGCATGGCCCAGGCCGCGAAGCTACTCAAAGGCGAGCACGATTTCACAAGCTTCGCAGCAGCGGACGCCCTTGTAGCACAGGTACTCTTGCCTGTGCAGCGGGAGAAAGCGGAGACGACCATGGTGCGAACAATCTTCGCCTCCCGCATTCTCCGCCGACCCCGGACGTGTATGTTGATCTACGAAGTCACCGGCAGCGGGTTTCTTCACCACATGGTGCGCAATGTCGTGGGTACGCTGGTCGAGATTGGTCGAGGGAAGCTGGGTCCGATCGACATCACACGAATTCTCGAGGCTCGCGACCGCACGCTGGCCGGCCCCACCGCGCCGGCGCAAGGGCTTTGCCTGGTCAAAGTTAACTATTAACAGTCAACAGTCGACAGTTGACAGTTCAAGCCTCAGCGCGATGGTTGACTGTCAACTGTTGACTCTCGACTGTCGACTCTGTAATGATCAAGCAGAATGGCGAACGACCAGCGAGGAGGTCATCGTGGCTTTCACCGTCAAAGAAAAGAAACCGGGCCAGCGGGCCTGTGATCAGAAAGACGCCAAGGGAGAATTCTGCGTCGGCCACCTCAAGCGTTGGTACTACGACGACCGCCGCCGTCTCGCTTCAACTGGAGACGAAGACGAAGCCCTCAAGGAATTCGGCCGAGGCGCTGAGATTTACCGCTGCGAGCGTTGCCATACACTCTACCGGCCGGTGGTGGCAGACCTTTCGACAGCCGGGCAGAAATTCGAGTCGCGCCCGGTAAATCTGCTGGGAGCCTTCGGGAAGTCGAGAGTCGAGAGTCGATAGTCGAAAGCCTAAGAACCGCGCCGCAATCTTCGAGTTCCACCCTTGAACATCCGGACAAAAGCTGAATTCTCCTTGGCGTCGATCACCGCCATCTGGGGGTTCACCTTTGTGATCGTCAAAGGTGCTCTGGCCGACGCTGCCCCACTGCCTTTTCTGGCCGTGCGTTTCATTCTGGCCGGGCTTCTCCTGCTGGTCGTTCTGGGGCGAGGCCGCGTGGGGCGGGAAACAATCCTGCCCGGCGCAATCATGGGTTTGTTTCTTTTCGGAGGCTACTTGTTTCAAACCTGGGGCCTGGTTTATACCACGCCTTCGAAAAGCGCCTTCCTGACGGGCTTCAGCGTGATCCTGGTTCCTCTGATCATGATGGCGTTGGGTCAGAAGCTGGGGCCCGCCACTCTTCTAGGGGCGGTCTTGGGACTTGGGGGCATTTACCTGCTGGTTGCGCCTTCCGGCATGGGCGGCGTGAATCGGGGAGATATTTTCACGCTTGTAGGCGCAACCTCGTTTGCGGTTCATATTGTGCTGGTGGGGCGCTATACGAAGCGATTTTCCTTTCTGCATCTCGTCCCCGTGCAGATCCTGGTGGTCGGCTTGCTTGCGTCAGTCGCGTTGGTCATTGTTCCGGCGCAGAAGTTGCACTTCACCGCGCGCCTGGTGGTGGCCATCCTGGTGACTGCGTTGCTCGCCACTGGTGTCGCTTTCTCCGTTCAGAATTGGGCGCAACAATACACCCCTCCGGCGCACACGGCCCTGATTTTCGCCCTCGAGCCGGTGTTTGCCGCCATCTCGTCGTGGCTGGTTGTGGGAGAACACTTTCAGGGCAGGACGCTGGTAGGCGCCGGCCTGATCCTGGCGGGCATGGTGTTCTCGGAGATTTGGGGAGCGCGCGTGGCGAGCCCGGTGGAGGGATGACCTAACACCTGAAAAAGGAAACTGGAAAATAGAAAATGAAGTACGGCAAATAGAAACCGCGCGAATCATTTAGAATGAATTCCTCACCAATTAGATGAATAGCCCTCTCCCGTGGGGAGAGGGTGTCGGGCGGCGGTGCCTTCATCAACCGCCGCCGGACGGGTGAGGGGTTTCTTCATGGAACTTAGGCCCAAAGCCAGGTAGGTAGCGCAAACCTGCGCCTGAGCTCTGCGCCCCGTCCGCAGTTCTTTGCAAACACCCGCAGACCTTGAGGAGTCAGTCGACGGTGTATTTTCCGGTTCAGGACGAATCGCGGTACTAAGGAAGTGACCCCTCACCCGTCCCACTCCGGCTGATGAAAGCGCCGGCAGCGGGACACCCTCTCCCCAAGGGAGAGGGCGTTCTTCATTTCTATGTCTGTATTTCCCTCTCCCTATTTTCCAGTTTCTATTTTCCAATTTCCATTTTCCAGTCTCTATTTTCCATTTTCGATTTTCGAACTTCTGGCCAGGGCGCGTTCGAAACCGGGCAGGGCACGCTCGATGGTGCCGGGTGGGACGGTGAGCGATAAACGCATATATCCGGTGCGTCCGAATCCCGCGCCGGGCACGGCGAGAATGCCGTCGTCCATAAGGCTGCGCACGAACGCCAGGTCATCCGGTATCGGCGCCTTGGGAAACATGTAAAAGGCGCCCTGCGGCTTCGTGACCTCATAGCCCAATCGGGTCAAGCCAGTCCAAAGCAGGTCGCGTTTCTCCTGGTACGAGCCGGGATCGATCTTGAAATCGGACACTTCCATCATCACCTGTTGCCAGATGGCGGGCGCATTGATGAAGCCCAGCGTGCGGTTAGCAAATGTGCAGGCGTTGCGAAGCGCGTCCACTTCCGGCAGGCGGGGCGAGAGAGCGAGATACCCGATCCGCTCTCCCGGGATCGCCAGGGCTTTGGACCATGAGTAGGTGACTACGGTGCGCCGAACCACGGCGGGAACCTCGGGCAACGTCAGCCCGTCGAAGGTGAGTGATCTATACGTGTCGTCAGCGATCACGGTAACCGGATGGTCGAGGCTCGAAATCAGCGTTTCCAGCTCGCGCACGAATTCAGCGGAGTACACTACGCCTGTGGGATTATTCGGCGAGTTCAGAATGATCGCTTTGGTGCGCGCGGTAATGGCGGCCTGGATGCGTGCAAGGTCGGGGCGAAACTCGTTGTCCGTTTCCACCAGAACCATGCGGCCGGCGTGATTCTCAATGTAGAACTGGTACTCAGGGAAGAAGGGAACCAGGATGATGACCTCGTCGCCGGGGTCGAGCAGGGATTTAAGCACCACGTTGATGGCGCCGGATGAGCCGACCGTCATCAGGATGTGATCTGCCGTGTAAGGCAGTCCGGTGCGCTTCGCAAGCTGCTCCGCAATCACGCCCCGCACCGAGGGGTAACCTGCATTGGGCATGTAGGCATGGCTGCGCGGACGATTCTGCTCGACCACGCGCCGCAGAGCCGAAATCACTTCCTGCGGAGGCTCGCCGGCAGGATTTCCCAAGGTAAAATCAAAAACGTTTTCTTCGCCGCGCTCCCGTTTCATCCGGTCGCCGATCTCGAACATGCGCCGGATCCAGGAAGAGTGTTCCATTTGTTCGGAAATGGTTTTGCCGATGCTCATGTTGGATTTCTACGCTTGCGACCCCCTCACCCGGCTCGCTCCGGCTGATGAAAACGCCGTCGCGGGCCACCCTCTCCCCCAAGGGGGCGAGGGTTTGCGTTTCGTTTCCGGCACGGCCCTTGTGGCCGCCCTGGGCAACCATCCGCCAGTTGGCGGGTTGCCCCTACGTCCTCATGCGTTCATAAACCTCCGTGCTGCCCACTACGATATTTCCGGCAAGTTGCAGTCGTTCGATTGCCGCATCGGGTTTATCGAAGCGGAAGATCATGACCGCCGTATCGCCGCGGCCAAACGTGAACGCGTACATATACTCGATGTTAATCTCGGTCTCGTCGAAAACTGCCAGCAATTCAGCCAGACCGCCGGGCCGGTCGGGCACCTCGACTGCAACCACCTCGGTGACATTAACCACATACCCGGACTCTTCAAGAAGCCGGGCGCCCTTCTGCCAATCCGAGACGATGAGGCGCAGGATGCCGAATTCCTCCGTGTCGGCCAGGTTCAGGGTGCGAATGTTGATGCCGGCCTGGGCCAGGAGGCGACAAGGCGAGGTCAACTGGCCAGGCTTGTTTTCGAGGAAGAGCGAGAGTTGATGGATCTTCATAGGCAGTTCCCAAGCTGATCGCGCTGTCACCGCGAAGCGGTGCACCGTGGGTAGCCGCGGGCGCAAGCCCGCGGTAACGGATCTCTCAAACGCTTCCCAACCCCGCAGGGGTTGTCCAAAGAAGTTCGGCCCCTCCAGGGCCGAAGCGCTGTTTAAACTTGACGATGTCCGTAGGTTTCACCCACGGCTACTCATCGTGCTCCCCTCCGGGGAGCAAGCACTACCCATTCCGCCGGTCGATGACCCGTTGCGCCTTGCCCTCGCTGCGCTTGAGGGTTTGAGGCGCGACGAGGCGCACTTTAACCCGCAGTCCCAAGGTCTGGCTCAACGACTGGGCGAGCTTGTTGTGCAGGTTCTCGAGCGCGGCCACCCGGTCGCTCGCCACCGTCGGCGTGACTTCCACCTCGACCTCCAACTGGTCGAGCCCGCCCTCGCGCGTCAGGAGAATCTGGTAATGCGGCAGCATGCCTTCGACCGCGAGAAGCGCCGACTCGACCTGTGAGGGGAACACGTTGACTCCGCGAATGATGAACATATCATCGCTGCGCCGGCTGATGCGGCAGATGCGGCGCAGAGTCCGGCCGCAAGGGCACGGGCCGGGCACGAGCGCCGTGATGTCGCGCGTGCGATAACGGATCATGGGCATGGCCTGCTTGCTGAGAGTGGTCAGTACCAATTCTCCTTCCTCGCCCTCGGCCGCCAGCCTGCCGGTTTCCGGGTCGATGATTTCCGGATAGAAGTGGTCTTCAAAGATGTGCAAGCCAGCGTGGCAAGGGCACTCGATGCCCACGCCGGGGCCCGTTATCTCCGTCAAGCCGTAAATATCGAAGGCCATGATGCCGGCGGCGGCTTCGATATGGCGGCGCAGCGAGTCTGTCCAAGGCTCCGCGCCGAACACGCCCACGCGCAGCGGCAGTTCGGCGACATTCACTTCCATCTGGGCGGCGCGGTCCAGCAAGTGGAGGAAGTAGGACGGGGTCGAGCAGATGGCCGTCACTTTGAAGTCTTTCATCACCATGATCTGCCGGTCGGTATTGCCGCCGGATATGGGAATCACCGTCGCCCCGAGCGCCTCGGCGCCGTAATGCGCACCCAGCCCTCCGGTGAAGAGGCCATAGCCGTAGGCGTTCTGGATAATGTCGCCGCGCCCCAGGCCGCAGGCGAGAAAGGTCCGCAGCATGGCGTCGGTCCAAACGCCGACGTCGTGCTGGGTGTAGCCGACCACGATGGGCTTGCCCGTGGTTCCGCTCGAGGCATGCAGGCGGACGATCTCTTCCATCGGGCTGGCAAACAGGCCGTAAGGGTAAGTGTCGCGAAGATCCGCTTTCACTGTGAATGGAAGGTTGGCCAAGTCTTCGAGGTTTCGTATGTCTTCCGGCCGCACTTTCAGTTCGTTCATCCGCCGGCGGTAGAGTTCGACGCGTTCGTAAGCTCGAGTGACAGTGGCACGGAGCCGGTTCAATTGCAGGTCGCGCATGTGCGCTGCCGGCATGTAATCCGGTGCGCTGGCAGGATGAATGTTTGAAGAGTTCTCGAGCATAATTGGATTGTAGGCGCGGCCCTCGTGGCCGCAATCGCGCGCCAACCGCGATATTGTCATTCTGAGACCGTTCGCTTCGCTCAGGGTAAACTGCGCGAAGAACCTGAATTAGTTTGCCGGGCCGGAACTGCAGATCCTTCGCTTCGCTCAGGATGACAGCGACTTTTATATCCATGGGCTGGCCGCAGGCCCATGGCCACTCGGAATTACAGCCGTACTTAAGCTGATTGCGCTGCCGCGCGGCCCACTGCCAAGGCGTGCAGATTGGCGGCGTGCAGCTTTTCCGCCAGATTCCGCCGGATCGATTCCTGCCACGCCGCCTCAGGGAAGGGCAGGGACACGCTTAGGCAACCGATGAGGGCAACGTTGAGGCTGCGCTTGTCGCGCAAGCTGCTTACCTCAACATCGCTAGGCGCAATCAGCCTGCCCCCTTCACGCAATCTCCAACGGTTGGGTTCCACCTGGTCGGGCGACAGCGCCACAAGATAGTCGGCTTCTCCCGGAGGCACCATGGGGCTGTAGACCTTCTCTCCAAACCGGACATCGCTGGTTACCGAGCCGCCACGCTGGCTCATGCCGTGGATTTCGCTCTTCTTCACGTCGAGTCCGGCCTGGAACGCCACCTCAGCAACGATGTCCGAGGCTTTCAGCACTCCTTCGCCACCCAAGCCGGCAAATACGATGTTGGTTACCATAGCTCCCATCGGCCGCTGTCATCCTGAGCGCAGAGCGAGATTCCTCGCTCCGCTCGGAATGACACCGCATTGCGCTCGGAATGACACCCCGTTTGGGTCGATGTTTTTACGGACTGTCGGCTGAGCTTTCACACTCCGCAGCCACCGCCCGCTCGTACTCCTTGATTTTGCCTGCCGCGAGCAAACAGTTCCGCCGCGCCACGATCACGGTGAGCTTTCCACTTGAGAGGCTGGCGGCCACAAGCTCCTCGAAGGCGGCAGGATTGGCCGTCGGGTCGGTCACATAAACACTGGGAATGCCGAGCGAGCGCACCAAATCCTCAATGACTACTTTACCGGTGAGGTGATGCTCGAGGGTTCGGCCGGTTCCTGGATGTTCCTGCATCCCCGTCATCGCCGTCGTGCCGTTGTCGAGGATAATCACCACGTGGCCGGTGGAGGGCGGATTGTAGATCATTTCCACCAGGCCGGTAATTCCGCTGTGAATGAAGGTGCTGTCGCCGATGGTGCTGACCACCCGGCGTGCCTGGTCGGGCGGCAGTGCGTGCCGCAGGCCAAGGCCTACTCCAATGCTTGCTCCCATGCAGACGCAAGAGTCCGTGGCTTCGAAGGGCGGCATCACGGCCAGCGTGTAACACCCGATGTCACTCGAGACAATGCAGTCCAGGTTGTGGAGCGCAGTGAAGACGGAACGATGCGGGCAGCCCTGGCAGAGTTGCGGCGGCTTGCCGGGTGGCGGAATCAACTCCGGAGAATTGTCGCCAACCAGAATGCGCCGGACGCGATCCACGTTCAGCTCGCCAAATCGATAAGCCTCCGCCTTGCCTTCGACCGCCATGCCCGCGGCGCGAATCGCCTCCACGAGGTGCGGATCGCCTTCCTCGATCACCACGCAACGCGACACGCTGCTTACAAAACGGCGGATCGCCTCGAGGGGCAGAGGGTAAGTCATGCCCAGCTTCAGCACCGCAGCCCCCGGCGCCGCTTCCCGAGCATGCATGAAGGCGATTCCAGAAGTAATGATACCCAACGAGCGGTCCCCGTCCGGCTGCCGGTTCGGCCCCTCAGCTTCGTTCCACTCCAAAATGCGGGCCAGCTTTTCTCGCAGGCGACGATGGGCCGGCCGCGCATTGGATGGAATCATCACCCGGCCTTTGAGGTCGCGGACGAACTTCGCCGGAGCGTCGGGCGGCGCTGAGTTTCCGGTTGGGCGAACCACGGCCTTCGAGTGACATACGCGGGTCGTGAGCCGGAGGAGCACCGGAATGCCCCATCGCTCGGAAACGTCGAGCGCCAGCAAAGTGAAGTCATAAGCTTCCTGGGAGTCCGCCGGTTCGAGCATCGGCACACCCGCGGCGACAGCATAACGGCGACTATCCTGTTCGTTCTGGCTCGACGCCATTCCGGGGTCGTCCGCCGAAACCACCACCAGGGCCCCGCTGACGCCGGTGTAGGCAGCGGTGAAAAGCGGGTCGGCAGCCACGTTCAGGCCGACGTGCTTCATGGTGACCAAGGCTCTCGAGTTGGTAAACGCAACCCCCAGCCCGACCTCCAGGGCGACTTTCTCATTGGGCGCCCACTGAGCGCGGCCTCCCAACTGGGAAAAGGCTTCCAGAATCTCCGTCGAGGGAGTGCCCGGATACCCCGTGCCCAAGGTGACGCCGCCGTCGCGCGCCGCCAGAGCCACAGCCTCGTTCCCGCTCAACAACCGTCTTTCCGGTTCGCTCATCCGTTACCTCGCGACCGCCAATTCTAACCTCGCCGGCGAGTGTAATCAAATGATATGTCGAATCGCCTGATCCATCGACAAGCGGGGCTGCGGATGCTAGCGCCCATGGCCTTGCGCCTCTACGCCGCAGGCGACTGGAGCCGGGCGATGTAGGGGTAGGGCTTGCCCCACCCTCGTCGGGACCAGCGTAAATGCGGGGGCGGCAAGCCGTCCCCCTACGCGGGGCGGTTATCGATGGATTGGGACCGATCAGCGCGCAGTTGAGGCGGCATTCCGCCGCCAACTGGCGAGATAAACTCGCCGCTACAACCCGAAGCCGGAGCCATGCCATCCAAGCTAAATCGCTGCGCACCGTTACCTACGGCCGGCAAGTTCCGTCAAATGCAAGTAGGGGCTGTTCAGGTAATGCTATAATCAGCCAATGTGGCCGCTGAGGGCCCAGGAAGCAACTGAGAGGAGAGCGAGGAATGAGCACAAAGGGACGTAAGGTCCTCCCGGCATTCGTGATCTTGGTGACGCTGGGGATTGGAATCATGATCGGCACGGTGGTTTCCCACGGCGTACGTGCCGCCAAGACGTCGCCAGCAGCAATGGATGCTAAACCGCTGCCTGCTCCCTCACCGGCAGAACTGTCTAATTCCTTTGCCCAGGTTGCGGGGCAACTCGCCCCGGCGGTCGTGAACATTAACACCGAAAGCACGGTGCGCGCTTCCCGCCGCCGCTTTCATGCGCCCGACGATTCTCCTTTCGGCGATTTCTTCGACAAGTTTTTCGACTCGCCCGGCGCTCCGCAAGGCGATTTCCGGCAGCAGAGTCTGGGCTCCGGCGTCATTTTAAGTCCCAGCGGCTACATCCTGACAAACTATCACGTGGTCAGCCAGAGCGGGGAAGATAAGCTGGTCGACAAAATTATTGTCTATCTGAGCGGAGACGATGCCACCAAGCACCCAGCCAAGGTTATGGGCTTCGACAGGGAGACCGACCTCGCGATTGTGAAGATCGCCGCGGACCAGCCGCTCGCCGCCGCCTCTTTGGGCGATTCGGACACAATGCGGGTGGGCGACTGGGTGCTGGCGATCGGTAGTCCCTTCGGCCTGGATTCCACCGTAACTGCGGGCATCGTGAGCGCCAAGGGGCGTGACATCGAGGGCGGAGTGGAGGGCCAGTTCAAGCGCTTTATTCAAACCGACGCGGCGATCAATCCCGGCAACAGCGGCGGCCCCCTAGTCAACCTGGCGGGGCAGGTGATTGGGATCAATACGGCGATCGCTACCCAACGCGGCACTTACGACGGCGTGGGCTTTGCGATTCCCTCCAACACGGCGCGAAAAGTTTATAACGCGCTGATCACTTCCGGCAGCGTGCGGCGAGGAGCCATCGGTGTTCAGTTCTATAGCGCCAACAATCCCGCGTTGCTCAGGAGCTTCGGCACGGACCACGGCATCGTCATCAATGTAGTGGAGCCTGGCAGTCCTGCCGAGCGCGCCGGCCTGAAGTACGGAGATGTTATTGTCAACGTCGACGGGAAGCCGATTAGAACCGCTGACCAATTGGTATCGATCGTCTCGGAAACTGAAATCGGCAAGAAGCTCCACATGGAGTACCTGCGCGATGGCAAACGGCTGACGGCCGAGGTGGAAGTGGGCGACCGCAGTAAGATCGTCGCTGAATTTGAGAACGCTCCACCCTCAGCCCAGCCCGCCGGAGCCCGGGAGGAGCAAAGCTCGGGGATTCTCGGCCTGTCTGTAAAGAGTCTAACTCACGACCAGGCGCAGGACCTGACGGACAGACTCCATCTGGACAAGCAGCAAGGTGTGCTGGTTATGAACGTCCAGACCAGCGGATTCGCCGCGGACCTCGGCGTTCACCATGGCGATATCATCCTTAGCATTAACCATCACCCGGTCAATTCAGCCGAGGACTTTGACCGCTTGCAATCTACCTTCAAGTCCGGGACTGATGTGCTCTTGCTGATTGCTCGGGGCAGCGGCCCGCACGCGTATACTACGCTGTTCTTGGCGGACCGCCTGCCATAACCGCTACCTTGGGTCGTGGCGGGTGCATTCCTAACCCCGGCGTAGCGCTGGCGGTTACACGTTGCGGAAAAACTCCCGGACATTGTCATTCTGAGCGAAGCGAAGAATCTCGGCAGTTGTGATTTCAACCAACTACGGAGATCCTTCGTCGCTGCGGCTCCTCGGGATGACACTTTCCCGGCGGCTTTGACGCGATCCTGAAGCTACCTCAGTGCCGCTGGACGATTGGGGCGCTGGCGATGTAGAATGTCACCTGGATCGCCTCTGAGATTTGGAATCTCAGACTTGAGATACCTCTAACTCGCGCTATTCCAGGATCGAGGCAACAGAGTTTGAATTATTGGATGAAGAGATCATTCGCGGCGTGGGCGCTCCTCGCGGTCTTTGTCTCCGTATGGGCGACTCCCCTTTGCGCCGACACTACCGCGCAACAGAAAGCCTCACCGACGAGCCGACAGAAGTCCCAGGCAGTCTCCAAGAACCCCGCGCATAAGACCTCGGCCTCTTCCAGTCAACTCAGCTCTGCCCGACGCCCGGCCAAGCATCGCCCGCCTTCGAAGGCCGCCCTCGTAGCCGCGGCGCGCCGGCGGCGCTCGATGATGCGCCCGGAGTCGGAACGAATTGGAGAGATCCAACAAGCCCTTGTTAAGTCAGGCTATCTGAGTGCGGAGCCTTCCGGCCGCTGGGACGATCAGACGCGCGAGGCCATGCGCCGCTATCAGGCTGATAACGGCTTCCCCGTGACTGGCCTCCCCGAGGCGAAATCTCTGATGAAACTCGGACTGGGTCCTCATCCATTGCCGCCGGAACTTGATTCGACCCACAGCGCCAATGCGGGTGCCGGCGCAGGTAGTACTCCTTCCGACCCCGCTCCCGCCACACCCGATGTTCAACCGAATCCGCCTTCTCCGACGACGGCGCAATTCTAACGGCAGAAGTCGAGTACCGGGCACAAGGTATCAGGTGCCGGGAGAGGGCCGTCAATGTTGGTTGATTTCTGCCCTCTCCCTTGGGGAGAGGGTGGCGAGAGTAGCGAGCCGAGTGAGGGGTTTCTTCCCACAGAACCTCGCAACTTCGGAATTCGGGTTTATTCGAAGTTGACCGTCTTAGCGATCAACTCGAACGCTGCGGCGGGAGAATCGATAAAAGCCTTCAATCTGGCCGCTTGTAGCGCCGGTTGCCAAACTCGGATCGACGCTGAACCGCAACGGAAAGACGTCGTCCGCGTTTTTCCCTAGCGCGGCGTAAAAAGCCTTCCGTTCCTCTTCTCGAACCCCGAAGATTCCACCCCAGAACTGAAAGCGTCTCCCACCCACAAAGATCTGCGGCTGCTGGGTTGCAAGGTCGCCCGGGTTCTGAGCGGGGGTTACGAATCCGTTGTACCGAGTACCGTCGTGCAGCTCAAGGCTTGCCGTGACGAGCAACATACCTTCGGACGGGTTCGCCGGCAGTTTGCCGGTCCTGGGTCGAAACGTCTGTTCGTCTGTGTCGTCGTACCACGGTTCGTCGTAATCCGCCGTGTGGCAGCCGATCCACACAGGATGCCGTTCAAAGTCCGTAGGAATGAGGTCTGCGAATTGCTTTAATTCCGGTCTCGCCATGTTCCTCCGATTGCAGACTCACGATCTGCCCACCTGCGCATTTGCCTACCTGCGTCTAGCTGTCGATCTGCGCCCGCTGCAGCCTGTCGCTGTAATCCACGTAGACCGCTTTCCATTCGGAGTAGAAATCCAGCGCTGCGGTGGCTGCTTCGCGGTGGCCGTTGCCCGTCTGCTTGGTGCCGCCAAATGGCAAGTGAGTTTCGGCGCCGATGGTGGGAGCGTTGACATAGAAGATGCCGGTCTCCATGTCGCGCATGGCCTGAAAGGCCCGGTTAATGTTGCGCGTGTAGATGGACGAGGATAACCCGTAGACGACACCGTTGCCGATTTCAATGGCTGCCTCGAGGCTCGCACAGGGGATGATCGAGACGACCGGACCGAAAATCTCCTCGCGGGAAATTCGCATTTCCGGACTGCAATCGCCGAAAATGGTGGGGGTATAGAAACTGCCGAAATCGTAGTCGCCGCCCGTCAGGCGCTCGCCGCCGCATAGCAGCTTGGCCCCTTCATCCTTGCCGATTTGTACGTACTCCTCGACCGTCTTGAGCTGGCTTTCGTTGATGAGCGGCCCCATCTCGACCGCAGGATCGAGCCCGTTCCCGACCTTCAGCGCACGGGCGCGTGCCACGAACTTCTCGACGAATTCCCTGTAAACGTCCTTATGCACGGCGACGCGGCTGGAAGCGGTGCAGCGCTGCCCGGTGGTGCCAAAGCCGCCCCAGATTGCGCCGTCCACCGCCAGGTCGAGGTTCGCGTCCTCCATTACCATGATGATGTTCTTGCCGCCCATCTCCAGGCAGGAGTGCTTGAAGGTGCCCGCACACGCCTCCGCCACCTTGCGGCCCACCTCGCTCGAGCCCGTGAACGAAACCACCCGCACGTCGTCGTTCGACAGCAGGGCAGTGCCGACCTCAGAACCGCTGCCCGTGACCAGGTTCACCACCCCGCGGGGGACTCCCGCCTCGACCAGCGTCTGGACCAGGTTATAGGTCGAAAGCGGAGTGTCGGTGGCGGGCTTGATCACTGCCGTGTTGCCGCAAATGAGCGCCGGCATGATCTTCCAGGATGGGATGGCCATGGGGAAATTCCAGGGCGTCACGAGCGAGCACACCCCGATCGGGCTGCGTACCCACATGCAGAACTTGTTCGGCAGTTCGGAGGTGGTGGTTTGCCCGAATAGCCGCCGGCCCTCCCCGGCCATGTAATACGTCATGTCGATGGCTTCCTGAACGTCGCCTCGGGTCTCCTCGATGACCTTTCCCATTTCGCGAGTCATTTGCTCGGCATACTCTTCCTTCCTTTCGGCCAGCAGGCGCGCGGCGCGGTAGAGAATCTCGCCGCGCTTGGGAGGCGGGGTCAACCGCCAGGTCTTGTACGCGTCCTTGGCCGCCTGGATGGCGTCTTGCGCGTCATGCCGGCTCGACCTCTGAAACACTCCCACCAACTCGCGCCGGTCGGCCGGATTGTTGTTGTCAAAAGTGAGCCCGCTGGCCGCTTGTACCCATTCACCATTAATGTAGTTCTTGAAGATTTTTGGCGGTGCCATTGTATTGTCCCCCTTTGATTCGAAAACTATACCAGACGCTCGTGAGGGCTTCAACCCCGCCGGGCAGGATCCGGGCAGTGTAGGGGTAGGGCTTGCCCTACCCAGGGCTTGCCCTACCCGCCCCGCTGCGGCGGGGCCGACGGAAATCCGGGGACGGCGAGCCGTCCCCCTACGGCGGTGACGTTATCAACGGATCAGGAGCAGGGCAGTGACTCCGACTTGGAGTGCGGCAGCAGAGCTGCCGCCGTCTTGGCGGAATTCGAAGGCGGCAACTCCGCTGCCGCACTCCAAGGCGTAAGCGCAAATCCATTGCCTCGGTTCTGACGATCCCGCTCCCTGACGGCTGCCATCGCGACCGCGCCATCGCTGGGGTTCGAGGCTCTCTCCAGAAGGGCAGGGAAGAGCCGGAAATTATCCACAGGCGTGTCTGATAATATTTCGTGGTCGGGTTGCGAGTTAACATAATACTTTTTCCACAGAATCCTCGGATATTTCCACAGAAACGGCGGAAGACGGAAAAACGGAAAATAGAAAATAGGACGTCGAAGAGCGAGTCGCGGGATAGCGAAAAGAGCGATTCGGGCGTGTAGCTCTATTTCCCAGTTTCCAGTTTCCAGTTTCTATTTTCCAGTTTCCGCTTTCCGGGTTGCCCACTGCGCGCTGGATATGCTAACTTTAACGCTCATGTCGGCGCGTCGACATAGCCATGCCCCTGCGTGAAACGGAAGCCATCGTTCTAAGAACTTACCGGCTGGCGGAAGCGGACAAGATTGCTTCGCTCTTTACACGCCAGATGGGCCGGTTGCGGGCCGTGGCCACCGGAGCCCGCCGCACCAAGAGCCGTTATGGCGCGGCGCTCGAACCCCTGAGCCACGTTCGGGTGTTCATTTTCGAGCGCGAACATCGCGACTTGCTGCGCATGAATTCCGCGGAATTGATCGAGTCCTTCTTCGATATGCAGAAGGACTACCGGGTGCAGCTGGCTGCCCAATTCCTCGCGGAAGTGGCGGAGCGCATGATTCCGGAGAGAGAGCCTAATGACCGGTTGTTTCGCCTGCTATTGGCCGTCCTCCGCAGCCTGAAGCATTCCGGCGAGGTCACGCGGCCGCTGGTTTACTTTGACTATTGGCTGCTTCGCCTCACGGGCTTTTTGCCTGATTTCGATCGATGCCAGAACTGCGCGCGGGCACTCGGCGAAACCGGCGGATTCTACTTGCCGGGGTCGGAGGGCCTGGTTTGCGACACCTGCCGGAGCGGCAAAGCGGGCCAACGAGTTTCGGTAGCGCCGGCCGTAAGCGCGGGCTGCCAAAAGCCGCTCGAGCGTTGGATCGCGGAGGAGAAAGCCCCGGCGGGCTGCCGCGAAGCACGCCGTTTCTTCGAGGACCTCATCGAAACTCATTCCGAGCGAAAACTCGTGACGCGTGCGATGATGGAAGAGGCGGTGTGAGGCAGGGGTCAGGTGCCAGGTGTCAGGTGTCAGGGGAAGAGATCTGTCAGCCGTCGGCCATCAGCTTTCGGCAGGCAGTACTCAGGCCCGGAGGGCCGACAGGGAGTAGCCCATGGCGTAAGCCATGGGATCAAGGGGTGGCCCTGGGTTCCCCCGGCCCCGGTAGGGGGGGCAGTACTTCCCGCGTGGAGTCTGTCGGGGGTGAGGGTCCGGTCTCGCGACCCACGGCTTGGAAGGTGTGAAGAAATTGCAAACGTGTCATCCTGAGCGCCGCGAAGGATCTCTGCAGTTGTTCGTAAATCGCTGAACCATAAGAAACTGCCGGGATCCTTCGCTTCGCTCAGGATGACAGGCATCGATTTTTTCACCGGTTCTCGCGCCGTGGGCGACTCGCTGCCGGCCGCTCCGCGGGCTCAGTTCTTCAACGAACTCGCGACGGCTGACAGCATAACTAAGCCATTTGATATCAGCTTCTAATTGCAATGATAAAAAGTAACACTTTAAATTCAGCAAACGCTCCGCTCAGCTTTCAGGAGATGATTTTCCGGCTCAGCCAATTCTGGGCCGGGCAGGGATGCGTCGTGGCCCTGCCCTACGATGTCGAGGTGGGCGCGGGCACGATGTCCCCTGAGACGTTCTTTCGCGTCCTGGGGCCGCAGCCTTGGCGTGTGGCTTACGTGCAGCCTTCGCGTCGCCCCGCCGACGGGCGTTACGGAGAGAATCCCAACCGCCTGCTCAAACACACCCAAATGCAGGTCATCCTGAAGCCGCCGCCGGCAAGCGTCCAGGATATGTATCTCGAGAGCCTCGAGGCGATTGGAATCGAAGTCCGCCACCATGATATTCGCTTCGAAGAGGACAATTGGGAGGCGCCGACTCTGGGCGCCTGGGGCATCGGATGGCAGGTGGTGCTGGACGGCCTCGAGGTCTCCCAATTCACCTACTTCCAGCAGTCCGGCGGATTCGACTTAGAGCCGATCAGCGTTGAACTAACCTATGGCCTCGAACGCATCACTGCTTTCCTCCAAAATGTCGAAGACGTGTACCATATCCGCTGGAACGAATCCGTCACCTACGGGGACATGCGCCGGGCGGAGGAGTTGGAGTTGTCGGTCTACGATTTCGAGGCCGCCGACCCGGAGACTTCGAGGAAGGTCCTGGACCTTTATGAGGGCGAGGCCGTTCGCCTGCTGGGGGAGTATCGAAAATCGAAAATCGCCGATCGCAAGAAAAGTGATCGTGAAGTGCTGCAGTCAGATACAATGGGTTCATCAAGTAATGCTTTAAGCGTCGTCGGAGAGTCCAGCTCGAATGTCGAACCTCGAGTTTCGAATCTCGGCCCTCTCGATCGTTTTCCGCTCCGCAAGGTCTACGACCTCACTTTGAAGTGCTCCCACCTGTTTAATATCCTCGACGCGCGGGGGGCCATCAGCGTGACTGAGCGCGTGGCGCTGATCGCTCGTGTCCGCAAGCTGGCCTGCGCTGTCGCCGCCATCTACGTCGAGCGCCAAGCGGCGCAGGAGGTGACGGCGTGAGAGAAGCCAATGTCGAAGCCGGTAAACAGGACACCCTTCCGTTGCTCCTTGAGATCGGTTGCGAGGAGATCCCGGCGCGTTTCCTGCGGGATGCGGAAAGGGGTTTGGGCGAGCTCGTCCAAGAGGCCATCAGCGAGGCGCGATTGCTGCCTGATCCGAGCGTAGGGGCGGTTCGCGAACCGCCCCTACAAACATACTCGACGCCCCGGCGCCTTGTCGTTCATGTCCCGGCCATGCTGACACGACAGCCGGACAGGGTTGAAGAAATCCTCGGTCCGCCTGTCAAGGTTGCCGTCAATGCGGAGGGTAAGTATACGCGGGCAGCCGAGAGCTTTGCCCAGAAGAACTCGGCGCGCCTTGAGGATTTGGCTCGCACCACTACCCCGAAAGGCGAATACCTGGCGCTTCGGAAAACCACCCAGGGTCGAGATGCCTCGGCAGTCCTGGCGGAGATATTGCCGGCCGCCATCCTGCACTTGGGGTTTCCCAAGAGTATGTATTGGATTGAGAAGTCCGGCCCGCGATTCGTGCGGCCCATTCGCTGGGTGCTGGCAGTCCTTGGAGAAGGGAAGCAGGCTGAAGCGGTGAACTTCGAAGTCCTGGGCGTCCGCTCCGGCGATTTCACTTTCGGCCACCGAGTGTACAGCAAGGGCCCCATCACCGTGAACGGCTTCTCCGATTACGGCGCCGAGCTGCGCCGGGCGTTTGTGGAGTTCGACCCGGAGCAGCGCCGCCAGACGCTCCGTACAAAGACTAAAGTGTTACTTGAAGATTCTCTGATTCTGATTGAGGACGCTGATCTTGAAGAATGGCTGGTCAACTCTACCGAATGGCCTTCGGCGATTCGTGGTGGCTTTGACGAGCGCTTTCTCCATCTGCCGCGCGAGATCCTGATCACCGTGATGCGCGACCACCAGAAATACTTTGCCGTAGAAAACCTTCAAGGAAAACTTGAACCTTATTTCGTTGCAGTCCTCAACGTCGATTCCGACGAGCGCGGCCTGATCTGCCAGGGGCACGAGCGGGTTCTCCGGGCGCGCTTCAGCGACGCCGTGTTTTTCTGGGATGCGGACCAGCGGATGCCCCTGCGCGACAGAATGGCGCGCCTCGAGAAGGTCACCTATCAGGCGGAGCTGGGCAGTTATGCCGACAAGGTCCGGCGCATGCGTGCCATCGCAGCGCGTCTCTCGGAAAAACTCGAAGTTCAAGGAATTCTCGAAGCAGGGCAGCGCGAGCAGGTGCTGCGGGCGGTAGAACTCTCGAAATGCGACCTGACCACCCAGATGGTGCAGGAGTTTGCGGAACTGCAAGGTGTGGTGGGCGGGCTTTACGCAAAAGCTCAAGGAGAACTTGAAGGCGTAGCCACGGCGATTTACGACCACTACCTGCCGCAGGGAGTGGAAGAGAAGTGTCCACGGACCGCGGTTGGGGCTCTGGTATCGCTGGCCGACAAACTCGATGCGGTCGTGGCCGGATTCGCCGTCGGTAACGGGCCAACCGGCTCGAGTGACCCTTTTGCGATCCGCCGGCAAGCCAACGGAGTTATTAAAGTATTGCTTGAGATATCGGCGTCTATTGACCTGGATTCAGAAATAGTACTTGAATTAGCTGCGCTGCGTGAAAAGCTGGCTTTTGAGTCCGTTGAAGTCGCCGAGGCGGTTCGCAAATTCGTGCGCGAACGCCTGACCTTCCATCTCGAGACGGTTGTTGGCTTGCGCTACGACACGATTCGCGCCGCCATGGGCGCTCGTCAGTCTGTGCACGAGCCTGCCCAGGTCATGGTGCGAGCCAAGGCGATTGAGCGAATCCGTTCGAGCGACGACTTCCTCAGCCTTTCGCAATCAGCCAAACGCATTCGCAACATTTTGAGCAAGTCGGCCCAGGCGTCAGATTTCGAAGGCCGGGGGTTCGACCCAGAGCGCCTTGAGGCAGGGCCGGAGCAGGACCTGTACTCAGCCTACGAGCGAGTTCGCGAGGAGGCGGCCGAGAAGCGCGCAGCGGGGGACCTGCACGCTGCACTTGAGTGCATCGCTTCGTTGCGCGCGCCCGTGGACCTCTTTTTCGACAAAGTCCTGGTGATGGCGGAGGATCCGGAGGTGCGCAGAAACCGGCTGCAGTTATTGATTGCCCTGGATCGGCTTTTCACCGAAGATGCGGACCTGTCGCAGATCGAGAAGGCCAATGTCGACGCGCCGACATCCGCCCCCGCGGCACGGTAATCGATGGCCTGGAGATGCCAATCTGCGACTGGCTTGTGCGCGACTAACCTCTTGTGGCATGTTGATCAGTGGGATGAGGGAGTAGACATGAAGCTACGACTGCTCGTCGAATTCGACCCTGAGACAAAGCGCTGGTCAGCAGTGTTCCCGGAACTGCCTGGCTGCGCTTCTGCGGGCGATACGGAAGAGGAAGCGGTACGCAACGCTAAGGAAGCGCTGGAACTGTGGTTTGAACCTTCCGAAATCAAACCTGCTGAGGGCGCGAAGCTTTTCGAAGTGTCGCTCCCATGAGTCCCCACTTTCCCCATGCGATCCTTCAGCAGTGTCCTAACTGAGCGTTGGCCGGTGTCTCAAGATCGCAAGGGGTATTCGCCTGCAACGCATAGCCCCGTAGGGGCGGCCTAGCAAAGCCCGGGCCAAACAGCCCATAGGCGTTAACCTAATGGCTCAGCTGGCGCTACGTAGCACTCGCTGGCCGCTTCCAGAGGCCCGGAGGGCCGACAGAGAGTAGCCCATGGCGTAAGCCGTGGGATTGAGGAGCGGCCCCGGGTTGTCTCAGCCCCGGAGGGGCGACAGATCCCCCGGCACTGTCTCTGTCGCCCCTCCGGGGCTGCGGATATGAACGCCGTGCGGGGGGTCCCACGGCTCACGCCGTGGGCTACTTTCTGGCGCCGCTCCGCGGCTCTGGTAGCCCTCGCGTCCTTAGGCTAACGCTTATGCGCCGTTGGCCTGGGGCTGTCCTAGGCCGCCCCTTCGGGGCTGAGGCGCCAGCGACGATGACCGAGCACATTTAGAACACCATCGATCCTTCTTCTCCATTGCAAAATCTCAGCAAATGCGCCAAAATCTTGGGTCGCTCAGCCGCGATGCAAACGCTTAGGGCTCTCGATCAAGCTTCAGTGAGCTTATATCTGAATGCTGAAAATAGGGAGCGGAAGGCTGAGAGCTGAGGACTAAGAACTGATAACTGAAATCTGAAAAACTCAAAGGAGTACTCATGGAAAAATACGTATATTTCTTCGGGGACGGGAAGGCAGACGGCAACGGCGCCATGAAAGACGTCCTGGGCGGCAAGGGAGCCGGCCTGGCGGAAATGACCAACGCGGGGCTGCCTGTTCCTCCCGGCTTCACAATTGCCACCTCGGGCTGTCGTCTCTACTTCCAGAACGGGAACAAGACGCCCGGCGACATCCTGACCCAGAAAGATGAAGCGCTGGCCAGACTCGAGAGCCTGCTGGGACAGAAACTCGGCGAAAAGAAGAATCCGCTTCTGGTGTCGGTGCGTTCTGGGGCCAAGTTTTCGATGCCCGGCATGATGGACACGATCCTGAATCTGGGAATGAACGATGAAGTGGCGGAAGTGATCGCCGAAAAAACCAGCAACCCTCGCTTCGCCTACGACAGCTACCGCCGGTTCATCCAGATGTTCGGCAACGTGGTGATGGAAATCCCCAAAGAGAAGTTCGAGCACGTCTTCGACGGCCAGAAGAAGAAAAAGAAGGTGAAGCTCGACACGGCGCTTACCGCTGACGATCTGAAGCAGGTGATCGCAGATTACAAGAAAGTGGTGCGCAAAGAAGCCGGCAAGGATTTCCCCCAGGACCCGCAAGTGCAGCTCAACATGTCCATCGAGGCCGTGTTCCGCTCCTGGTACAATCCCCGCGCCAAGACTTACCGGCGCTTGAACAAGATTTCCGACGACCTCGGGACCGCCGTCAATGTGCAGACCATGGTGTTCGGCAACATGGGCGACACCTCGGGGACCGGCGTCGGATTCACTCGCAACCCCGCCACCGGCGCCAAGGAATTTTATGGCGAATTCCTGATGAATGCCCAAGGCGAGGACGTGGTCTCAGGAGTTCGCACCCCCATACCCATCAAGGAACTTGAGCAGATCATGCCGGATGTTTACCACCAACTCAGGGAGTTCACGACCAAGCTCGAGCAGCACTACAAAGACGTTCAGGACTTCGAGTTCACGATTCAGGACGGAAAGCTCTACATGCTTCAGACCCGCAACGGGAAGCGCACGGGGCCTGCTGCGGTGCGGATTGCGGTTGAAATGGAGCACGAAGGCCTGCTCACTAAGAAAGAGGCGCTGATGCGGGTGGAACCCGATCAACTCAATCAGTTGTTGCACCCCGTGCTCGACGAATCCAAGGCCTTGAAAGTGCTGGCCACAGGCTTGCCGGCGTCACCCGGCGCCGCAGTAGGGCACGTCGTATTTACCGCCGATGAGGCCGTCGTGGCAGGCAAGACGCAACCGGTGATCCTGGTGCGCGGCGAGACCGTCCCGGACGATATCCACGGCATGGAAGTCGCGGTGGGCATCCTCACCTCCCGTGGTGGCATGACTTCGCACGCCGCCGTCGTAACGCGCGGCATGGGTAAGCCCTGCGTGGCGGGCTGCGGGGCTGCGGAAGTCGACGAAAAGAGCAAACAGCTCAAGATCGGCAGCACGGTCATCAAGGAAGGCGACTGGATTTCGCTGGACGGCTCGACAGGGCGGGTGATCGAAGGCAAGACCAACCTTGTACCGCCGGACCCGAAGAGCGGAGCATTCGCGGAGTTCATGACGTGGGCCGATGAAGCAAGGGAACTCGGTGTGCGCGCTAACGCCGACATCCCACGCGACGCGCTGGCCGCCGTCAACTTCGGCGCCGAGGGCATCGGGCTTTGCCGCACCGAACACATGTTCTTCGCCCAGGAGCGCCTGCCTCATGTGCAGCGCATGATCATGGCGTGCAAGGAGACTGGCGATCCCAAAGAGGCTGCAGGTTACGCCAAGGAACGCCGCGCCGCTCTGGCCAAGCTGCTTCCCATGCAACGCAAGGATTTCTTCGGATTGTTCAAAGCGATGGCTGGACTGCCGGTGACCATCCGGACCCTGGATCCGCCCCTGCACGAATTTCTTCCCAAAAGGGAAGAGCTGATGGTGGAAATCGCGACGCTCGAGGCGTTAAAGAAGAAAGGTCCTAAACTAAGTCAAGCCAAGAAGTTACTGGAAGTAGTTGAATCTTTACATGAATTTAATCCGATGCTCGGCCTGCGCGGTTGCCGGCTGGGAATCATGTACCCCGAGATCACCGAAATGCAGGCGCGGGCTATCTTCGAGGCGGCTTGCGATTGCAAGAAGAAGGGAATTGAAGCAAAACCTGAAGTTATGATTCCGTTGGTTGGCGATGTGAAGGAGCTCGAACTGCAAAAAGAGATCGTGGACCGGGTGGCGGGCGAGGTCTTTGGCAAGAAGGGAGTCAAGGTTGATTACCTCGTGGGCACCATGATCGAGTTGCCCGCCGCGGCTCTCTCGGCCGGAGAGATCGCCCAGCAGGCTGAGTTCTTCAGCTTCGGGACGAACGACCTGACCCAGACAACCTTCGGGCTTTCGCGCGACGATTGCGGCAAGATCATCGCCGCTTACGTGAAGCAGAAGATCTGGCCGGCGGACCCGTTTGCCGTGCTCGACCCGAAGCGCGTGGGCAGGTTGCTCAAACTTGCCACCGCGGAAGGGCGGGCAACTCGCAACAATTTGAAAGTCGGCATCTGCGGCGAGCACGGCGGCGACCCGGCCTCGATCGAGGTCTGCGCCGATGCGGGGTTGAACTACGTGAGCTGTTCGCCTTACCGCGTGCCCATCGCGCGCCTCGCGGCAGCCCAGGCCGCTGTGAGGCGGCAGGAGAAGGGTGCGTATTCAACCGCGTAAGGTTTGCGGGTGTCCGGCGCCAGGCGCCAAGTTTCGGACAGACGCCGTAGGGGCGGCCCTTGTGGCCGCCCTTCGGTGAACGGAATTCGTCACTTCGTCGATGCATTGGATCTTTGGCCAACGTGGTTTGCGGGAGCAAAGACTTACCTTGGATTGACTATAGAAAGTTGCTTATTTACAGTAACTTATTGTTTATATATAATGTAAAACTTTATACAATCTTGACCTGTAGTGTCCTGTCCCAGTGATTCGCAATATAAGTCGAGACGATTCGGCCACGCGTCAGCAGCCCCGTCAGGGGTGGCATAAAGTAGCCCAGGGCGTGAGCCCTGGGTTTGGCGGCCCTCACCCCGTCTGCGGCACCCCTCTCCCGCCCGAGCGGGAGAGGGGACGGGGGTGAGGGAGGGCCTCACGAACCCACG
>Ga0209415_10002275_pt1 | contig 36077 bp, 32 predicted proteins | sample PeaSoiSIISIP2007_FD_187696 | JGI IMG/M metagenome (GOLD analysis project Ga0209415, IMG submission 187696) | Peat soil microbial communities from Weissenstadt, Germany - SII-SIP-2007 (SPAdes) (version 2) | ecosystem: Environmental > Terrestrial > Soil > Wetlands > Peat | place: Germany... | reverse complement strand
TCCTGGCCCGCGTCGCGGCGTAGGGCCAGGAGGCAACATGGCCGCATCCGCCTTGCGGGCCAAATGCGATCACCCTGCACTTCGCCGGCAACGTGCTTGCGCCACGGACAGCGTCCCCGGCATGCTCCGCGCCAAATGGAGCGCCCGATTCGACCCAAGCTCTCGGCGGCGGCCGGGATCGCGGCAATCCGCGCCCTGCCCACCGTGTCGCGCCACTCCGCCATCCGCCGCAGCCGGCCCGCATGCTGATCACGCTGTTCACCGACGCCTCCTATTGCAGCCGCACGCGGGTCGGCGCCTATGCGGTCTGGGCGAACACCGACGGCCGTACGGTGCGCGACGCCGGCGTGCTGAAGGAGCCGATGCCGCACTCGCGGCTTGCCGAGACCATGGCCCTGGTCAACGGGATCTACGTGACGATCGCCGCCCTGCGGCCGCCCGCCGCCTCGAAGATCATCGCGCAGACCGATTGCCTCGGCGCCATCCACGCCCTGACCGGAACGGCCAGGCGCGCGCGGACGGTCCGGCAATACGCGGCGGTGGTCACGGCCTATCGGCAGAAGATCGCCGCGACCGGCGTCGTGGTGGAATTCCGTCACGTGCCGGGCCATCGCGGCACCGTGACGCCGCGCAATGCCGTGAACACCTGGTGCGACGCGGAGTGCCACCGGCCGATGCGGGCGGCACGCGCCGCCCTGCTTGGGCCACGGGCGACGCCGCAAATTTCCACCGTGGCGGTTTGATCCGGATCAAGGCGGAGGTGGCCCGCCTTCGCTAGCCTGCCTGCTTGCCGGCGCTGCAGGTGCCGGCAAGGAGGGCGCAATGAGCGTCACGCAAGTCACCCCCGCACAATTCGGTCCACTGCCCGCCCGCCGGAATCCGGCTTGGCACAACCTCATCATGCTGCTGCCGCTGCTGGTCGGCGCGGCGATCGCGGCCTCGCCCGCGCCGCCCGGGCTGGCGCAGCACGCCTGGTACTACTTCGCGATCTTCGCCGCGGTGATCACCGGCCTGGTGGTCGAGCCGGTCCCGGCCGCCGCGGTCGGCCTGACCGGCGTGGCGGTCGCCGCGGCGCTCGCCCGCTACGTGCTGTTCGAGCCGGCCCAGGTGGCGCGCGCGGACTTCAACCTGACCGGCAACGCGGTGAACTGGGCGCTGTCCGGCTTCGCCAACTCCACCGTCTGGCTGATCTTCACCGCGTTCATCTTCTCGCTCGGCTATGAGAAGACCGGGCTGGGCAAACGCATTTCGCTGTTGCTGGTGTCCTGGCTTGGCGGGCGCACGCTGTCGCTCGGCTACGCCGTGGCATTTGCCGACGCGATCCTGGCGCCGTTCACGCCGTCGAACACCGCGCGCAGCGGCGGCACGGTGTTCCCGGTGATCAAGCAGATGCCGGCACTGTATGACTCGCTGCCGAACGATCCGTCGTCGCGGCGGATCGGCGGCTACCTGATGTGGACCGCGCTGGCGACGACCTGCGTCACCAGCTCGATGTTCCTCACCGGCGTGGCGCCGAACCTGCTGGCGCTCGCGCTGATCCGCAGCACGCTGCACATCCAGGTCACCTGGCTCGGCTGGTTCTGGGGCTTCCTGCCGGTCGGCGTCATCCTGCTGTTTGGCACGCCGTGGCTCGCCTACAAGCTGTATCCGCCCGAGCTGAAACTGAGCCCCGAGGTGCCGGTCTGGGCCCGCCAGGAGCTGCGCAAGCTCGGTCCGCTGTCGCGCCGCGAGATCGTGCTGGCGGGGCTGGTGCTGTGTGCGCTGGCCATGTGGGTGTTCGGCGGCGACGTGGTGGATGCCACCACGGCGGCGCTGGTCGTGGTCTGCGGCCTGGTGCTGACCGGCACCGTGGGCTGGGACGACCTGCTGGCCAACAAGCCCGCCTGGAACACGCTGATCTGGTTCGGCACGCTGGTGACGCTGGCCAGCGGGCTGGCGCAGGTGGGCGTGGTTAAGTGGCTGGCCGGGCTGCTGGGCGGCGGGCTCGTGCACCTGCCGATGGCGGCGGCACTGGTCGCGCTGGTGGCGGCGTTCTTCCTGCTGCACTACCTGTTCGCCAGCCTGACGGCGCACACCACGGCGCTGCTGCCGACCATGCTGGTGATCGCCGCGGCGGTACCGGGCATGAACGTGCTGGCGGCGGCGCTGGCGCTGAGCATGACGATCGGGATCATGGGCATCATCACGCCGTTCGCCACCGGGCCGGGGCCGATCTACGCCGGCAGCGGCTATATCCCTGCGAAGGATTTCTGGCGGCTGGGCGCGATTTTTGGCGGGATCAGCTTGCTGGTGTTCCTGTGCGTGGGCGTGCCGTGGCTGCTGTGGGTGGCGTGAGGGTTGCCGGCGGAAGCGTTGCGAGGGTCAACGCTTCCGCCGGGTGCTGTCACGGCTGAAACTCCAGCACGATGTTGCCGGGAAACGGCGGGCCGACGCGCAGCGTCTCGCTGATGGTGGTGAACGGCACCTGTTGCTGTCGAGGAAGGACCGCACCAGCGCCTGATCGGGCGTGCGCACGCCGATGGCGATCGCGCAAGGCGCATCCTGCCAGCCGGCCGGCAAGTTCGTGCCGGCGAACCGCGTCTGCACGCCGGCGTGGTCCAGCACCAGGATGTCGCCGCCGGCGGTCGCCACCGTGAACCCGTGCGGGATTTCCGACACCGCTTCCTTCCCCCATAGCGCGGCGAAGCGCGGTCGCGCCGCTTCGGGATCCGCCGCCGCATAGGCCAGCCAGGTGATCGCCGTAGTGCCGTTCGGGTGGTGCAACCAATCCGCCACCCAGACGAACTCCGGCCGATGCTGCTGGCAGATGAAATTGGACAGTTGCGGGTGCTGCGGATCGATCAGCATCGCCAGCGACACCACCGCCTCGTCTGCCGTGCCGTCCGGCAGTTTTACGGCGCGGCGAAAATCCACCAGCCCGGCGCTCGGCACGCCGCGCGCGCGCACCGCCGCCAAGTCGCCGCGCGCGTCCTTGCTGTGCAGCGCCAGCATCGCGATGCCCTCGCGCCGGGCCAAAAAGTCGGCGATGAAGCGGCCGAAGCGGAACCCGTCGGGGCTGGCGAGGTCGAGCAGGGAGCGGTCCTCGATGCCCATCAGCTCGTCGAAATTGTCGGCGAACATGACTAGCTGCGTGCCGGTGCCCCAGGGATGCCGTCCCTTCGGCGTTGGGGCAAAACCCATCGCCCGGTAGCGCGCCGCCAGCGCGTCCAGGTCGTGCGCGCAGACCAGCGGATGTTCCAGGCCGAGCGGTCCGTTTGGCATCGTGGCCTCCCTGGCGCGCGGATTGTGTGCTTGCGGGAAGGCCCTCACCCGCGTCGCAAGCGCTCCGCGACCTCTCCCGCCAAGTGCGGGAGAGGTGAGGAAGTTAGCCGACGATCTCGAGGTCCGAGAAGAAGAACCGGATCTCGATCGCGGCGTTCTCCGCGCTGTCCGAGCCGTGTACCGAATTCGCCTCGATGCTCTCGGCGAATTGCGCGCGGATCGTGCCGGGCGCGGCGTTCGCCGGGTTGGTGGCGCCCATGATCTCGCGGTTGCGCGCGACGGCGTTGTCGCCCTCCAGCACCTGGGCGACGAGCGGGCCGGAGATCATGAACGTCACCAGGTCGCGAAAGAAGCCGCGCTCCCGGTGCACGCCGTAGAACGCCTCGGCCTGCGCCTGGGTCAGCCACAGGCGCTTCTGCGCGACGATGCGCAGGCCGGCCGCCTCCAGGCAGGCATTGACCTTGCCGGTCAGATTGCGCCGCGTGGCGTCGGGTTTGATGATCGACAGCGTGCGCTCGATGGCCATGGGGCGGGTTCCTGGGTCTTTTCCGTGGGTGGCGCGGCGCTTTAGACGGTCTGTCCCCCCCGTTCAACCCCTTCCCCAGCCGCCTGCCGGCCCGTAAACCGCGCGCCATGAGCCTTCTCGTCATCTCCGGCCTCACCATCCGCCTGGGCGGGCGCACGCTGCTGGACGGCGCTGACCTGACGGTCGATCCGGGCCGCCGGATCGGCCTGGTCGGGCGCAACGGGGCCGGCAAGACCACCCTGCTGCACGCCATCGCCGGCGAGTTGGCGCTGGACGGGGGAGAAATCCGGCTGGCCACGCGGGCGCGGGTGGCCACGGTGCGCCAGCAGGCGCCGGACGGTCCGCAGAGCCTGACCGAGACCGTGCTGCAGGGCGACCCGGAGCGCCTGGCGCTGCTGGCCGAGGCAGAGACCGCCGCGCCGGAACGCCTGGGCGAGATCCACGACCGGCTGCGCGCGATCGGCGCCGATGCCGCGCCGGCGCGGGCAGCGACCATCCTGGCGGGGTTGGGTTTCGACGAAGCGGCGCAGGCGCGGCCGGTGGCGTCGTTCTCCGGTGGCTGGCGTATGCGTGTCGCTCTGGCCACCGCGCTGTTCGCCAACCCCGACCTGCTGCTGCTGGACGAGCCGACCAACCATCTGGACCTGGAGGCGACGCTCTGGCTGGAGGGCTGGCTGGCGCGGTTTCCCGGTGCGGCGCTGGTGGTGTCGCACGATCGCGGGTTGTTGGACCGCGCGGTGGAGGCGATCGCGCATCTTGATCGCGGCAAGCTGTCGCTGACCCCCGGCGGGTTCGACGAATTCGTGCGTATCCGCACCGAACGCGCGTTGCAGCAGGTCAGCGCGGCGAAGCGCGTCGCGGCGGAACGGGCGCATATCCAGTCGTTCATCGACCGCTTCCGCTACAAGGCGAGCAAGGCGCGCCAGGCGCAGGCGCGCATCAAGGCGCTGGCAAGGCTGCCACAGATCGAAACGATCATCGAGGCGGCGCCGACCCGTTTCGACTTTCCGCAGCCCGCCCGCATCGCGCCACCGATCCTGGCGCTGGAGCGCGTGTCGGTGGGGTATGACGGGGTGCCGGTGCTGCGCCAGATTTCGTTGTCGATCGACACCGACGACCGCATCGCGCTGCTGGGCGCCAACGGCAACGGCAAGTCCACGCTGGCGAAACTGTTCGCCGGGCGGCTCGATCCGCTGGACGGCGAGCTGCGCCGCGGCCCCCGGCTGCGCGTCGGCTACTTCGCCCAGCACCAGGAAGATGAGCTGGTGGCCGATGAGTCGCCGCTGGAGCACATGGCGCGCGCACTGAAGCGGGCGACGCCGAGCCAGGTGCGGTCGCAGCTTGCGCGCTTCGGGCTGGACAAGGATCGGGCGGAAACGCCGGTCGCCAACCTGTCGGGCGGCGAGAAGGCGCGTCTGCTGCTGGCGCTGGCGACGCGCGAGGCGCCGCATCTGCTGATCCTCGACGAGCCCTCCAACCATCTCGACATCGACGCGCGCGAGGCGCTGGTGAAGGCGCTGGCGGATTTCCAGGGCGCCGTGCTGCTGATCACGCACGATCCGCATCTGGTGGAGCTGGTGGCGGAGCGGCTGTGGCTGGTCGCCGACGGCACCGTGCGTCCGTTCGACGGCGACCTGGACGAGTACCGTACGCTGCTGGCCGAGCGCGCGCGGCCGGCGGCGAAGGGGGAGCCTGGCACGAAGCGCGACGACCGGCGCGAGCGAGCCGAGGCGCGTGCTGCGCTGGCGCCGTTGCGCAAGCAGGCGAAGGATGCCGAGGCGCGGCTGGCGAAGCTGGCGGCGGAACGTGCCGCGATCGAGCGGAAGTTGGCGGATCCCGCGCTGTATGGGCCCGGTCGTGCGGGAGAAATCGCCGCGACCAACGCGCGGCTTGCCGCGATCGCCAGGCTGGCTGCTGCTGTCGAGGCCGAATGGCTGGCCGCGGAGGAGGCGCTGGAGGCGGCGTCGTAGCCACGCCGTTTCCATTTGATTCATCCAATTCGGGGCATGGTGCCGATCGCCCGAGTGATGACCCTTGCATCATCTCGGGGTGATGGAGGCCAAAATGGACCCGAATGCGTTGCCGCGGGCGATCGCGCTGCAATACGACACTGGCGAGATCGTCTATCCGGCCGGCGGACAACCGGTGATGCGCCCCTACAGTTACAGCGGCTGCGGTCTGCGGTGCTTTGGCAAGACCACCGATTTCCTGGACGATCCGCGGTATCGCCGGGCCCATGCGCTTGGCTGGGCCGGCGGCGGCAAGAAGACGCGCCATATCGACGACAATCGCTGGATCGTGCATGTCGCGCTGTGGGCTGCCAGCCAGGCGGCACGGCTGGAGGGTGACTTCGTGGAATGCGGCGTCGATACCGGCATGTTCTCGCTGGCGATCTGCGACTGGCTCGACTTCAACCGGCTGAACAAGGATTTCTGGCTGTTCGACACTTTTTCCGGCATTCCCGACGCACAGATGACCGAGACGGAACGCAACGGCATCGGCGGCTGGCATAACCGCGAATCGTACCAGGAGTGCTTCGCGCAGGCGGTGGCGAATTTCGCGCCGTGGTCACGGTGTCGGCTGGTGCGCGGCATGGTGCCCGACACGCTCAGCGAATTTCCGGCGGACCGCCGCGTCGCCTATCTGTCGATCGATATGAACATCGTCTTGCCGGAGATCGCGGCGATCGAGTTCTTCTGGGACCGCCTGGTGCCGGGCGCGATGGTGCTGCTGGACGACTATGGCTGGTCGACCCACACCGCGCAGAAGGCCGCGTTCGACGAATTTGCCCGGGCGCGTGGGACGATGATCTTGAGCCTGCCGACCGGGCAGGGCCTGATTGTCCGCTGACGCCGGCGCGTCGGCCTGGGGCGATCAACGGTAAGCAAGATCCACCGCGGAGCACGCGGAGCGCGGAGAAGGTGTTACTGCGCTTTGCGCGGAGCGCTGTTGTCTGCGTTCTTCGCGCGCTCCGCGTGCTCCGCGATGAATATTGCTTTCTCGCAACGACATGGACGCATCAAACCCATCGCGCCCGCGCGCATGACGATCACGCGGGGCGGAGACGCGGTTCGTACGGAAGTTGCTGCTAAGCGAGCGCGAATTTCGGCAGGGTGATCTCCTCGGTCACCTTCTCGAACACCACGCGAACCGCCGCGCCGAGCTTCGCCGCGTCGGAGTTCCCGACAAGGTTGCTGACCAGCAACGGTCCCTCCTCCAGCCGCACCAGACACACCCGATAGGGCAGCGCGTCATTGAAGCCGGGCCAGTAGGCGCGATGGAAATCCGCCCAGGATTCCAGCGTGCCCCTGCCGCTCGTCGGCTTCCAGGTCTGTGCGCCGCCGAGGCATTTCGGGCAGACCGGCGAGGGCGGGAAATGCACGTCGCCGCACGCGTCGCAGGCCTGGATGACCAGTTTTTCCTCGCGCGCTGCATCCCAGAACGGCTTGTTCAGCGTGTCGATGCGCGGCAGCGGTTTGTTGTAGCTCATTGTCTTCTCCCTCAGCCGCTTGTGTAGATGATCGAGCGGGTGCAAGGCGTGGACTGCACATATTGCACCACGTTGCAGTCCGCCACCTGGCGGGCGCCGCACTCGCCGCGCAACTGGCGCACCGCCTCTACGTTGAGCGCCCAGCCCTGCATGTAGGAGTTCGACAGGTGTCCGCCATCGGTGTTGGTCGGCAGCTTGTTGCCGAGCGACAACGTCCCGCCCTCGACGAAGCGCCCGGATTCGCCGCGCGGGCAGAAGCCCAGACCTTCGAGGCTGAACAGCACGGTCGGGGAGAAATTGTCGTAGCACATCAGCGCGTCGATATCGTCGTGCGACACGCCGGCCATGCCGTAGGCCTGCTTGCCGGCAGCCTGCACGGCCGGATACCAGGCATCGAAATCGAAGTTGGAGATCGCCGACTGGGAAAAGCTGTCCTGACCGCCGAAGCCGGAGATCAGCACGGGCTGCTTGCGGAAGTCGCGCGCGCGCTCGGCACTGGTCAGGATCAGGCAGACCGCACCGTCGTTGATCAGGCAGTAGTCCAGCAGACGCAGCGGTGCGACGATGTGTCGCGCCGATTCATGATCCTCGATGGTGATCGGGTTGCGCATCACCGCGTCGGGGTTCAGGCAGGCGTGGTAACGGATCGCTACCGAAACCTCGGCCAGTTGGCGCGTCGTGGTGCCGTATAATTCCATATGGCGGCGAAACATCAGCGCGTGCGCCCCGCCCGGCGAGGTCATGCCCCACGGGTCCCAGGTGCCGGGGCTTTCGTCGCCGCCATAATTCACCCGGCGCGAGCGGCCGATATTGGCGTAGAGCAGCGCGACATGGGTGGCGTAGCCCGCCTCGATCGCCATCGCGGCCTCGATGATCGACATGCCGGACATCCGGCCGTGCGGCGGCATGGTCAGGGTCCAGCGTGGATCGAGGCCGAGCACCTCGCCCATTCTTGCGTAGTAGGGGATGCGGCAGACCAGCAGCCCGTCGATCTGGTTCTTGTCGATGCCGCTGTCCTCGACCGCGCTGCGGAAGGCCTGCGCGGCCAGGCCGTATTCGTCGGTTTCGGGGAACCGGCCGTAGCGCGTGTTGCCGACGCCGATGACGGCGATCTTGTTCTTCAACCGTGCGAAATCATTCATGGTCGCTCCTTGACATAGACTCTCCCTCTCCCCTTGAGGGAGAGGGTTGGGGTGAGGGGTTCGTGGGTCGGCTTCCACTTTATGTTGTGCGGCACCGACCCCTCACCCCGGCCCTCTCCCTCAAGGGGAGAGGGAGAATTCTCAGTGGTTCAGATCACACCTTCTTCCGCCAACCTTTCGACCTCGGATTTCGACATGCCGAGCAGGTTGGTCAGCAGCCATTCATTGTCCTCGCCGTAGCAGGGCGCGCCGCGATCGGTCGGGCCGCCGATATAGGCCGGCGTGCGACTGAACTTCATCGGCAGCTCATAGATCGGCCACGTGCCGATCTTCGTGCCGGTGACCTCGGTGAGCCATTTCAGGTGGCGGAGTTGCGGATCGGTCTCGCAACGGTCCTCGGCGTTCTGGCAGACCCCGGCGGCCACCCCGGCACGTTGCAGTTGCATCATCAGCTCGTAACGGTCCTGCGATCGGGTCCAGGCCTCGACCAGCGCATCCAACGCGTCCTGGTGCACCAGGCGGTCGCTCAGCGTCGCGAAGCGCGGATCGTGCAGCCACTCGCGATGGCCGGCCACCTCGGCGACCGCATGCCATTCCGCTTCCGTAAAGCAGGCGATCGCGATCCAGCGGTCCTTGCCGGCGCAGCGATACGCCCCATGCGGCGCGGCCGGCTTGTAGGGCGAGCGGTTGCCGTAGCGCCGCCATTCGCGCCCGTTGGCGGACCAGTCGAGAATCGTCGTCCCGGTCAGGAACAATCCGCACTCGCACTGCGAGGCGTCGATCCATTGGCCCTGGCCGGTGCGCTCGCGATGATACAGCGCGCCCAGCAGCGCCAGCGCGTAGCCGTAGGCGCCCATCCAGTCGAGATACGAATACCCCCAGCCGACAGGCATCGCCGGCTCCGGCAGGCCGGACATGTCGCCCTGCCCGCTGAATGCCGCGGCGACCGGGCCGACCGTGCGCATCCGCCCATAGGTGCCGTGCGCGCCCATGCCGGCCTGCTGGATGTAGATGATATCGGGACGGATGCGTTGCATCACGTCGTAGCCGAGGCCGAGCCGCTGCAGCACGCCGGGCGAGAACCCCTCCGCGACAATGTCGCAGATGCGCACGAGGTCCTTGGCGATCTGCAAGCCCTTCGGGTGGCGGATGTTCAACGAGATGCCGCGCTTGCCGGCATTCTTGTTGTTGAACTGCCCGCCCATGTCGGAGTCTTTTACCCCGGGCAGCGGCCCGGTCGCGGCGTCGCGCGCGGCGCGCCCGCCGACCGGGGCCATCGCCGCCAGCCGCGTGTCGGGATTGTCCTTCCATTCCACCTTGTAGCTTTCGGCCCCCATCGCCGCGAGGAACCGCGTGCCGCCGGCAGAGGCGAGGAACCAGGCGAAATCGAGAATTTTTACGCCCTGCAACGGGAACGGTTTCTTGTGCAGCGCCGACAGCGTCGGATTTTCGATGCCGCGCGGCGTGACCGGAACACTTGGTTGGCGTTCCACGTCGCCGAGCACCAGGTCCGTGTCCTCGCCCAGCAGCGGTGCACGGCGCCCGACCTGCCAGCTTGTCGCGGTGCTCAGCCATTTGCTGGTCGGATAGCAAAAGCTGCGGCCCAACTCGGGATGCTCGATGTTGGCAAAACTCTTGCGCTTCAGCCAGTGTTCGTCCAGCGCGTTCTCGTGCGGTTTTCGTAGCGGCGCCCACAGCAGGCCGGCGTCCTGCGCTTCCCGCCACGGCATGTCCTGGTAGGTCCAGGCCCGAATAAAACGCTGCACCACGTCCAGCATGTGGGCGCGCGCCTCGTCGCCGGCCTGCGAGCCGGGCACGTTGCGCGCCTTCAGGTCGGCGTCCGGCGGTGGCGGCTGCAGGTCCGCCTGCATGCCGTATTGCGCCAGCAGCGGCACCAGGTTCTTCAGGTCGCGCGCGCCCATGCCGTGCGAGATGAACCAGCGCCCGTCCTTGGTGTGGCTGATGCTGGGCGAGTGGTTCGGCGTCTCCACCGCGTGGCGGTTGGTCAGCCGCCACAGCGGGACCCGGCGCATCACCCAGTGCATGATGTCGAGCTCGGGGTTCTTCGACACCGCCTCGTGCACCGCGGTCGAAACGTCCTGGCCCTGCCCGGTGCGATGGCGGTGGACCAGCGCGGCGATGATGCCGGTGGCAAGCTGTTCGCCGGCGATGTGATAGGCGTGCCAGACCTGCGGCGCGATCGGCGGCGTGTCGTAATCCAGGTTCGGATCAGGGTCGTAACCGCAGTTCATCATGATCCCGCCGAGCGCCAGGTGGATCAGGTCGGAGGCGTGGAAATTCTGCCATGGCCCGTCATCGCCGAACGGCGTCATCCGCGCGGTGACCAGCGCGGGGAAGCGCGCGTTCAGCGTGGCGAGATCCAGTCCCAGGGCGACGTTTAGCGCGCCACAGGACGCATCCAGCAGCACGTCGGCGCCCGCCAGCAGGCGCAGCAGATGCACCTGTCCCGGCACCTCGCGCAGATCCAGCACCACGGATTTCTTGTTGCGGTTGTAGTTCCAGAAGAACAACGAGCGGTCCAGGCCCGGCGCGTCGTCCAGGAACGGACCGATGCGCCGCGTGGCGTTGCCCTCCGGCGGCTCGATCTTGATCACCTCGGCGCCCAGGCCGGCCAGCAGCAGGCCGGTGTATTCGGCGCGTTCGTCGGCCACCTCGATCACCCGCAGGCCGTCCAGCATGCTGGGGCCGGCATCGCCCAGCATCGGTCCCAATCCGTTGTCGTCCAGCATCGTTTTCTCCCCCGCGTCGTTACGGGCGCGTTCGTCGCAGCATGTCGCGCAAGATGGCGTTGAATTCCGCCGGCGCCTCGTAGGCCACCCAATGGCCGGCGCCGGCGATCATGCGAAAATTCACGTTTGGTCGGATGGCGCGCAGGGCCGCCTCGCGCTCGTGGGCGCGCGGGTTGGCGGGGGGATCGAGGCCGCCCCAGATGCCGTTCACCGGCACGTGCACCGCCTGCAATGCCGTGCGCAGCGCACCGCCGCGCGACAGCAACGGCGTCTTCAGCCGCGCATGCCGCGTGTTCCAATCCTGGATCAGCAGTGCCAGCGCGTCGATCTTCGCCGGATCGGCGATCATCAGGCGATTGAGGTTGGTACGGTGCGCGGCCACCCGCGCCTCGCCGGTCAGGTGCCGCACCTTCAGCAGCTCGACGTTGTTGGCGGACGGCCCGACGCCGCCGGAACAGATGAGCGTCAGCGACCGCACGCGCGCGCCGTGCAGCGCGGCGAGGCAGCCGGAAGCGGTGCCGCCAAAGGAAAACCCGGCGAGATCATAGGTTGCATCCGGCCCAAGGATCGTGTCGATGCCGCGCGCAAGAATCGCCGCCACAGCCTCAGCCGTTTTCGGCTCCGGCAGGTTCGCCGATTCGCCAAGCCCGGGCAGGTCGGGTACCAGCAGACGATGATCGCGCGACAGATCGTCGATGTTGTGCGCCCAGTGCCGCCAGGACCCGGCACCGCCATGGAACAGCACTAGCACGGGCCCCTCGCCCCAGCTCCGCCAGACCATGGTGCGGTCGCCGCATGGGGTCTCCGTGCGCGCCGCTGCCTGCTGCAGCCGATCGAGAAACGCCGCAGGATCCTCGGTGCCGACCACGTCTCGCATCGGGTTCGCATTCCTCGCCGTGACGCCACGCCCCAAGTGTGCGCGGCCGATCCGGCGGTCTCAAGCCCTCGGCGCGGGATGCTGTACCGACACGGCTGCACGCCTACAGGTATTCGTCGGCCAGCGCGATTTCGCGAATCTCCGCCACCGTTCCGCTGCGCCGCACTTCGCCGCCGCGCATCACGTAGCCGCGGGTTGCCAGGCGCAACGCCGGGCGCGCCATCTGTTCCGTCATCAGCACGGTCGTGCCGCGCGCGCGAAGCTGTGCGATGGCGTCACTGATCTGGCGTATCCACACCGGGGCCAGGCCCAGGAATGGCTCGTCCAGCAGCAGCAGGCGGGGAAACGCAGCCATCGCGCGTGCCAGCGCAACGATCTGCTGCTGCCCGCCGGACAACTGCCCCGCCGGCTGGCTGGCGCGCTCGCTCACCAACGGGAACACCGAGCACAGCCAGTCCAGCGCCTCGCGCTGGCGTGCCCGGCCGCGCCCGAACGCACCGGCCAAGACGTTGTCGGTGACCGACAGCGTGGGAAACACCCGGCGCCCTTCCGGCGCATAACCGATGCCGTGCTGCGCGCGCTGCTCGCACGGTATGGCCGAAAGCTGCATGCCGTCGAACATGATGCGCCCGCCGGACGCCGGGACCAGGCCGATGACCGCGTTGATCGTGCTGGACTTGCCGGCACCGTTGGCGCCGACCAGCAGCACCGTCTCGCCTTCCGCCACGTCGATGGAGACGCCGGACAGCGCGGTGATCCCGCCATAGCGCACCTGCAGGTTTTCGATCTGCAATAGCATCATGCGGCCTCGTCTTCGGCGCCGCCCAGATACGCGGCGATCACGTCCGGCCTGGCCAGCACCTCGGCCGGCGGGCCGTCGGCCAGCACCGCACCGGCATCCAGCACCAGCACGCGCGGGCACAGCCGGCGGATCAGGTCCATGTCATGTTCCACGATCAGCACGCTGCAACCGGCGGCTTCCCGCGCGTGCCGCACGAACGCATCGATGCGATGGCGCTCGGCGCGTTCCAGCCCCGCCGCGGGCTCGTCGAGCAGCAGCATGCGCGGCCCGGTGGCGAAGGCCATGACCAGGCCGAGCATCTTCTGCAGCCCGTAGGGCAGCTTGTCGCTTTGCTCGTCCAGCCGCTCGGCCAGGCCGAACTCGTCCAGCAGACGCTCGAGCCCGGGCTGCACGCCACGCCGGCCAAAGCGGATTGCACGCGAAATGTTCTCGCGCACCGAGACGCTGCGGAAAATGTTAGTCTGCTGAAACGTGCGCGCCACGCCGAGCCGACTCAGCGCGTGCGCTGGCTGGCCGGTGACGTCGCGTCCGTCCAGCTTCACGCTGCCATCCGACGGTGCCAGGCGGCCGGAGACCACGTTGATCAGCGTGGTCTTGCCGGCCCCGTTCGGGCCGATCACGCCCATCAGGCCGCCGTGTCCCAGGCTGAAACTGACGTCCGCGAAGACGCGCACGCCGCCGAAATGTTTGGCCAGGCCCTCGACGCGCAGTTCCACCTGGCCCACCACCTCATGCCCTCCGGCGCAGCAGGGTGGCGATGGTGCCGACGATGCCGCCGCGCGCCGCCAGGATCACCACCAGGATCAGCACGCCATACAGCCCCTGCGCGTACTGGCCGTGCGTGCCGAACAGGTTCGTCGCATAGACCAGCAACGAGCTGCCGACGATCGGCCCCAGGATGGAGGCGCGGCCGCCGACGATCGTGTAGGCAATGAAATCCACCGCGGTGATCGAGTCGAACGAGCTTGGATGCGCGGTCAGCAGCATGTTGACCAGCGAATAGCCGGCCAGCCCTGCCACGCCCGCCGACACGACGAAGCCCAGCGCCTTGTAGCGCCACACCACCAGGCCGAGACTCTCAGCCAGGATCTCGTTCTCCTCGATCGCCGCGAAATGCTGCCGGAAACGGCGGGTCACCAGTGCGGTGATTAGCGTCGCCAGCAAGGCCAGCCCGCAGGCGAACAGGAGCACCTGCTGGTTGCTGGCAAGCTCGGTTCCCAGCAGCGTCACCGGGGGAATGCCGGCGATGCCGTTCGATCCACCGGTCAGGCCCGGAGTCTCGAACAGCAGCAATTGCATGATCTGCGACAGCACGAATGTAACGAGTACGAAATAGGTGCCGCGCAGCCGCAGCACCAGCGCACCGAGCGGCACCGCCACCAGCGCCGGCAGCACGAAGGCGCCGGCGGTCAGCAGGAATGCGTCGGTGATGTCGTAGCGCCCGGCGATCGCAACGGTGTAGCCGCCGATCGCCATGAAGGCCGGCGTGGCGAAGCTGAGCAGGTTCATGCGCAGCATGATCCAGACGCTGAACGTGGCGACCACGCCCACCAGCACCTGGTTCAGCACCGAATAGACCAGCACGCTCTTGGTCGACAGCGGGATCGCGAAGACGGCGACAAAGATCAGCACCGCGGCGATCTCCGCCCCGCCCAGCCTGCGGATCAGTCCGCCCCGCTGGTCATGCATCAGCCGGTCAGCCATGCGTCAGGCGCCCCGCACGTCGCGGCCAAGCAGGCCGGTCGGGCGGAACACGAGCAGCAGCAGCACCAGCACGAACAACACCAGTGCGCCAACCGAGCCGCCGAAATAGACCGAGGTATAGGCTTCAACGATGCCGACGATGAAGGCGGCCAGCGCCGCGCCGCCCAGGCTGCCGAGGCCGCCCAGGATCACCGTGAGGAACGAGGTCGCCAGCACCGGATCGCCCACGCCGGGCGCAAGGGCGAGGATCGGCGTGACCAGCGCGCCGGTCAGTCCGGCGAGGCCGGTCGCCAAGGCGAAGGCGGCCGGGAACAGCAGGCGCGGGCGCAGGCCGAGCGCCATGCCCACGGCCCGGTCGTCGGCCAGCGCGCGCAGGGCACGGCCGAGATCGGTGCGGAACAGCACCAGATATAGTGCCGCGATGGCGGCCAGGCACACCGCGAGCACGATCAGGTTCTCGCGCGGCACGTAGATCGGCCCGGCGCGCAGCGCACCGGTCACCGGAAAGGTGAACTCCATCGAAATCGGCCCGAACACCACCAGCACGCCCGTCGAGATGATCAGGTACAGCGCCAGCGTCAGCATCAGCGTGGCGAGGTGGTCATCGATCAGCCGCTCCAGCAGGAACAGCTCGAATATCCAGCCCAGCGCCGCCACCACCAGCACGGCGACCAGCACCGCCAGCGGATACGGCAGGCCGAGCAGGCTGACGCAGCTATAGGCGACGTAGCCGCCCAGCATGTAGAATCCGCCGTGCGCGAAATTCACCACGCCGAGGATGCCGAAAATCAGCGTGAACCCAAGCGCCAGCAATGCGTACTGTGCGCCCAGGCCCACGCCGATGATGGCCGCCTCAATGAATTCGTGCACGCGCCCGACCGTGCGCCACCCTCGCGCCTACAGCTTCGGTTCGATGGTCGTCACGCCCAGGTCCTTGCCGTCCTTGATGATGCCGATGCCGAACGGGAACATCAGTTCCTGCGCGATGCCGAACTGCTTCTGGCCCGACCACACGCCCTTGCCCATGTTCGGGTCATCCACCGGCAGTTTGCGCAATACCTCGGCCACCTTCTGCACATCGTCGATCGTTCCGGCCGCCGAAATCGCCTGCAGCGTCATGCGCGCAGCCGGCAGGTCAACCCACAGCGAGGAGCCGAAGGTCTGATCCTTGCCCAGCAGCTTCTTGTACTCCGTGTCGATCGCGTGCGTCTGCGGCGTGTCGGCCGCCCCGTTGTACCAGTAGAAATCCTTCAGCACATCCATGCCGCCGCTGACCCGCAGGACCTCCTCGGTGCCGGGTCCGCCGTTGCGTCCGATAGGCCCCTTGAAGCCGGCAAGACGGAGCTGCTTGACGATCACCCCGGCGTCGCCGGGCGGGGAGGAGGCGGTGTCCACCGCATCCGGATTGGCCGCCAGCAGGCGCGTGATGATCGGCGCGAAGTTGGTGGTGCCGCGCTGGTAGTATTCCGAGTTGGTCTTGATGCCGTTGTCCTTGTAGGCCACCTCATCGACGCTGACGATGTCGGTGCCGCCCTGGTCATTCGGCGCGACCAGCGCGACCGATTTGATCGTCCAGTGCTTCAGCGCCTCCTTGATCACCGAATCGGCCCATCCTCCGGGTCCTGGGCTGATGTGGAACATCAGCGGATAGCGCGTCGCCAGCGCGTCCTTGGCGTAGCTGGCGTTCCAGGCGATCTGCTGGTTGCGCGCCAGGATCGGCTTGATCCCGGTCGCCTCCGGCGCGCCGACCGGGCCGATGATGAAGTGAATGCCCTCCGCGGCCAGGGCGTTGCTGCCGGCCGCCGCGCCGTCCGCGGTGTACTTGCTGTCGTAGGGAACCACCGTCACCTGGCACTTCTTGTCACCGACCTTGAGGCCGCCCTCGGCGTTTACCTCGGTCGCCGCCATCCTGGCCGCGCCGTCCATGGCGAGGCCCCACTGCGCCGCGCCGCCCGACATCGGCCCCATGGAGCCGATCTTGAGCTCGCAGCCCTGTGCCATCGCCGAGGTTGACCAACCGAGCAGCCCCGCCAGCGCGGCGCCCGCCAATACGCGTGTCACTGATGCTTGCATCGTTCTCTCCCGCAGTGTCATGTCACCGCAACCACGGCGACGGTCTATTTGCGGGAAGGTTTGGAATGCAGCGAAGGTATCGTCAAGAGCAGCGGACGGCATCCTTGCTATGACGCTGGCATTCGTTGGCGATGTGCATCGACAATGGCGGCTCGTCGAACAGGGGCTGGCCGCGTGCGCCGTGCCGCCGCGGGCGGTGGTCCTGCTCGGCGACCTGGAGTGCACGCGCCCGTTCGACGAGCTGGTCGCGCCGCTGCTGCAACGCGGGCTCGCGGTGTTCTGGATCTTCGGCAACCACGACAACGACGGCGGCCCGGAGATGTGGGCCAACATGGTCGATCCCGCCCGCAACCCACGCACCGCCGAGGGCGCGCTGCACGGCCGCGTGGTGGCGATCGACGGCCTGCGCGTCGCCGGCCTGGGCGGGACGTTCCGCCCGCGTATCTGGGAACCGCCGGCGCCGCCGCGGCTGCACGCGCGCGACGCGCTGGCGGTGGATCTCGCGGCGCTGGGTCGGCATTGGCGCGAAGACCACCGCGAGGCGCTGGCCCATTCGCTGGGCGCCACGGCGATCTGGCCGGAGGACTACGATCTTCTGGCCGGGCAGCGGGCCGACATCCTGGTCACCCACGAGGCGCCGAGCAGCCATCCGGCGGGCAATGCCGCGCTGGATGCGCTGGCCCGCGCGATGGGCGCGCGGCTGATCGTGCACGGGCATCATCACGTCAACTACCGCGCCGTCGCGCCGGACGGGCTGCGCGCGCTCGGTGTCGCCGCGGGCTGGGGACTGACGGAGGACGGCACCACGCTGTGGCGGGGCGAGGCGCCGCGGCATCTCGGTCAGCTCGTCAACCGGTGGTCCCTTGAGGAGATCCCGGACGCAGGCTAAGACGGTTCCCAAGAAACGCCGATCCCGCGACGGGCCGGCTCGGGGGGAACGCGGGAAGGCCGGCGGTGGATCTGGACATCCTGATCGAAAACGTGATGAACGCGCTCGCGGCGGGCGTGATCATCGGCTGCATCTACGGCCTGATGTGCGTCGGGCTGGGGCTGATCTTCGGCGTCATGAAGGTGATCAACTTCGCCCAGGGCGAGCTGTTGATGCTCGGCATGTACGTCAGCCTGTATCTGGTCAGCAACTGGGGCGTGCTGGCGTTCCTTGGCCCCTATATCGGTCCGTTCGTCGGCGCGATGCTGGCGGGCCCGGTGGTGTTCGTCGGCGGCATGCTGCTGCACCGCTTCCTGATCGCGCATGTCTCGGGCATGCGCACCACCGGATCGATCGACGAGGGACATTTCGGCCAGCTCATCGTCACGCTTGGCGTCTCGCTGATCCTGCAGAACGGCGGGCTGATCCTGTTCGGCTCCACGCCGCGCACCGTGCGCACGCCGCTGTCGTCGCGCGCCTTCGAGATCGGCCCGGTGGTAGGCGATGCGACGCTGTTCCTGAACAAGGCGCGGCTGGTCGCCTGCGCGGTGGCGATCCTGACGGCGATCGCGCTGTATGTGCTGCTGGAACACACCAGGCTCGGCCGGGCGCTGCGCGCCGCGGCGGACAATCCCACCGCGGCGACCTATATGGGCGTCGATGTCGAGCGTGCCTATCGCATCGCCTTCGGCATCGGCAGCGGCGTCACCGCGATCGCCGGCGGATTGATCGCCACCTATCTGGCGTTCACGCCGTTCGTCGGGCTGGACTACGTGATCATCATGTATTCCGGCGTCGTATTGGGCGGCATGGGCAGCATCCTCGGCGCGTTCTGGGGCGGGCTGACGGTGGGGTTCGTGCAGCAATGCTCGTCGCTGATCCTGCCGCCGCAGTTGCAGAACGCGGCGATCTTCGTGGTGTTCCTGCTGATCATCACGCTGCGTCCGCAAGGTTTGTTCGGCCGCTCGGCGGAGCGCGCATGAGGCCGGGTGCCGCGCCCCGGCTGCGCCGCGACTGGATCACGCTGGTGATCGTCGCGGTCGCGTATCTTGGCGTCTCGCTGTTCGTCACCAACAGCTACTACCAGCTTATGCTGACGCTGGTGCCGATCTGGGTGGTGATGGGCCTGTCGTGGAACCTGTTTTCCGGTTATTCGGGGCTGACCTCGTTCGGGCATGCGGCGTTCTTTGGGCTGGGCGCCTATACGGTGACCTTGGCGCTGGTCTACTGGTCGCTGACGCCGTGGCTTGGTATTCCGCTCGGCATGGCGGTAGGCGCGATCGCGGCGTTCCTGATCGGTACCCCAACGTTCCGGCTGCGCGGGCACTATTTCGCGCTGTCGATGCTCGCCTATCCGCTGGCGATCATGTACATCATGGAGTACCTGGGCTTCCAGGAAGTTTCGCTGCCGATGCATCGCGAACATCCGTTGCTGTATCTGCAATTCACCGATCCGCGGCTGTATACCGTGCTGGCGTTGGCGATGCTGGTGATTGCGCTGCTGGTCTCGATCGTGGCGGAGAATTCGCGGTTCGGTTTGGCGCTGCTGGCGATCCGGCAGAACGAGCTGGCCGCGGAAGCCGCCGGCATCGACGCGCGGACCTGGAAGATGCGCGCGCTGATCGCCTCCGGCGCGATGGCCGCGGCCGCCGGCGGGCTGTATGCCTGCGTGCTGCTGGTGGTGACGCCGGATTCCGTGTTCGGCGTGCTGATCTCGGCCCAGGCGCTGGTGGTGACGCTGTTCGGTGGCGTGGCGACGGTGTGGGGACCGGTGATCGGGGCCACGATTCTCATTCCGCTTGCCGAATCGCTGAATGCCGAGCTTGGCGACATCATTCCGGGCATCCAGGGGGTGATCTACGGCCTGGCCATCATCGTCATCATGCGGCTGGCGCCGGAGGGGCTGTTCTGGACGATCCGCGACCGCTGGTTCCACGCCGCGCCACCCCCGGTCGCGCCGGCGCGTGCGGCACCGCCGCCAGTTCGCGCGGTGCCGAGCGGCACTTTGCTGCGGGTCGAGAAGCTGTCGCGCTCGTTCGGCGGGCTGCGTGCGGTGGACGGCGTCAGCTTCAGCGTTGAGGCGGGCGAGATTCTTGGCATCATCGGCCCGAACGGTGCCGGCAAGACCACGCTGTTCAACGTGCTGAACGGCGTCATCAGCGCCAATGCGGGTACCGCGCGCCTGGCCGGGGAATCGATGCTCGGGCGCAAGGTGCACGAGGTCTGCCGCATGGGCGTCGGACGCACCTTCCAGGTGGTGCGCAGCTTCCAGCGGCTGACGCTGCTCGACAATGTCGTGGTCGGTGGTTACGGCGCCGGATTGTCGGACGAGGTGGCCATCGCCGCCGCACAGGGCGCGCTGGCGCGGGTCGGGCTGGCGGAGCTGGCGGGGACTGTTGCAGGCCGGCTCACCAACAAACAGCTTCGGCTGATGGAGCTGGCGCGCGCGCTGGCCGGCCAGCCGCGCATCCTGCTGCTGGACGAGACGCTCGCCGGCCTGGGCCGCGACGAGTGCAACGAGGTGCTGGACGTGCTGCAGCGGTTGCGCGCCGAGGGCATGACCATCGCCATCATCGAACACACCATGCACGCCATGCTGCGCATCGCCGATCATTTCGTCGTGCTGGACCATGGCCGCGTGCTGGCCGCCGGCAAGCCGCGCGCGGTGGTGGAGCAGGACGCGGTGATCGAGGCGTATCTCGGCAAGAAATTTTTGGCGCGCCTGCATGCTTGAGATCAGCAATCTTTCGGTGGCCTATGGCGGCCTGCACGCGCTGACTGAGGTTTCCCTGACGGTGCGCGCGGGAGAATTCGTCACCGTGGTGGGGCCCAACGGCGCCGGCAAGTCCACCCTGTTCAAGACCATCAGCGGCATCGTTCCACCGCTGGCCGGGACGATCCGTTTCGATGGCGCCGATCTGCTGGCGCTGCCGGCGGCGCGGCGCGCGCATCTCGGCATCGCGCACGTGCCGGAAGGCCGCCAGGTGTTCCGCACGCTGACGGTGCGCGAGAACCTGGAGATGGGCGCCTATACCGCTGCCGGCACGCGGCAATGGTCGCACACGATCGAGCGGATCCACACGCTGTTCCCGATCCTGGCGTCGCGGGCGGACCAGCTTGCCGGCACGCTGTCGGGCGGCGAGCAGCAGATGCTGGCGATCGGCCGCGGCCTTGCCTCCGCACCGCGGCTGCTGATGCTGGACGAGCCGTCGATGGGGTTGGCGCCCGCGGTGACCGACACCATCTTTGAGCGCATCTCGCAGGTGCACCGCGAGGACGGCCTGACCATTCTGCTGGTGGAACAGCGCGTGGCCGAGGCGCTGGAGCTGTCGGATCATGGATACGTTCTGGAAACGGGACGGATCGTGCTGGACGGCCCATACCAGACGCTGCTTGCCGATGACCGGGTTCGGCGCTCCTATCTCGGGATCGGGGACGGGTAAATCATAACGCTTGGAGGAAGAACGATGACCATGACCAAACTGATCGGACGCAGATCCACTCTGGCGCTTGGCGCCGCGGCCGGCGCCGCGGGACTGGCCGGCCGCGCCCGCGCGCAGGCGCCGAAGGAGGTGGAGATCGCCATGCTGGTGCCGCTGTCGGGGCCATGGGCCCGCCAGGGCATCCTGGAAAAGATGGGCGCCGAGCTGGCGATCGAGGATGTCAACAACGCCGGCGGCATCAAGGCGCTGGGCGGCGCGAAGCTGAAGCTGATCGAGCTGGACACGCAGGACAGCGCCGAGAAGGCGAAGGACGCGGCGCAGCGCATGATCGCGCAGAACCCCAACCTGGTCGGCGGCTTCGGTTGCTGGCTGTCCACTTTCACGCTGGCCGCCACCGAGGTGACCGAGCGCGCGCAACTGCCGTGGCTGACGCTGTCCTATTCCGACCTGATCACCGGGCGCGGCTATAAGTACGTGTTCCAATCCTCGCCGACCGCCGGCCAGCAGGCCGATGACACGGTGCCGATCATCATGGCGCTGGCCGAGAAGACCTCCGGCAAGCGGCCGACCAAGGTGGGGCTGATCGGAGACAACACTGCCGCGTCCGTCAGCTTCATGAAGCCGATCCGCGATCATGTGCTGAAGGACGAGAAGCTCACCGCGGTGGTGGACCAGACCTACACGCCGCCGCTAACCGACGCGACCACGCTGGTGCAGCCGGCGCGCAGCGCGCGGCCGGATTTCGTGTTGCTGACCTCGACCAATGTGCCGGACGACAAGCTGCTGGTTGACAAGTTCAGCGAATACAATCTGCCGCCGACCAAGCTGCCGCTGATCGGCAACGGCGGGCACTGGGCGGTGCCGGAGCTGCTGAAGGTCGCCGGCGCGGATGAGCTGGAGGGCATGCTGGTGGGCCTGGCCAACTGGCCCGGCAAGGGCGCGGCCGATATCGCGGCGCGCTTCGTCAAACGCACCGGGGAGCCTTGGTTCGGCCACGATTCGATCTTTGCTTACGCGCACGTGATGATCCTGAAGGAGGCGCTGGAGCGCGCCGGCGCGGCCGATCGCGTGAAGGTGAACGAGGCGCTGCACGCGCTGGACATGACGACGGGGCCGGCGCTGCTGTTCCCCGGCGGGCATCTGCAATACGACGCGCAAGGTCGACGGATCGGGGCGAAGATGGTGATGGTGCAGTGGCAGAATGCCAAGCCGGTGACCGTGTTCCCGCCGGAGGTCGCCACCGCCACGGCGAAGTGGAAGGCGTAAAGGTCAGGGCTTCGCCCCTGGCCTTACGGCAGGAAGGCGCCGCCGTTGACGTGGATGGTTTGGCCGGTGATGAAACGCGCCGGGGTGGTGGTGAGGTAGCGCACCATCTCGGCGATCTCCTCCGGGTGGCCCATGCGGCCGACCAGGTTGTCCGGCAGGTGCGCGCGCCCGCTGTTGCCGCCGGCGGCGGCGCCGCGGATGGTATTGATCGATCCCGGAACGACGATGTTCACCGTGATGTTGTCGGGCGCCAGTTCCTTGGCCAGCGCGCGCGTCAGGCCGACCATGCCGGCCTTGGCGGTGACCGCGTGCACGCGCCCGACCGCGCCGATATGGGCAGAGATGCCGCCGATGTTGACGATGCTGCCGCCACCCGCCCTGGCGATGTGCGGCGCCGCGGCGTGCGCGCAGTAGAACGCGCCGTCCAGCGTGCTGCCGAGGATCTCGCGCCATTCCTGTGGCGTCATCTCGGCGAATTTGGTTTGCCGGCGCACCGATGCGTTGTTGACCAGCACGTCGAGCCGGCCGAAGCGTGCGACGGTTGCCTCGACCAGGCCGCGCGCCTGGATCGGATCGGAGATGTCGGCCATGTGCACGGCGCCGACGCCGCCGGCATCGCCGACGCGGGCTACGGTCATTTCGCAGTCGTCGCGCGAGGTGCGCGCGGTGACCATCACGCGCATGCCGTCGCGCGCGAAGGCCAGCGCGATCGCGCGGCCGATGTTCAGTGCGCTGCCGGTGACCAGCGCGACCTTGGGCTGTTCCGTCATGGGACTTCTCCGTCTGCCGGCGCGATTGGACTCGATCCGGCGGTTGGTGTGCAATAGGCGGTGCGGAGAACCCGGAACCAACCCAGGAGGAAATCATGGCCAAAGCCCCGTCGACCGCCTCGCGCGACCGCGTCCGCGGCACCGTGCCGAAGCTGATCGATCTGTCGGAGAAGGTGCTGTTCGGTGATGTGTGGGAGCGGCCGCAGCTTTCCAAGCGCGACCGCAGCCTGATCGTCTGCGCCACGCTGATCGCGACCTATCGGCCGGAGCAGTTGCGCGGGCATCTGGAGCGCGCGCTGATCAACGGCGTCACCAAGGAGGAGCTGTCCGAGGTGATCACGCACCTGGCGTTCTACGCCGGCTGGCCGGCGGCGATGACGGCGGCGAACATCGCGCGTGAGGTGTTCGAGGCGAACCCGTAAGGAGTATCGTGCGATGAAGGCGGGGTTTATCGGCCTGGGCACCATGGGTGCCGGGATGGCCAACAATTTGCAGCACGGGCTGACGGCGCGCGGCGACGGGCTGGTGGTGCACGACGTGCGGCGCGAGACGGGGCAGCGTTTTGTCCAGGCCGGCGCGCGCTGGGCCGACAGCCCGGCCGCGGTGGCAGCCGAGTGCGACATCATCTTCAGCTCGTTGCCTGGCCCGCCGGAGTTCGATGCGGTGGTGAGCGGGCCGGGCGGGCTGCTGGAGGGGATCCGCAAGGGCGTAGCCTATTTCGATCTGACGACGAATTCGCCGGCCACGGTGCGCAAGGCGCATGCGGCGTTCGAGGCGAAGGGGGCGCATCTGTTCGACGCGCCGGTCAGCGGTGGACCGCGCGGGGCGATCACCGGCAAGCTGGCGGTGTGGTGCGGCGGCGATCGGGACGCGTTCGATCAATGGAAGCCGGTGCTGGACCTGTTCGCGGATCAGGCCAGCTATGTCGGGCCGATCGGGGCGGGGTCGGTGGCCAAGCTGGTGCACAATTGCTTCGGCTACATTATGACCGTCGGCGCGGCCGAGGTGTTCACCATGGGCGTGAAGGCCGGGATCGAGCCGCTGGCGATCTGGGAGGCGGTGCGCCAGGGGGCGATTGGCCGGCGCGGCGCTTTTGACTCGCTGACGGATCAGTTCCTGCCGAACAAGTATGAGCCTGCGGCGTTTGCGCTGCGGCTGGCGCACAAGGACGTGTTCCTGGCGACGCAGGTCGGACGTGAGATGAACGTGCCGATGCGGTTGGCGAACATTGCGCTGTCGGATTTGACGGAGGCGATGAACCGCGGCTGGGGTGGGCAGGATTCGCGGTCGGTCATGAAGCTGCAAGTGGAGCGCGCGGGGGTCGAGATCGAGGTCGATCCGCAGCGGATCGCCGAGGCGGTGGAGAAGAAGGGGAAGGGGCAAGGGTAGGCGGGCACGCACTACTCCCCCTCCCGCAAGGGGAGGGGGAGGAGAGTTCGGTTATGTCACCGCCTGTTGCATCTGAAAGCGCGGCTCCTGCCACGCACCGATCCGCATTAACTCGCGCAGCGCCGCCACCGCGTCCCAGACATCCACGTGGCGCACATAGAGCGGTGCCAGCCCGAAGCGCAGCACGTCGGGCGTGCGAAAATCGCCGATCACGCCACGGGCGATCAGCGCCTGCATGATCGCGTAGCCGTCGGGGTGTGCGAATGCGACCTGGCTGCCGCGGGTCGCCGGATCGCGCGGGGTCAGCAGGTGGAAGCCGTACTCGGCGCATTCCTGCTCGACCAGCGCGATGAACAGGTCGATCAGGCGTTGTGACTTGGCGCGCAGCGTGTCGATCGGCGCGCGCAGCATCAGATCGACTCCGACTTCCAGCGCGGCGAGGCTGAGCACCGGCGGCGTGCCGACCGTGGCGCGGCCGATACCCTGCGCCGGCCGATAATCCGGTGCAAAGGCGAATGGTTCCGCGTGACCGAGCCAGCCGGTCAGCGGCTGGCGCAGGTTCGCCTGCAACCGCGGCGCCACCGAGAGGAACGCCGGCGCGCCCGGGCCGCCGTTCAGATACTTGTAGCCGCAGCCGACGGCAAAATCCGCGCCATCGTCGGCCAATCGCAACGGGACCGCACCGACCGAGTGCGACAGGTCCCACAGCGTCAACGAGCCGACCGCGTGCGCCGCGCTGGTCACCGATGCCATGTCGTGCATCGCGCCGGAGCGGTAATCGACGTGCGTCAGCATCAGCACCGCGACGTTGTCATTCAGGGCCGCGACCGGATCGGCGACAGCGCGGACCTCGTCCCCACGCCGCAGCAGCGCCGCCAGGCCCTGCGCCACATAGAGGTCCGTCGGGAAGTTGCCGGTCTCCGTCAGGATGATCCGGCGCGTCGGCCGCGCCTCCAGCGCCGCCGCCAGCAGCTTGAACAGGTTGATCGAGGTGGAATCCGCTACCAGCGTGCTGCAAGGTGCGGCGCCGATGAGCCGCCCGATCTTCTCGCCGACGCGCAGCGGCAGGCCGATCCAGTCATGCGCGTTCCAGGCGCGGATCAGTGAGTTTCCCCATTCGCGTGTGACCACCTCGGTCACCCGCCCCGGCGTCGCCTTCGGCAGCGGGCCGAGCGAGTTGCCGTCCAGGTAGATCACGCCCGGCGGCAGATCGAACTCATCGCGGAACGGCGCCAATGGGTCGGCGCGGTCCAGCGCCTCCAGCGCCGCGCTGGTCGGCGGCGCCACTTATTCCTCCTTCTGCATCACCACGCCGGCGGTCGTGCCGCCGTCCACCACCAGCGTTTGGCCGGTGACGAAGCTGCCGGCCTGCGATGCCAGGAACACCGCCGCGCCGGCGATCTCGTCGGGCTCGCCGATGCGCTGCAGCGGCACGTCGCGCGTGGCGCGTCGATACCGCACCGGATCGGTCCACAGCGCCTTGGCGAAGTCCGTGCGCACCAGGCCGGGCGCGATGCAATTGGCGCGCACGTTCTTCGGTCCCCACTCCACCGCGACATTGCGCGCGAGCTGCATGTCGGCGGCCTTGGAGATTCCATACAGTCCCAGCGAGGCCGTGCCGCGCAGCCCGCCGATCGACGAGATGATGATGAACGCCCCGCCGCCGCGCTCGGCCAGGTGCGGGCACACCATGTTCGCCAGCCAGAAATTGCTGCGCACGTTGGCACCCATCACGCGTTCATACACCTCGTCGGACGCGCCGGCGGCGGGACCCAGGTAGGGATTCACCGCGGCGTTGCTGACGAAGATGTCGATGCCGCCCCACAGCGCGATGGTCTGGTCTATCAGGCTTTGCAGTTCCTCCTTGCGCGCGATGTGGCAGGGGATCACCGCGGCCTGGCCGCCCTTGGCGCGAATGCCTGCGGCCACCGCCTCGCACGCATCCGCCTTGCGGCTGGAGACCACTACCTTGGCGCCGTGCTCGGCCAGACGTTCGGCGATGGCGCGGCCGATTCCCTTGCTGGAGCCTGTGACGATGGCAACCTTGCCGGTGAGATCGAACAGCGACATCACGATTTCCTCGATGGCCGCCGGCGGCTTGCTGGCGATGCTACCGGTGAGTATCGTTCGCGAGGGAAAAACGTCAATCGGGCCGAGCGATGTCTGTGCAGCGCACCACCGTTTATCGTCACGCGGAGCTTGTCCGCCTGCTGCATCCGGCCTCGATCGCGGTGATCGGCGCGTCGGCGCGGCCGGGTTCGTTCGGCGAGCGCGTGCTGGACAACCTGGCCAACTACCGCGGCGCGGTCCTTCCGGTGAATGCGCGCTACGAACGAATCGGCGAGCGTGTCTGCTATCCGTCCGTTGCGGCGTTGCCGGTGGTGCCGGACTGCGCCGTCATCACCGTCGTGCGCGAGGCGGTGGAGGCGGTCGTGCTGGACTGCGCCGGCGCCGGCGTGGGTGGCGTGATCGTGTTTGCCTCTGGCTACGCCGAGACGGCGCGGGCGGATCGCATTGCGGAACAGGAACGGCTGGCGGCGATCGCGCGGGAGACGGGGTTGCGCATCGTCGGGCCGAACTGCGTCGGCGCGGTGAATGCGACGTTGGATTCGCGCGTGACCTTCATGACCATCACGCCGATCCCGCCGCCACGGCCGCACGCGGTCGGCATCATCAGCCAGTCGGGCGCGCTGGGGATGGGGCTGGCGCAGGCGGTGGTGCGCGGGGCGTCGTTCGGCCATGTGCTGACCTCGGGGAATTCCTGTGATGTGGACATCGCGGATTACGTCAGCTACCTGGCCGACGATCCGGGCTGCCGGGCGATCGCCTGCGTGTTTGAGGGCATGGCGCGGCCGGAACGATTGCTGCAAGCGGCGGAGTATGCCTGGCAGCGCGACAAGCCGCTGATCGTGCTCAAGATGGCGACCGGCGCGCAGGGGGCGGCGGCGGCGATGTCGCACACCGGATCGCTGGCCGGCTCGCACGCCGCGTATCGCGCGGTGTTCCAGCGCGCCGGCGCGGTGCTGGTGGAGGATTTCGAGGCGCTGGTGGAGACCGCCGCGTTCTTTGCCAAGGCGCCGGCGCCGAAGGCCGACGGGGTGGCGATCGTTGCGGCCTCGGGCGGGGCGGCGATCATGGCGGCGGACCGGGCGGAGCAGCATGGGGTGGCGTTGCCGCAGCCGCCGGAACCGTTGCGCGAGATGCTGGTTTCGCGCATTCCGGAATTCGGCGCCGCGCGCAATCCGTGCGACGTGACCGGGCAGGTGCTGAACGATCCGGAGTTGCTGAATGTGTGTGCAGGGGCGTTCCTTGGGGAGACGCGGTACGGCGCGCTGGTGGTGCCGTTGACCTATGGCTACGCGCAGTCGTCGCTGCGCATCCCGGTCTATGATTCTTTGGCGAAACAGCACGACAAGATCGCCTGCGTCGCCTGGCAGTCGGAGTGGCTCGAAGGCCCGGGCGTGAAGGAGGCGGAACAGTCCGAGCGGGTGGCGCTGTTTCGCTCGATGAGTGCCTGCTTCGCGACGTTGCGGGCGTGGAACTGGCGGGCGGCCAAGCGGGCGGCTGGTGTGGTGGCAATCGCGGAGACACCAGCGGAGACACGCTTGAAGGCTCGGGCGATGCTGGATGCGGCGGTGGGACGCGCGCTCACCGAGCGCGAGGCGAAGGCGCTGCTGGCGCTGTACGGCGTGCCGGTCGTCGGCGAGACGCTGGCGCAGACTCGCGAGGAAGCCGCGCGGGCAGCGGACGGGTTGGGCTATCCAGTCGTGCTGAAACTGGAATCGCCCGACGTGCCGCACAAGACCGAGGCGGGGGTGATCCGGCTCGATCTGCGCGACGCCGGTGCGGTCCGCGCGGCGTTCGATGCGATCACCGCCACCGCGGCGGCGCTGGTGCCGAAGCCGCGCGTCAACGGCGTGCTGGTGCAGAAGATGGTCCCGCCAGGCATCGAGATCGTGGTTGGCGGGCGCATCGATCCGATGTTCGGGCCGCTGGTGGTGGTCGGCCTCGGCGGCATCCTGGTCGAGCTGCTGGCCGACACCGCGCTGGCTCCCGCGCCGGTGACGCGGGATGAGGCACTGGCGCTGTTGGCGCGGCTGAAGGGCGCGCGGCTGCTGGATGGGTTTCGCGGCATGGGGGCAGTGGACCGCGCTGCGCTCGCTACGGTCGTTGCCCAGGTGTCACGCATCCTGGCCGATCACCGCGACGCCATCGCCGAGCTGGACGTCAATCCGCTGATCTGCACCGGCGCGGACATCGTCGCGGTCGACGCGCTGATCATTCCGGGCGCGGGTGCAGAGTCCTGACCGCGTCGTCGACCGAGCGGAACACCATCTCCGGTCCAAGCGTGTCGATCAGCCCGCTGCGCCGTGCCTGGGTCTGTGCCTGTTCGGCCGACAGCCGCGCCAGTGCGACCACCATGCCGGCCTCGCGCAGCCGCGCGATTTCCTGCTGCAAGATCCGCGAGCCGGTGTAGTCAATATCGATCATGCCGCTGGCTTCCAGCACCACGAGCCGCGGCGGCGTCGGCGCGGCGGCGATCGATTGGTCAAGGCGCAGGCACACATAGGCGCCGTTGGTAAAATTCAGTGGCGCGCCCACCGCGAACACCAGTACGCCGGGCTCGCGCCTGCTGGCCTCGGCTTCGGTGTGCGGCCACCAGATCGTGGTGCCGGGGACTTGCAGCAGCTCGACGCACCGCGGGCGTGCGACGATGGTGAAGCCGTGCACCAGCGACAGCACGATGGCGGCCAGCATGCCGTTCTGGATCGGCAGCAGGATGACCAGCAGGGCGCTGGCGACGACCAGCAGGATCTCGCTGCCGCCGTAGCGCGCGATGCGCGCCATCTCACGCAAGCGGAAGATGCGGATGGCGACTGAGACCAGCAGGCCGCCCAGTGCCGCCTGCGGAATGATCGCCAGGATCGGGCCGCCGAACAGCGCCAGCGCGCCGGCGAGTACCACCGCGACCACGCCGGCGATCTGGGTGTGGCCGCCGCTTTCGGCCACCACCGCGGTGCGCGGCGGGCTGGCGTTCACCGCGAAGGCGCCAAAAAACCCGGCCAGCAGGCAGCCGGCGCCGACGCCGCCGAAGTCGCGGCTGACATGGCGCGGGCCGCCTTGCTCGGAGGGGTAGGCGCGCAGCACCGCGGCACTTTGCATCATGCAGACCAGCGCAACGATCAGCGCGAGCGGCAGAAGCTGCTCGAGCTCGGCGGCCGAGGCGACCGTGGGCAGGCTCGGGCGCAGCGACACCGGTGGTAGCTGGCCCAGCACGGCGACGCCGTGCGGAACAAGGCTGAAGGCAGCGACTGCGACGATCGCCAGGACCAGGCCGATCAGCGCGCCGGGCACGCGCGGGGCGAAGCGCTCGGCCAGCAGGGCGATGGCCAGCACGCCGAGACCCACGGCCGCCGCGGCCGGCCTTGCGTCTGGCAGGAGGCGCAGGAAGTGGAATATGCGGGTCAGCAACATTCCGGGTGCGTCCGGGACGCCCAGGATCACCGCCAGTTGGCCGACGACGATGTGCACGGCGATGCCGGCGAGCAGGCCGGTGATCACTGGACCCGACAGCAGGTCGGCCACCCAGCCGGCGCGCACCAGCGCGGCGAGCACCAGGATGCCGCCCACCAGCACCGCGAGCAGCGCCGCGGCGTGGGCGTAGTCGGGGGACGCGGTGGCGGCGATCGCGGCGAGGCCGCCGGCGAAGATCGGTGCGATGGTGGAATCGGCGCCGCAGGACAGGAAGCGGTTGGTGCCGAAGATGGCGAACCCCAGCGTGCCGGCGACGAAGGCGACCAGGCCGGTGGCGGGCGGCAGGCCGGCGAGCTTGGCGGTGGCCAGTTGTTCCGGCAGCGCGATGGCGGCGAGCAGCAGGCCGGCGAGCGCGTCGCCCGGCAGCCAGGAAGGTTGGAAGCCGCGCAGCGAGGCGAACAGCAACGGCGTGCGGGTCGGCGTGTTGTCCGTCATGCGCGGGAGTGTCGGGCGCAATGGCGGGATGCACAATATGCGGCAGGCGGGTGGGGCTGACTGGAACCGCGTGGATTTGTCTCGGCCTTTGGGTGGTTTGGGGGGTAGAGCGGTCCAAGGGCACGCGGGGACCGACGTGCGGTGTGGTTGCGGCGCGGGTGAGGGACAGCAATTCTGCGTATGGCGCGACGACGTTGGCCCCGGTCATGACCGGGTTGTCCCGGCCACTCTATCAGAGCCGTGCCGCGACGGATGGCCGGGTCAAGCCCGGCCATGACGGTGAGGGCCATGACGGGGGGCAACTCGTCGGGCTGAAATGAGACGTATTGGCATCTGGAAGAGTGGCTTCTCACGACCTCGCCCCACCGCTAGGTTCGGACGGCGTCCGGCTTGCCGGTCGTCACGGGGCAGCGATTTCACGTTTTCATGGAGACAGGGTATGCGGTTCAACATCAAGCTGCGCGCGGGCCCGGTGGGCATTCTGGCGCTTGCCATGCTCGGCCTGCTGCACCCGGCGCCGGCGCGTGCGCAGGGTCTCGCGCCGGCGGTCGCCGCGGAGCTCGATGCCGCGCTCGCCGCCGTCATGGCGCCGCCGAATTTCACCCCACCCGGCCCGGCCATCGATCCCGCGCCTTTGAAGGGCAAGCTGATCTTCACCATCCCGGTCTCCACCACCATTCCGTTCTGCTCGGTGGTCGATCAGCAGATGGCGACGTTCGCCGGCCGGCTCGGGCTGCAATTCCAGGCCTGGCAGAACAACGCGCAGCTTGCGCAATGGGCGCAGGGGTTTACCGCCGCGCAGGAACACAACGCGGCGCTGGTCAACGTCGCGTGTGGCCTTGATCCGGCGACCGTGGCGCCGCAGGTGGCGCAGACGCTGGCGGCGCACATTCCGGTGGTGGCTGGGCACACCTACGCCCCGGGGCAGCCGCAGCTCGCCGGCCTGTCCGGCATCGTCTATGGCGCTTATATCCCGGCCGCGAAGCTGGAGGCCGATTGGATCGTCCGTCAGACCGACGGCAAGGCGGACGTGCTGGTGATCACCTCGCCGGGCACCGCCAACAGCCCGTTCATCCAGAAGGCGCTGGAGGCGCAGTTTTCGCAGTACTGTCCCGGCTGCAAGGTGCGCTACCTCGGGGTGAACGCGCCCGACTGGCCGACCAAGATCGGGCCGCAGGTGCAAAGCGCGATCCTCGCCGACCCGGCGCTGAATTATATCCTGCCGATCTATGATGGCATGGTGCAGTTCACGGTGCCCTCGATCGTTGCCACCAGCGCCACCGATCGGGTGAAGGTTGCCAGCTTCAATGCGACCCCGGCGGTGCTGGACATGATCCGTAGCGGCAACGTTGTCACCTTCGATATCGGCGAGGACACCACCTGGCTGGCCGGCGCCATCATCGACCAGGACATGCGCGTGCTGCTCGGCAAGCCATTGATCGCCGACTATGCCGCAGGGCTGCGCGCGTTCACCAAGGCCAATGTCGAGGCGGCGGGCGTGCCGGCAAAATTCGGCACCGGGTATGGCGAGTCCGCCGCCAACGGCTACGCGGCGCTGTGGGGACTGCACTGATCGCCCGCTTCGCATGAGCGCAACGACCGCCGAGGCGCCACCGGTCCTGCGGCTGCGCCACCTGTCCAAGCAGTTCGGCGGCACCCGCGCGCTGGATGACGTGGCGCTGGAGGTGGCGGGCGGCACGGTGCACGGGCTGCTTGGCCACAACGGCTCGGGCAAGTCGACGCTGATCCGCATCCTGGCCGGCTATCATGCGCCGGAACCGGGGGGCGAGCTAGAACTGAACGGCACGGCGGTGCGGCTGCCGCTGCGGCCTGGCCAGTTTCGCGAACTCGGCATGGCGTTCGTGCATCAGGATCCGGCGCTGTTGCCGGCGCTGACCGTCACCGAGAACCTGCGCATCGGCGCGCTCGCGCGCGGCATGCTTGGCCGCGTGTCGTGGCGCCGGCAGGCCGCGGAGGTCGGCGCCTTGCTGGCGGAGTTCGGCATCGACTGCGACCCGCTGGCGCGCGTAGAACGGCTGCGGCCGTGGCAGCGGCCGCTGCTGGCGATCGTGCGCGCGGTCGATGAGGTGCGCCGGCTGACCGCGCCCGGCGGCGTGGTTGGCGGCGGCGGGGCGCGCAGCGGGCTGCTGGTGCTCGACGAACCCACCGCCGGCCTCGGCGATGCGAGTGTGGAACGGTTGTTCGCGGTGATCGAGCGCGTCAAGCGGGCCGGCTTCGGCGTGCTGTTCGTCTCGCATGATCTCGACGAGGTGCTGGCGATCACCGACCAGGTCACCGTGCTGCGCGACGGCAGGGTGGCGGGGAGCGGCGTCACCCGCGCGCTCGGCAAGGATGCGCTGGTCGAAATGATCGTCGGCCGGCGCATCGAACGCCGCGCGGCGGCGGCGGTTGCGGCCACGGACGCGCCGCCGCTTGCGGAGGTCCGCGACCTGCGCGGCCCCGGCGTGCGCGATGCGGGTTTTCGTATCGGCGCAGGAGAAATCCTGGGCATGACAGGGTTGATCGGCTCGGGGTTCGCGGAGGTGGGTGCGCTGCTGGCCGGGGCGCTGCCGGCGCGCACCGGGGTGTTGCGGATCGCGGCGACGGAGTTGGCGCTGCCGGGCCTCACCGCGCGCCGCGCGATCGCCGCCGGCATCGCCTACGTGCCGGCGGACCGGCGGCGGACCGGCTGCGTGGGCGAGCTGACGGTGGCGGAGAACATCGGCCTTCCGGTGCTCGATCGGCTGGTGCGCCGCGGCGTGCTGGCGCCGCGCGCGCTGGCCGATCACGCGGGGGCGTTGTGTCGCCGCTTCGACGTGCGCCCGCCCGATCCGGCGCTGCCGGTCGATGCGCTGAGCGGGGGCAACCAGCAGAAGGCGCTGCTGGCGAAATGGCTGCAGCTCAGCCCGCGCCTGCTGGTGCTGGAGGAGCCGACGCAGGGGGTGGATGTCGGCGCGCGCGAGCAGATATTTGCGGCGATCCGCGCCTGGGCGGCGCACGGCGCCGGCGTGCTGTGCCTGAGCGGCGATCACGAACAGCTCGCGCTGCTGTGCCAGCGGGTGCTGATCTTCCGCCATGGCCGGATCATCGCCGAGCTGACCGGCGCGGATGTCACCGAGGAGCGCATGGCGCATGAATGTTTTGGGCCCGCAGTCGCCGCCTGAGGTGGCGACGGTGACGCCGGTGGCGCGCGGCCGGTCGCTGCTGCGGCTGGGCGAGCGCTACGCGCTGCTGCTGGCGTGGATCGCCACCATCGCGCTGTTCGGGGCGCTGGAGCCCGAGACGTTCCTGCGCAGTGCCAATTTCAGCTCGATGTTCAGCTCGCAGGCGGTGCTGGTGGTGCTGACCTACGCGCTGCTGGTCAGTCTGACGGCGGGCGAATACGATTTGTCGGCGGCGCCGGTGCTGACGCTGTCGGCGATGGTGCTGGCGATCCTGAATGCGCAGCTTGGGGTGCCGGTCGGCGTGGCGATCCTGCTGGCGCTTGCCGCCGGCGGGGTGACCGGGGTGGTGAACGGCATCCTGGTCGTTTGGGTCGGGATCGATTCGATCATCGTCTCGCTCGGCACCGGCACGCTGGTGAGCGGGGTGGTGCTGTGGATCAGCAACAGCGAGATGGTGTCGGGGATTTCGCCGACACTGGTGAACTGGGTGATCGTGCCGCGGCTGTTCGGGCTGTCGTTCGGGTTTGTCTATGCGCTGGGGCTGACGGTCGCGCTGTGGTACGTGCTGGATTATACGCCGCTGGGGTTGAAGCTGCTGTTCGTCGGGCGGGGACGGCGGGTGGCGCGGCTGTCGGGGCTGAATGTCGGGCGGCTGCGGTTCGGCGCGCTGGTCGCGTGCTCGCTGCTCGCGGCGTTCGCCGGGGTGCTGTATGCGGGGACCAGCGGCGCGGCGGATCCGGCTTCGGGGGATAGTTTCATGCTGCCGGCGTTTGCCGCGGCGTTTTTGGGCTCGACGGCGGTGCGGCCGGGGCGGTTCAATGCGTGGGGATCGTTCACGGCGGTGTATTTTCTGGTGACCGGGATCACCGGGCTGTCGCTGATGGGGATCCAGATTTTCATTCAGGATCTGTTCTATGGGGCGGCATTGATCATCGGCGTGACGCTGTCGGTGCTGGTGCGCCGGCGCGAGCAGCGCGAACGGGATGTGGCGGAGACGCCGGAGGATTAGGAGCTTGTCCAGGTAACGGCTGAGCTTCCAGGCCCTCATCGCGCGACATCGAGGCGCCACCACGCCAGCCGCGCTGATCGCGTCCATGCAGGGGGCCGCACAGACGCACTTGCGGTCCTATGCAAATATGCCCATTATATGGGGCAGCAATGCACGGATGGAAACCATGGTGACGGCAGCGACGGTGGCTCGCGCACTGGGTGGCGTTGGCCGCGGACGCACCGCAGGTGCGGAATTCGGCCTGGTTGGTGCAGTGCGCGACGGGCTTCCTCTCTCTGCGCTGGATCGGTTGATCGCCGACGGCGTGATCACCGAGGCGGAGATCGAGGCACATTTTATCCCGCGTCGCACCCTGTACGCCCGCCGGCAGAAGGGCACGCTGTCGCGCGAGCAGAGCGATCTGGTGGTGCGGCTGGCGCGCGTCCAGGCGATGGCCGAGGAGGTGTTCGGTCGGCGCCGGGACGCCCATGCCTGGCTGCGCGAGCGGAACGGCGCGCTGCAGGGTCAGACGCCGCTGACGCTGCTCGATACTGAGGAGGGCGGCCGGCTGGTCGAGGCGGTACTTGGGCGCATCGCGCACGGCATCGTCGAATAGGTGCGCGTCTGGCGGCTCGCGCTTGGCCGGCATCACGAGTTGGACGGTGAGGGCGCCCGGCTCTACGGCGGGCGTTGGAACAGTCCCGGCGTTCCGGTGGTGTATGCGGCGACACATCTCTCGCTCGCCCTGCTGGAGCAGTTGGTGCATGTCAGCCTGGAGCGCCTGCCGGATGCGTTCCGCGCCTTCGCGATCGAGCTGCCCGACGATGTGCCGGTGGAGACCATCAGGCTGGCGCCAGCCGCGAATGATTCGATGGCGTGCCGGCGCTATGGCGATGTCTGGGCGGCCGCGCTGCGCTCGGCGGCGCTGATCGTGCCGTCGGTGCTGGTGCCGGCGACGCTGGATCCGGGCGGGATCGGCACCGACGAGCGCAACGTCGTGCTCAATCCGCGGCATGGTTCGGTTGGTGCGTGGCGGGTTGTTGAGACGGCGTTTCGGGTCGATCCGCGGTTGAAGCGGGTGGTTGTTGGCTGAAAAGCCTCCTTGGCATCCTCGATCTCCTCTGGATTTGCTGGCGCGCTGGATGCATATGTGGATGGATTGTCGGTGCACGGACATAAGGTCCGTATTCATCTGGCGGACGCGCGACGGCTCCGAGAATCTAACTAAGCCGCGACGGGCAAGCTCGGACCTCAAGCTTGAGGCACGACAAAGCCCTTCGCCATCGTCCCGCGACAGTGTGAGAAGCCCACGCTAGGCTGCGCGACCGGCCCGGATCGCCGACCGGCAACGCCACGGGAGGGCCAGGTCCATGCCCCAGCTCCACGCGCCGCGCCGCCTGCGGCGGCGGCACCTGCTGATCATCGCGCTGTTCGTGGCGGTCGGCCTGGTCAACAGCCTAGCCCATCTTATTCACCGAACCAGCCGGTCGCAATATCACTACGTATACGTAACCTATATGTACACACCTCGCCA
>Ga0209415_10002273_pt1 | contig 36086 bp, 35 predicted proteins | sample PeaSoiSIISIP2007_FD_187696 | JGI IMG/M metagenome (GOLD analysis project Ga0209415, IMG submission 187696) | Peat soil microbial communities from Weissenstadt, Germany - SII-SIP-2007 (SPAdes) (version 2) | ecosystem: Environmental > Terrestrial > Soil > Wetlands > Peat | place: Germany... | reverse complement strand
CGGCTCGAGGCGTGACTTGGGGGCGCGAATGCGTATAGTGCCCGGTTCGAACCGCCAGAGCTCAGCCCGCCCCGCATGCCGACCACAACCGCCGCTAAAGCCGCCTCGAAGCCCGCCGCGGCCGCTCCCTCGGCGCACCTGCGCCCGGAGCGCTCATTCCAGGACCTGATCTTCGCCCTGCAGCGGTTCTGGGCCGAGCAGGGGTGCGTGGTGCTGCAGCCCTACGACATGGAGGTAGGCGCCGGCACGTTCCATCCGGCGACGACCTTGCGCGCGCTGGGCCCCAAGCCGTGGAACGCCGCCTACGTGCAGCCCTCGCGCCGCCCCAAGGACGGCCGCTACGGCGAGAACCCCAACCGGCTGCAGCACTACTTCCAGCTGCAAGTCATCATGAAGCCGGCGCCCGACAATATCCTCGACCTCTATCTTGAGAGCCTGCGCCGCATCGGGCTGACGCCCGAATTGCACGACATCCGCTTCGTCGAGGACGACTGGGAGAGCCCGACGCTCGGCGCCTGGGGTCTCGGCTGGGAGGTGTGGTGCGACGGCATGGAGGTGACGCAGTTCACCTACTTCCAGCAGGTGGGGGGCTTTGACTGCGAGGTTGTCTCCGCCGAGATCACCTATGGCCTGGAGCGCCTAGCCATGTACGTGCAGGGCGTCGACCGCGTGTTCGACCTCTCCTTCAACGGCCGCGAGGACGCGCGCAAGCTGACCTACGGCGACATCTTCCTGCAGGCCGAGCGAGAGTACTCGCGCTACAACTTCGAGTTCGCCGATACGGAGGCTCTACTGCAGCATTTCCGCGACGCGGAGAAGGAGTGCAATGCACTCGTGGAGAAAGGCGGAGTTGGTGGCCATCAATTGCTGGCGCTGCCGGCCTACGACCAGTGCATCAAGGCCTCGCACATCTTCAACCTGCTCGACGCGCGCGGCGTCATCTCGGTCACCGAGAGGCAGAGCTACATCCTGCGCGTGCGCGAGCTGGCCAAGGCCTGCTGCGCCGCCTGGCTCAAGACCGAGGGAGGAGGCGCATGATCTCGCCGACCATCGTTGGCGCGGTGATCCTGGGGGTTCCCGCCGTCTTCATCGCCTATTTCGCGCTGTGGTACCGCAACCGGCCGGTGTTCTGGTTCGCGCTCGCGCTCGTCGCGGTGGGCCTCGGCTACCTCGACTTCACGGGTGCGCTCGACGACGTTGCCACCCTCATCCTGGGCGGGGTGCCGGCCGAAGCTCCCGCGCCGTGAGGCTGGCCCATGAGCCTGCGCCCCTTTAACGCCGGCACCGCCCCCACTGAGACGCTTGCGCTGCGGCCGAAGCCGATGACCTGGACCTCGCGCGTGTGGCGCGAGAGCCCGGGCCGCACCATTCCGCTGTTCAAGATCGACACCCGGCTGGAGCCGCGCGAGGTCGAGGACAATGCGCTCTCGCAGGCGCTGCGCCCGTTCGCCGCGCAGCTGCAGAAGCTCACGCTCTACCTGTTGCATCCCGAGGAGACGCCGCGGCTGGCGCCGTGGGCGGTGGGGCGCTTCGACCTCGATGCCAAAAGCGCCTACATGTTCTTCCACGATTTCCTCGCCGCGCCCAACGGCGCGCTGCAGCTCGGGCTGATGCAGACCGCGGGCGCGGCGACCGACATCGTGATCAGCGTCGTCCCCATGCACGTCGAGGCCCAGAAGCTGTCCTTTGCGGTGACGAGCTACGATTTCGGCATCCACGCCCGCATCGGCTAAACTCCCAACTGTCATCCCGGCGAAGGGAGCGTCCTGGCAGGGCCATGCTTCGCATGGACGCGACCGCAGAGCCGGGACCCAGCATGTGCGTTCATTTCTAAAGTGTCTTCGACGCCCCTTGTCGCTGGGTCCCGGATAGCCTCCGCTTTCGCTCCGGCTTCCGGGATGACAGTAGGAGTCACTCATCCTCAGGAGCGGAACGCATTGCGCCGGGCACCGCGTTTCACGTATGAGTTCAACCCCACACCGCATCCGCGAGACCCCGATCATGCCTGAGCTGCTGCTCGAGCTCTTTTCCGAGGAGATCCCCGCCCGCCTGCAGGCCCGCGCGGCCGACGATCTGCGCCGCCTCATGGTCGAGGGCCTGAAAGCGCGCGGGCTCGAGACGGGCGAGGCGCGCGCTTTCGCCACGCCGCGGCGGCTCGCGCTCGTCATCGAGGACGTGCCGAAGAAATCGCCGGCCGTCTCGGATGAGAAAAAGGGCCCGCGCGTCGGCGCGCCCGAAGCTGCGGTGCAGGGCTTCCTCAAGGGGGCGGGGCTCACGACGCTTGCCGACGCGCAGATCGTCAGGGACGAGAAGAAGGGCGACTACTACGTCGCGAAGATCGACAGGCCGGGCCGCGCTGCGCCCGAGATCGTCGCGGAGGCGCTGCGCGAGACGATCGTCGGCTTTCCGTGGCCCAAGACCATGCGCGTCAACCGCAAGCTCGACAACGGCGCCGAGCTGCGCTGGATCCGGCCGCTGCATGCGATCGTGCTGCTGCTCGACGGCAAGGTGGTGCCGTTCGAGATCGCCGGCATCAAGGCCGGCAACTCGACGCGCGGCCACCGCTTCCACGGCAACGAGCCGTTCAAAGTGGCAAGCTTTGCCGACTATCAGAAGCTCCTCAAGAGCCACAAGGTGCTGCTCGACGCCGCCGCGCGCTCGGCCCTCATCGGCGAGCAGGCGCACGCGCTGGCCAAGGATGCCAAGCTCGCGCTGGTCGAGGACGAGGGCCTGCTTGCCGAGAACGCCGGGCTCACCGAGTGGCCGACCGTGCTCTTGGGCACCTTCGACAAGGCGTTCCTCGAGGTGCCGCCCGAGTGCCTCACGAGCTCCATGCGCACGCACCAGAAGTGCTTCTCCCTGCGGCACGGCAAGAAGTTGTCGAACCACTTCCTGCTCGTCGCCAACCTCAAGGCCAAGGACGGCGGCAAGGAGATCGTTGCCGGCAACGAGAAGGTGATCGCGGCGCGGCTCTCGGATGCCAAGTTCTTCTGGGAGCAGGATCTCAAGAAGAAGCTCGAGGTGATGCGCGACGAGCTGAAGGGCATCACCTTCCACGAGAAGCTAGGGAGCCAGTTCGAGCGCGCCGAGCGCGTCAAGGAGCTGGCCCGTCAGATCGCGACCTCGCAGGAGCTGTGCGAAGCGGCGCTGGCGCAACGCGCGGCCGAGCTGGCCAAGGCCGATCTGGTGTCGGGCATGGTCGGCGAGTTCCCCGAGCTGCAGGGGCTCATGGGCCGCTACTACGCGGAAGCCGAGCACATGAACCCGGAGATCGCGCGCGCCATCGAGCTGCACTACAAGCCCAAGGGTCCGACCGATAGCGTGCCGCTGGAGAAGGAGGGCGACGGCGCCGCCGTGGCGCTGGCGCTCGCCGACAAGCTCGACACGCTCGTCGGGTTCTGGGCCATCGGCGAGAAGCCGACCGGCTCGGGCGATCCCTATCAGCTCCGCCGCGCGGCGCTGGGCGTCATCCGCATCGTGCTGGAGAACGACCTGCGGATGCCGCTACGGAGAACCATCTTTGGCGCTCTGTTGGATGCAATGACGCGGTTAAGCGCGCTCAAGTTGGGCGCGAACACTCCCTCGTTTCTGGAGACGGTGCGTGGGATGACGAATGACTTGAGAACGGTAACGGCCGCAGATGTTGTTGTGGAACAGCTTCGAAGGTCGGGGGCTGCGGAAGAAGCGCAAACATTTCCAAATGTGGTGGAAGAAAAAATAGTCGATCTCATCGCCTTCTTCGCCGAGCGGCTGAAGGTGCACCTGCGCGACAAGGGTGCGCGCCACGACCTCATCGACGCCATCTTCTCGCTCCCCGGCCAGGACGACCTCGCGCTCATCGTCAAGCGCGTCGAGGCGCTGACGGAGCTGCTCAAGACCGACGACGGCGCCAACCTGCTCGCCGGCGTCAAGCGCGCGCAGAACATTCTTTCGATCGAGGAGAAGAAGGACAAGACGAGCTACGCCGGCGCCTACGATCAGCTCTTGCTCAAGGAGCCGGAGGAGGTGGCGCTCGCCGCGGCCATCGAGAGCGTGAAGGACGACACCGCCGCCGCCATCAACGTGGAGAACTTCGCCGGCGCCATGCGCGCCCTCGCGGAATTGCGCGCTCCGGTAGACGCCTTCTTCGACAAGGTCACGGTCAACACCGAGGACGCGGGGCTGCGCGTCAACCGGCTGCATCTGTTGTCGGAGATCCGCGCCGCCACCCTCAACGTTGCCGACTTCACCAAGATCGCGGGGTAGTGGGCGGAGCGGCGCCACCTTATTGTCATCCCGGAAGCCGACGCGGTAGCGGAGGCTATCCGGGACCCAGGGGCACCCGATGCCGCGCGAGTACGTCTACTTCGTCTACATCCTGGCAAGCCAGTGCAACGGTACTCTCTACGTCGGCGTCACCAACAATCTGATCGACCGAGTGAACGAGCATCGCGAAGGTTTGGTGCCGGGGTTCACTAGGCGCTATGGCGTCAAGATGCTGGTGTACTTCGAGGAGCACCACGACATCGATGAAGCGATACGTCGGGAAAAGCGACTGAAACGGTGGCGTCGTCGGTGGAAGCTCGATTTGATCGCGAGCAAGAACCCGCAATGGCGGGATCTTTGGATTGAGCTGACGCAATAGATGCGCTCCGCGAGTCTTTGTTGGGTCCCGGCTCTGTGGTCGCTACGCTCCCTTGGCCGGGATGACAATTGCTACAGCTCCCGAGGACGCCGCATGATGACCGACACCCGCTACCTGTTCGTCTACGGCACGCTGATGAGCGGCGCGCAAACCGCGCTCGGGCGCGCGCAGCGCCTGCGTCTGGCACGCGAGAGCGACAGCCTCGGGCCCGCCTCCATCGCGCAAGCGCGCCTCTACGATCTCGGCTGCTATCCCGGCGCCGTCGACGGCGGCGGCGAGGACGACCTCGTGCACGGAGAAGCGGTGCTGCTGTCGACGCCGGAGCCGACGCTTGCGTGGCTCGACGCCTACGAAGGCGTGGTGCCGGGCAACGACGAAGCGAGCGAATACGACCGCACGGTGCGCGCGGTGCGGCTCGCGGGCGGCGAGGCGATCGATGCCTGGGTTTATCTCTTGCGCGCCGCGCCGCCGCTGGCCAGACGCATCGACAGCGGCCGCTGGATGCCGCACTAAGGTCGAGGCGGAGCCTCGCGCCAATCGGAAGGCGCACGGCGCACATAGTCTCGATGCGGAGAGAGCTGGCCTACGGACCCCGAACGACCCTCTAGCCACTCGGGCACGGTCCCCGCTTGAACCGGGCGGCCAGCTCCCACGCTTAACGGTTTACACCCGCCGCCGATCCGCCACTATTTCGAATTGCGAATTCACTTATGATGTGCATAACCGCGATATTTTTCTTGCGCGGCGTGAAAGCGAAGGCGGCGCTTGGAGTTCACGCGTCCGTCGCGCTCGCGGCCTCTGCGCTGGCGCGCTCGTATGCCTCGCTCGCCTCGAGCCATGCTTCCTCCGCCTGCCCGAGACGCTTGACGAGCTGCCCGCGCTCGACGCCGGCGCGCTGCGCTGCCGCCGCGTCGCGGACATACAACTCCGCATCGGCGAGCAGACGATCGAGCTTTGCGATCTCGGCGGTGATCGTCTCGACGCCGCGCTCCGCCGCCTGCATCGCCTTCTTCAAGGGCGCGAGCGCCGCGCGCCGGTCGGCGGACGCGCGCCGCTGCTCGGAGCGGGCGCTCCTGGCCGCCTCGCCCCCTCTGTCGCGGCCCTCGCGCCGCGGGCCGGCTCCGCGCTCGGCCAGCAGCTCGGAGCGATAGCTGTCGATGTCGCCGTCGTAGGCCTTCACGCTGCCGTTGCGCACGATCCACAACCGGTCGGCGCACGCCTCGATCAGGTGGCGGTCGTGGCTGATGAGGATGACCGCGCCCTCGTACTCGGTGAGCGCGTGCACCAGCGCCTCGCGGCTGTCGACATCGAGATGGTTGGTCGGTTCGTCGAGGATCAGCAGGTGCGGCCCGTGGAAGGCGGCGAGCGCCAGTAGGAGCCGCGCCTTCTCGCCGCCCGACAGGTTGGCGCACTTGGTGTCGGCCTTGTCGGCGGAGAAGCCGTAGGAGCCGAGCCGCGCGCGCCGCTGCGCCTCCGTCGCCTCCGGCATGAGGTTGAGCATGTGATCGTAGGGCGTGGCCTGCGGATTGAGCTCGTCGAGCTGGTGCTGGGCGAAATAGCCGACGTTGACGCGCTTGGCCCCGAACATCTTGCCGCTGAGCGGGTCGAGCTTGCCCGCGATCAGCTTGGCGAAGGTCGACTTGCCATTGCCGTTCTGGCCCAGGAGCGCGATGCGGTCGTCCTGGTCGATGCGCAGGTTGAGCCCCTGCAGAACCGGGCGGTCGGCGGCGTAGCCGGCCGCGACCTCCTCCAGGCGCAGAAGCGGGCTCGCCAGCGGCTTTAGCGGCTGCGGCAGCTGGAAGGGCGCCACGCGCTGATCCATCTGCGCCGCGATCGGCTGCATCTTCGCCAGCGCCTTGACGCGGCTCTGCGCCTGCGCGGCTTTGGTCGCCTTAGCCTTGAAGCGGTCGATGAACACCCGGATGCGGCGGCGCTCGTCGTCCTGCTTCTTCTTGAGCTTCAATTCGAGCCGCTGCTTCTCGCGCCGCGCCTCCTCGAAGTCGTCGTAGCCGCCCGAGTAGAGCGTGAGCTTGCCGCGATCGAGGTGCAGGATGGCACCGACCGTGCGGTTCAGAAGCTCGCGGTCGTGGCTGACGATGAGCACGGTGTGCGGGTAGGCGCGCAGGTAGGTCTCGAGCCACAGCGCGCCTTCCAGATCGAGGTAGTTGGTCGGCTCGTCGAGCAGCAGGATCTCGGGCTCGAGGAACAGCACCGAGGCGAGCGCGACGCGCATGCGCCAGCCGCCCGACAGCGAACCGCAGGGGCGCTGCTGCGCCGCCTCGTCGAAGCCGAGACCGGCGAGGATCTGGGCGGCGCGTGCCGGCGCGGCGTGAGCGTCGATGTCGGCCAGGCGCTCGTGGATAGCGCCGATGCGATGGGGGTCCTGCGCAACCTCGGCCTCCGCCAGCAGGGCCGCGCGCTCGCTGTCGGCCGCGAGCACCCACTCGAGGATGCTCTCCCCGCCGCCTGGCGCCTCCTGCGCGATGTGCCCGATGCGCGCGCCTTTCGGCATCGTCACCGAGCCCATATCGGGGGCGAGCTCGCCGGAGATGATCTTGAGCAGGGTCGTCTTGCCGGTGCCGTTGCGGCCGACGAGGCCGACCTTGTGGCCCGTCGGGATGCCGGCGGTCGCAGCCTCGAAGATCGGGCGGCCTTCGATGCGGTAGCTCAGGTCGTTGATGTGCAGCATGGTTGGGAGGGCATAGCGGCTCGCGCCGTCGCTGTCACCGTGCCGTCAGATCGCAATGCCGAGGCGGGTGAGGATCGCGACCGTGGCGAGGTAGCACGCCGCCGTCAGCGCCATCGACGCCGCGAGGCTCACCCCGAACGGCCAGCCTCCTTTCAGCATCAGCGGCAGCGCGATGAACAGTACCAGCGACGGCAGCACCAGCCAGAAAATGCCGCTGGCCGGCGCCGCGACCTTGTCGCCGTCTCCGGTATCGGCGTAGAGCCAAACGAGCGCCAGCACCGAGGTGAGCGGGATCGAGGCGAGCACGGCGCCGGCGAACGTGCTGCGCTTGGCGACCTCGGCGATCGCGACCACCAGGATGGCCGTCACGATCACCTTGAGCGCCACGGCAAGCATCAGCCGGAGACCACGGGTTTCAGGGTTTCGACCAATAGCCGCTCCTGCGCCGCCTTGTCGGCCACGGCGAGGTGCGCGGTGAACCAGTCCTCCACCATCTGGCAGACGCGCTCGGGCGGCTCGTGCGACAGCGCCTGCGGATTGGAGAACACCTTGAGGTCGTTCTCCTTCCAGCCGAGCTTCGACAGCTCCTGCACCAGCATCTCGTAGTCGGGCTTGCCCGCCTTATCATGCTGGGTGGGCGTCTTGCGGCCGTCGGCGATGGCCTCGAAGATGGCGGCCACCTGCGCCTGCACCGACGCGCTCTTGACCGGCGACTGCATCAGCTCGATCACCACGGGCGCCGTCTCGCCCTGCGAGATGAACCCGAAGCAGGCGCCGACGCCTTGCTGGCTGAGGCTCTTGAGGTTGTCGAGGAACGCGCTCGCCACGACCTTGAGCTTGTCCGTGCTGGCCGCGAGCGCCTCCTGGGCGTGCTGGCGGCGCAGCGCGACCAGCGCCTCGGCGAGATGCTTGTAGATGGCGACCGGCGGCTGGTTCTGCGCCGTGAGCGTCGCGGCCTCCTTGAGCTGCGCGCTGTACCAGTCGGGGAACTCGCGCTTGACGACGCTCCACATGGGCGTCTGAGCGAATTTGGCATCGAGCGCCTGCGCGCCCTGCTCGACGGCGGCCTGCGACACCGGCGGAGGGGCCGGCGGCTGCGCGGCGGCCGGCTGCGCCTGCTCGCTCTTGGGTGCCTCGACCGTCTCCAAGGGGCCGGTGTCGGCTGCGCCTTTGTGCCAGAAGAACCAGCCGGCACCTGCGACCAGCACCAGGATCAGGGCGACGCCGGCCAGCCGCGCCGCACGCGAGGGCGGGCTTCCCCGGTCGCCCTGCGCGACCCGAATGCGATCCGGCTCGAAGGAGCGCTCGGAGGCAGACGGCGCGGAGCGTGCGGACGGGCCCGTCGGACGCGTGACGCCCGGTCGCGGAGCGGGCGCGGGCGGCTCCGGCGCCTGGAACGGAAACACAGCGGGAGCGGGGCGCCAGTCGGCGAAGCCCGCGCGCCAGATAAGGTCGGTCGGCTTCAGATGACCTTGCGTCACGAAGGTGCGCATCTCGACATCCGATAGCGGCCCGTGCTGCTTTCCGTCGCGGGCGATATACCATTGGATGTCAGGCTGCTGGCCGGTCATGAAACTCTCATAGATGTTCGGGAGCCGACTAGAGCATGCGCGCCAGCGCCTTGACCACGCTGACCTGCCCGCATGGCGGCAATGTGGTTCCTGGGGCCCCGCTTCGTCAATCGCGATCGGGGCGCTCTTGGCCCCCGTCCACGGCGGCTTTTCGTCTCGTGCCTTGCTGGGGGTGCCCGACGCCGCTATAACCCGTCGCAATCCATACAAAAATCCAGCATGAAAGAGGCTGAGGGATGGCCATCGAGCAAACGCTTTCCATTATTAAACCGGACGCCACGGCACGGAACCTGACGGGGACGATCAACACCGTCATCGAGTATGCCGGACTGCGCATAGTCGCGCAGAAACGCGTGCGCTGGACGCTGCCGCAGGCGCAGAAATTCTACAAGGAGCACAAGGGCAAGCCGTTCTATGATGCGCTCTGCGAGTTCATGACCTCCGGCCCCATCGTCGTGCAGGTGCTCGCGGGCGAGGGCGCCATCGCCACCTACCGCAAGGTGATGGGCGCCACCGATCCCAAGGAGGCCAAGCGCGGCACGCTGCGCAAGCGGTTCGCGGTCTCCCGCGCCAAGAACTCGGTACATGGCTCCGACAGCCCCGCCTCCGCCGCGCGCGAGATTGGCTTGCTCTTTCGCCCCGGCGAAATTGTAGGATGAGGTGTCGGGGCTAGCCTCGCGCCCGTCGCGGACCGTTTCGCGGATCGTCTCATGGCTCGTATCAGGTTGTACGTCGCCACCAGCCTCGATGGCTTCATCGCCGACGGCGACGGCAGCGTGGACTGGATGGCGCCGTACGATGCGCGCCTCTACGGCTACGATAAATTTCTGTCCGAGGTCGGCGCGGTGATCATGGGCCGGCGCACCTTCGAGATGATCAACGCGACCGGAGAGGACTGGCCCTACCGGGGCTTCAGCGTGCTCGTGCTCTCGTCCGACCCGCTGTCGGGCTTGCCGCGTGGCGTCGTCACCGTCGGCCGCGGCATGCTCGCCGCGCTGCAGCAGGCGCGCGAGACGACCGCGAAGGACATCTGGATCATGGGCGGCGCCGCGACCCTGCAGTCGGCGCTCGAGGAGGGCCTCGTCGATCTGGTCGAGCTGTTCCTCGTGCCCGTGCTGCTCGGCAGCGGCCTCACGCTGCTCAACGACCTGCGCCGCCGCCAGTCGCTGCTGTTCGACGGCATCGAGGCCTTCCCCGACGGGGTGGTGAAGCTGCGCTACATCGTGCCCAAGGGCGACAAGGCGAGCGCGAGCCCGCGGCGCTGAAGTGGGGGAGGCGCGGACAGTCTGGAGATCGGGGCGCACTTGGAGCGTGCCGCGATTTTCTCGGCTCGAGGCGAGGCCTAGCTCAGCTCGCGGATCTTGAACTTGAGGCCGCCCTTGGGCGTGAGCGTCACCGTGGCGTTGATGCCGGCCGGGTCGTCGCCCACGTACTCGGGGCGGAAGCGGCGCAGCAGCAGCGACAGCGCGAGCGTATTCTCGACCTGGCTCATGGCGCCGCCGATGCACGAGCGCTTGCCGCCCCCGAACGGCAGGTAAGAGTACTTCACCTGCTTCTTGGCGCCGCCGCCCATCCAGCGCTCGGGCCGGAACTCCTCGGGCTCCTCCCAGAATTTCGGATTGTGATGGGCGCCGTAGGCGAAGAGCACGATGCGGTCGCCGGGGTAGATCGGCTTGCCGCCGATCTCGTCGTTCTCGGTGGCGACGCGGATGAGGCCCCAGATCGGCGGATAGAGGCGCATCGTCTCCTGGATGACGGCGCGCGTGTAGGCAAGCGCCGAATAGTCGGCGGCGGTCGGCTCGCGGTCGCCGTAGACCTGCTCGCCTTCCTTGCGGATGCGCTCGGCGGCCTCGGGGCGGCGCGCGGTCTCATACAGCGCCCAGGCGAGCGTGAGCGCCGTCGTCTCCGTGCCGGCCCACAGGTACTGCTTCAATTCATCGACCGCCTGCTGGTGGTCGAACTCGGGCACGCTCGGATCGGCGACGGCCGCCTCGATCATCTTCAGAAGCGTGCGCTCGCGCTCCTCGCGCGGTTCGGCGGCGAGCACAACGGCCGGCACGCTGGCCCACACCTCCATCGCCTTGGCCGCACTCTGGTCCGTCATCTCGAACACTTCGCCCGCCTGCTTCTTGAGGCGGATCTCATGGTGGTTCATGACGTCGGTATAGGTCTTGACGCACTTGAAGACGAAGTGGGGGTTGAACGGCATGTCGCGGTCGAATAGCGCTTTGCAAATCATGTCGGCGGCGAGCGTCCACGTCTGCTCCACCATCTCGATGGTCTCGCCCGACTTCGCGATCCGCGCCCACAGCTCCATCTTCGAGCGGATGGCGGTGAGGAAGTAGGGGATGTACTCGGCGAACATGTCCGGGTGGAACGCCGGCTGCTGCGGCATGCGGATCTTCTGCCAGAGCACGCCGTCGTTGGTGATCATCGACTTGCCGAAGATCGGCTTCAGGCCGTCGAAATACTTGATGTAGGAATCGGCCTTGGCGACGAGCACGTACTTGAAGTGCTCGGGATCGGTCAGAAGCACGATGCGCTGGTTGGCGAGGTTGATCGGAATCACCGGCCCGTAGCGCTCCGCCATCTGCATGAGGATGCGCATCGGGTTTTCCGACTTCGTCTTCAGCAGCGGCGTGAGCTTGAACCAGATGCTCGATTCCTCACCGAGCCCCTGCGTATGGGCCGGCGTTGCCTCTGGCACCGGCTGCTTAGCCGTCACGGTCATGGTGTCGTCTCCCAGCGTGAAGGCCGTTGCAACGCATTGTCTATGTCAGGTCCAGCCAACGGGATGTAAACTTGCCCCAAGCGGGGTGCTTGTCGGCGGGGTGCCGCAGCCCCAAAAGCCAGCTCCCCCGCAAGTCTGGAAACCGTTTGTCAAACGTAACACCCTGGGCGCGCAAGTGTCCACGTAAGCAGGCAATTCCGCTTCACTTTAGCACGTTGGGAGGGGCCAGAACGGCTGACGCTCGTCAGGAAAACGGCGGCCAAAACAGAGCTTTCTCTTGGTTAATGGGGACTTGCGGGCCGGGGACTTTCTCCCCGGCAATGCGGACACGGCCTGAAGCAAAAAGCGCCAGCGCGTGGGGATAGAGCCTGTGCTCGGCCTCCAGCACGCGCGCTCCGAGGCTTTCGGGGGTGTCGCCGTCGAGCACCGGAACTGCGGCCTGGGCGATGATGGGGCCACTATCCACCTCGGGCCGCACCACGTGCACCGTGCAGCCCGTGAGCTTCACGCCGGCGGCGAGCGCGCGCGTGTGCGTATCGAGGCCGGGGAACGCCGGCAGCAGCGACGGGTGGATGTTGAGCATGCGGTCGCGCCAGCTCTCGACGAAGGCCGGCGTCATCAGCCGCATGAACCCGGCGCAGGCGACGAACTCGACCGCGGACGCGCGCAGGGCCGCATCGAGCTCGGCCTCGAAGGCGCTGCGCTCTTTGAAGCGCCTGTGATCGATCGCCTGCGTCGGCACCCCGGCACCCGCGGCCTTGAGCAGCCCCTCCGCCTCGGGGCGGCTGGAGAGCACGCAAGCGATCTCGGCGGGATAGTCGACCGCCTTTGCCGCCGCGATCAGCGACATCATGTTGGAGCCGCGCCCCGAGATGAGGATGCCGACGCGCTTCTTCTTCGTGCTCATGCGCGAGCGTTTAGCACGGCCGCGGGGCCGCGCGTAGCGTTCCAAAGGCCCTTCCCGTTGACACCCTGCACGACAAGACCGACATGCTGGGGCTCGATGCCTGCTGGCGGAAGCTAAGCGCGCGGCAGTCGCGGTGGGCGCGGAGTAGGCGCACGAAGCATGGGGCCGCCCGATCGGGGCGGCCCCAGCGTTCGCGCCGGTGCGACGAAGTCGCTTAATACTGCTTGGAAGGACGCTCCGCTGCGGGGGGCATCGCGGAATCGGGGTCCGAATCCGAGCCGGTGGTGCCCGAGGCTGCGCCGGTATTGGCCGAATCCTGCACCAACCCTTTGGCGCAAGCCGCCTGGAACTCGGTCTTCGTGAGCGTGCCGTCGCTATCGTGGTCCGCGGCCTTGAAATTCGTCACGTATCCCTGCGCCTGCGACGCATCGATGGTTGCTGCTCCCGAGGCGTTCACTTTTTCCCACAGGGTCGAGCACTGCGCCGCGCTGAGCTTCACGTTCCCATTCGACGCCGCAAGGGCTGCGCCGCCCATGCCACAGCAAATTGCCAAGCCCACGATTGTGCATAACATTCTCATTGGTACATCCTCCGATTCGAACTATAAGTGGACCGGGCCGCTGGGGCGGCTGCTCGCCGACGAAACGCGGCGGGCAAGGGAGGGTTCCGATCACCATCGAATGCCAGGTTTCCGGCATGGGATGGCCGTGCTGATGTGGGCTAGCCCCATCGCAAAAGCACGGGCGCGCACCGGCGCGCGGCTCTCCTCGCTGGCCCTCGCAGCCCTTTTCAGCCTTCTCGCGGTGACGCCGTCCGACGCCGGCCAAAAGGCCGTCTACGGCGCCTATGGCCCCGAGGGCCCGCGCCTGCGCGAGCAGCTGTGGATCCTGCCGAGCGGCGACCCCAATCGCTTCCTGCGCGCCACCGTCTTCCGCCCCGACGATCCGCCGGGCAGCGTCGAGCCGGTGCGCCGGCCGCTCGTCGTCATCAATCACGGCACCTCGGACCTGACGCGCATGGCCGTGTCGATGCCGGTGTTCTACTGGCTCTCGCGCTGGTTCGTCGACCGCGGCTACGCCGTCGTGCTGCCGCAGCGGCGCGGCCATGGCGCCACTGGCGGCCCGCTCGTCGAAGCGGTCGGCACCTGCGCCAACCCCGATCATTTCGCGTCCGGCCAGGTCGCGGCCGACGACGTGGCGGCGGTCGTCGACTACATGAACCGGCAGGATTTCGTCGCGCCCGCGCAGACCATGGTCGTCGGCGTCTCGACCGGCGGGTGGGCGTCGCTCGCGCTGGCCTCGCGCAACCCCGCCAACGTGCGCGCCGTCGTCAACTTCGCCGGCGGCCGCGGCGGCCACGCGGGCGGCGAGAGCAACGCCATCTGCGGCAAGTCCGAGCTGATCGAGGCCGTGCACAGCTTTGGCGCCACGGCGCGCATCCCCACGATCTGGTTCTACGCCAAGAACGACAGCTACTTTTCTCCGGAGCTGGGGCGGCAGATGGCGGCTGCGTGGACCGACGGCGGCGGCAAGGCCGACCTGCACGTGCTGCCGGCCTATGGCGAGGATGGCCACGAGATCGTGGACGACCGCGCCGGCTGGGACATCTGGGGGCCGGCGCTGGCGGGCTTCCTCGACGTGCACGAGGCGCCGCGAGCCGTCGTGCGCGGACCGGGCCCGCATCCCGGCGGCAGCGGCACGACGCCCACCACCGTATCCGCCGTCTCCACCGGAGACGGGGACGTGGCGCCGCCGCAGTAGGCGGGCATCCCTTACCGAGTCATCAATTGCGGATTTTCGCGCTGAGACGTGAGAGGTCCGCGTCGTTGCGCTCGAAGTCGAACAGGAAATCGAAGGCGTGGATCGCCGCATCCTGGAAGCGGTTCAAGCAGCGGTAGTAGAGCCAGCGCCGCTCCATGTGCCCGCCGAACAGAAGCTTGGTCTGGTAGGTCGTGACGCCCATCTCCACCCGCCCGATGCCGCGCTCAATCGCCATCTCGATCATCTTCAGCGCCATGACGAAGTAGAGGTTGAGGTCGCGCCCCTCGGGGTAGACCATGCCGATGTATTTGCCGATGACGCGGTCGCGCGCGACGAGCATCAACAGGAAGCTCATGAGGCGGTCGCCTTTCCAGCACAGCATCAGGCAGGCCTTGTCGCCGAGCTCGCCCATCACCTGCTTGAAGAGGTCGCGGTTCAGATCCTCGAACTCGCCGTAGCGGCTCTTGCTCTGATTGCGCGTGTTCTCAAACAGCGGAAACAATTGCTCCTCGATGCCGGCGGCCGAGGTACGCAGCTCGATGCGCAGCTCCGGCACCGAGCGCATCTTGCGCTGCATGTAGGTGCGTGTCTTTTTCGGGAGGCTGAATAGATACTCGTCCATGCTCCGGCAGCGAACCGGCAGCGCCACGACGGGCAGGTTGGTGACGCGGTGGAAGCCGTGCCGCTCGAGGCTCGGTGCCAGCTGCTCGGCCTGGCTGCCGAGGCTCTTCACCGCCAGGATCGAGGTGCCGCGCGCCCGCGCCTCGCGGTTCAACTCGCCGAGCAGGCCGGAAAAGATGCGGCGCCGCTGGAACGGCAGCAGGTGCGGCGCAAACCCGATGGTGCAGCTGTCCGACATGGGCGAGCCGAGGCCCATGACCGATCGGGTCACGAGGCGCGGCCAGCGAACGTAGAGCCACTGGCCGGCGGCGCGCGCCTTGCCCTGTAACGGGGTGTCGAGCCGGTATTCGATGCCGAACACGGGGACCGCGGCGAGAATCCGATCGTCCTCGAAGGCCGCAATGGCCGAGAGGGTGAAGCCGGGTGGCGGCACGTTCTCGACGGTGCGGAAGAAATCCCAGCACTCGGGCTCCCCCGGCAGCATTTCCTCCCACGCGGCCTTGGGGATCTGCGCGATCGAGGGCAGCACGCGGAACTCTGGATGGTAGCCGACCGCGCCGCCCGACCCCGCGATCGCGCGAGCGCTCGTGAATGCCGTCATTCGTTCCCCCTGGTCGCCGAAGAGCAAACGGGGCGCCGCCTTTGTGGTCGAATTGGGCCTCAATGCTTACGGGCGGCTTACTGGCAGCTTACGCGCGTGCGACGTTTTGGCCGTGCCCATCGGCAGTCCATCGCATCCGGCGATCGGGCGTCAGGCTGCCTGCAGCGCGGCCGCCTCGGCGAGAGCGGCTGCAAGGGCACGCTGGCGCTGCTCCGGCCCGACGTTGACACCCTCTGCGCGCACGAACCCGATATCGGTGACGCCGATGAATCCGAAGAAGCCGGAGAGATAGCTCTCCTGATGGTCGAGAACGGCAACCGGTGACGGCGCGCTGTAGAAGCCGCCGCGCGACGACGCGATGATCACCCGCTTGGCCCCGGCGAGACCCTCCACGCCGGCTGCCGTGTAGCGGAACGTCTTCCCGGGTGCGGCCAGGCAGTCGATCCAGGCTTTGAGCTGGCTCGGGATGCCGAAATTGTACATCGGAGCGCCGAGCACGACGATGTCGGCTGCAAGGAACTCGTCGAGCACGACGTTGGTTGCGGCGAAGTCGGCTAGCGTCGCGGCATCGACCTGGGCGCACCGCGGCCGCCACCATCTCGCCGATGTCGCCGGCGAGCGCGCCGGACTCATACATCGCCTTCAATTTTGCGAACTGGATCGCGGGCGATTGCTGCGGGACAGGCGCGGCCGCCAGATCGCGATACGTGACTTCGAGACCGGGCGTGGTCTGCCTCAGCCGGGCGACGATGCCGGCCGTGAGCTGCCGGCTGACCGACTGGCTGCCGGAAATGCTGGAATCGATGTGCAGGACCTTCATGCCAAATCTCCTCGGATGCCTTCGGCGCGCGAACGTCCGGCCGCCCCAACACATATGGAGTTGCTGTTAGGCACTTTTTGTTCGCTGCGCTAAGATGCATCCTTGATGAGATCGCACAAGGAGGCACTATTTTGAGCGATACGCACACGGATGTGCGCGACCGAGCCACGCGCACGAGGAGTGCCGCGCGCTCGCGGACGTGTTGCCGCGCATCGGCGACAAGTGGACCGTGATGGTGGTCGGCGTGTTCTCGCAGGGCCCGATGCGCTACAGCCAGATCCTGAAGGTCGTCGATGGCGTCTCGCAGCGCATGCTGACGCTGACGCTCAAAGGCCTGGAGCGCGATGGCCTGGTGACGCGCACGGTGTACCCGACCAATCCGCCGCGGGTGGATTATGCGCTCACCGAACGCGGGCAGACGCTGATCGTGCCGCTGCGCGAGCTTTGGGCGTGGGCGCAGGCCAACCGTTCGGCGATCGACGAAGCCCGGCGACACTTCGATCAAGGCCGCCGTAATGGCCAGGCGCCAATCTAAGCGGCCGGCCAGTTGCTGCGTCCGCTAGCATCAGGCCGAGTAGCGCAGCGCGCCCGCATAGGCGACGGCCCAGGCCTCGCCCTTGCCTTTGGCATCGCTGCGCGCCCCGCCCGGCGGCACGATCTCGCCGACGATCTCGGGCGCTTCGCCGGCCGCTCGCAGCGCCGTGAGCACCCCATCCCCCTGCCCCTTCGCCGCGACGACGATCATGCCGATGCCGCAGTTGAAGGTCTTGAGCATCTCCGCGTCGCTCAAGCGCCCGGCCCTGGCGAGCCAGCCGAAAACGGGCGGCGCCGTAATGGCGCCGAGATCGATGCGCGCGGCCACGTCGTCGGGCAGCACGCGCGGCACGTTCTCCGAAAGCCCCCCGCCGGTGATGTGCGCCAGCGCCTTGATGGCGCCGCGTGCCCCGCCCGTCGCCTTGATGGCGGCGAGCAGCGGCTTCACGTAGATGCGCGTCGGCGTGAGCAGCGCCTCGCCGAGCGTGCGCTTTGGCTCGAAAGGCGCCGGCGCCTCCCAGCCGAGGCCTTGCTGCTCGGCAAGCCGCCGCACCAGCGAATAGCCGTTGGAATGCACGCCCGAGGACGGCAGCCCGATGAGGATGTCGCCGACCGCGATGTCCGTCCGCGGCAGGATCTCGCCCCACTCCACCGCGCCGACGGCAAAGCCCGCGAGATCGTAATCCTTCGCCGCGTACATGCCCGGCATCTCGGCGGTCTCGCCGCCGATCAGCGCGCAGCCGGCCTGCCGGCAGCCGTCCGCGATCCCTGCCACCACGCTCTGCGCGGTCTCGACGTCGAGCTTCCCGCACGCAAAGTAGTCGAGGAAGAATAAGGGCTCCGCGCCCTGCACCACGAGGTCGTTGACGCACATGGCGACGAGATCGATGCCGATGGTCGAATGCCGCCCGGTGTCGATGGCGATCTTGAGCTTGGTGCCGACGCCGTCGGTCGCCGAGACCAGCACGGGGTCGCGGAAGCCGGCGCTCTTCAGATCGAACATGGCCCCGAAGCCGCCGAGGTCGGCGTCCGCCCCCGGGCGCCGGGTGGCCCTGGCGAGCGGCTTTATCGCGGCGACGAGGCGGTTGCCGGCATCGATGTCGACGCCGGCGTCGCGGTAGGTGACGGCCATGTTGCTTTCCGCATCGGGCTCTGTCATTTCACGCCGAGAACCCAACTTTCGCCCCATTGCCTGCCGGAGATGTGGCGTCCTAGCAGCTTAGGCCTGCGCTGGGCAACTCTAGGTACAACTCTGGGCGTTCATGCGGGCGCTGGGCGCCGGTTTGCCGGAGCGGGGGGAGGATCGATCGCGTGGCTGGGTATTTGCGGAGCTTCTTGAGCGCGGCCTTGGCCGGCTTGGCCATGCTTGCGCCGGCCGGCGCCGCCACCGCCGCCAACGACGACGTCTATACCGTCGGCAACTACCCCGTCGACGCCCAGGCGGCCAACGCCGTCGCCGCCAAGGACAAGGCGCTCGCCGACGGCCAGCAGGCGGCGTTCCGCTCGCTCTTGAAGCGCGTCGTGCCGGTGACCGACTACGACCGCCTGAAGCGTCTCAAGGCGCTCAACTCGTCCTCGTTCTTCGAAGGCGTGTCGGTGCGCTCCGAGCGCAACTCCTCGACCCGCTACATCGCGAGCCTCGACTTCTCCTTCCGCGCCGATTCCGTGCGCTCCGTCCTGCAGCAGGAGGGTATCCCCTTCGTCGAGGAGCAGGCGCGTGAGATCAACGTCATCCCCGTCGTGCGCGACGCGCAAGGCGCGCCCGATACGGGTGCCGCGGGGCGCGCGTGGAGCGAGGTGTGGAAGAGCCTCGACCTGGAGCACACGCTCACCCCCATCCAGCTGCAACCGCTGAAGCCCACCATCCACGCCGACACGCTGCAGATGCTGATCGACGGTCGCGGTTCGGGCGAGCGCATCCTTGCCGGCGAGTACGACTCTCCCTACGTCGTCGTCGCCATCGCCGAGATCGACACGGCCGCCAACCGCGTGAACGTGACCATGGCCGGCATTGATGCCGTCGGCTCCTTCAACCTGAAGCGCAGCTACCGCGTGTTCGACGGCGACACCGGCTACGCCATGGAGCTCGCTGCCGTCGTCGGCCAGGGCGTGCTCGAAGGCCGCTGGAAGGCGCTGAAGGCCGGCACGAGTCGGTCCTCGCAGGAGGGAGGGACGTCCATCTCGCTGCAGGCGCAGTACGGCAGCCTCGCCGAATGGCGGGAGATCCGCCAGCAGCTGCTCGCCGTGTCGGGCGTCGACGATATCCGCATCGAATCCGAATCGGCGCGTTCCGCCACCCTGACGCTGCGCTACCCCGGCGGCGGCGACGCGCTCGCCAATGCGCTTTACGACCAGCACCTGACGCTGGAAGGCGGCTCCGGCGACGTCTGGATCCTTCGCTCCGCAAACTGACGGCTTTTCGCGGGCAGCCCCGCGCTTGGGGGCATGTAACGCGTGCGCCGCGGCGGCGATCGGATATATACGTCTCGAACTTTCGACCCCAATGCAGCCGCCGGACCGCGCCTTGAACCCTCCCAACATCATTACCCTCGGCCGGGTGATCCTCGTGCCCCTGGTATTCTGGCTGCTCGTGACGGGGCAGACGCAGGGGGCGTTCTTTGCGTTCATCGTGGCCGGCATCTCCGACGGCGTCGACGGCTATCTCGCCAAGACGTACGGCTGGACCACGGAGCTTGGCGCCTACCTCGATCCGCTCGCCGACAAGCTGTTGATCGTCAGCATCTTTCTGGCACTGGGCGTGGGCGGCAAGCTGCCCCTGTGGCTGGTCATCGCGGTGGTCTCGCGCGACATCCTGATCGTCATCGCCATCGTGCTGTCGTGGCTGCTCGGCAATCCGGTGCGCATCAGGCCGCTCATCGTCAGCAAGGCCAACACGCTGGCGCAGATCGTGCTCGCCGGCACGGTGCTGGCGGACGAGGGCTTCGGTCTAGGGTTCGAGAACGCTCGCTTCGTGCTCATCTGGATCACCGGCGCCCTCACCTTCGCCTCGCTCGCTGCCTATTTGCGCAGTTGGCTGCTACACATGTCCGGCTACGAGGCGACGCGCGTGCAACGCTAGGCGTTGCCGCCGGCGGGGCTCGAGGGGGAGAGGCTGCAGGCGATGCGAGTCGAGCGACAAGTGCTGTTCTGGCTCACCGTGGCCGCCGCCCTCGTGCTGCTGATCGGGCTCCTGGAGTCTATTCTGCTTCCCTTCGTCGCCGGCATCGTGATCGCCTACTTCCTCAGTCCGGCGGCCGACCGCCTGACGGGCTGGGGGGTGCCGCGGCCCGCTGCCGCCGTGCTCATCGTCGCCGCCTTCGTGTGCGCCATCGTCGTCGCGCTCGTGTTCCTGGTGCCGCTGCTGGCGACGCAGGCCCAGCAGTTCGCCGTCGCGCTGCCCGAGGAGATCGCCCGCGCCCGCAGTCTGCTCGAGGGCTGGGGGCACGACCGGCTCGGCAGCCACTACCCGCAATTCCAGGCCGGGCTCGAGCGCGTCTCGCAGGCGATCTCGGAGAACTGGGCGAGCGTTGCCGGCACGCTCGCGAGCTCGCTGTGGAGCCAGGGCCTGGCGCTGTTCAACTTCGTCTCGCTCATGCTGATCACGCCGCTCGTCGTGTTCTACATGCTGATGGACTGGCACCGTATGCTGGCCAAGATCGATTCCTGGCTGCCGCGCGACCACGCCCCGACGATCCGCCGCCTCGCGAGCGACATCAACGACGCCGTCTCCGCCTTCATCCGCGGCCAGGGCACAGTGTGCTTCGTGCTCGCGATGTACTACTCGGTGGCTCTGACCGCGGTGGGATTGCGCTACGGCCTGCTGGTCGGGCTCGGCACTGGTCTCATGAGCTTCGTGCCGTTCGTCGGCTGGGCGCTGGGGCTCATCACCGCGACGACGCTCGCGACGGTGCAGTTCTGGCCGGAGCTCGCGCCCATCCTCATCGTCATCGGCATCTTCGCCGGGGCGCAGGTGCTCGACGCCGCGTTCCTAAGCCCGACCATCGTCGGACAGAAGATCGGCCTGCACCCCGTATGGCTCATCTTCTCGCTGTTCGTATTCAGCTACCTGTTCGGCTTCGTCGGCGTGCTCGTCGCCGTGCCCATCGCCGCGGCGATCGGCGTGATCGTCCGCTTCGCGCTGCGGGCCTATCTGGAGAGCGACGTGTACCGCGGCCGCCCGGCCATCCCCGCGTCTGTGCCGGCCCCCACCCCTGCCTTGAAGGAGCCGCTCGCTCCATGACCGCCGCGCCGCGCCAGCTCGTCCTCGATCTTGCCCACCGGCAGGCGCTGGGTGCGGAGGATTTTCTCGTCAGCAGCTCCAACGCGGCCGCCGTCGAGCTCATCGACCGCTGGCCCGATTGGCCGACCCCAGCGTGCGTGGTGGTCGGGCCTAAGGAATCGGGCAAAAGCCACCTCGCCAACGTGTGGCGGCTCAAATCCTCGGCCGGGTTGAGCGCCGCCGCGACGCTCACGGATGCCGCCGTCGCCGGCTTGCGCGACGGCAGCGCGCTCGTGGTCGAGGACGTCGACCGCGGCATCGGGGATGAGCAAGCGCTCTTTCACCTTCTGAACCGCGCCCGCGAAAGCCGGCTGTCGCTGCTGCTGACCTCGCGGTACGCCCCCGGCGACCTCGCGTTCCGCATCCCCGACCTGCGCTCGCGCCTGCGCGCCCTGCCGATCGCCGCGCTGGAGGCGCCCGACGAGGCCCTGCTGAAAGCCGTGCTGGTAAAACTTTTCGGCGATCGCCAGCTCCACGTCGAGCCGGCGGTCATCGAATACCTGAGCCTGCGCATGGAGCGCTCGATGGCGGCGGCAAGCCGCGTCGTTGCGGCCATCGACCGGCTGGCGCTCGCCATGCACCGCAAGGTGACGCGCCCCCTTGCCGCGGAGGCGCTGGCGTCGCTCAATGACGGCGGGGAGTGACGAAAACCTAAGGCTGACGGCTTACACCATTGTCATAACAGCGTCGTACTCGGACCCCTGATTGCCGGGATCGGCCGACGAGGAGCTTTGTAGATGGCGAGCGCAAGGAACAAGGTGCGCGAGAAAACGGTCCCCGTGGACAAGGTCGAGCCGCCGCAGGGTACGGATCGCTTCTACAACCGCGAGCTGTCGTGGCTGCAGTTCAACCGCCGCGTCCTCGAGGAGGCGCAGAACGAGCGCCATCCTCTCCTGGAACGCCTGCGCTTCCTGTCGATTTCGGCCTCCAACCTCGACGAGTTCTACATGGTGCGCGTCGCCGGCATCTACGGCCAGGTGGCTGCCGGCGTGCAGACGCCGTCGCAGGACGGCCTGACGCCGGCCCAGCAGCTCCGTGCGATCAACCGGTTCGCCGCTGGCCTCGTCGCTGACAAGCAGGCCTGCTGGCGATCCCTGAAAGATAAGCTGGCCGCGGCGGGCCTGCACATCCTCGAGCCGAAGGATCTGCGCCCGAGCGAGCGCAGCTGGCTGCAGCGTCTGTTCATGACGCACATCTTTCCCATCCTGACGCCGATCGCGGTCGACCCGGCGCACCCCTTCCCCTTCATCCTCAACAAGGGCCTGACGCTCGCCGTCGAGATGCAGCGCGACAGTGACGGCAAGGCCATGAACGGCCTGATCCCCATCCCGAGCCAACTCGAGCGCTTCATCCGTCTCGGCGCCCCCGACGCCGAGCAGCCCGAGCTGCGCTTCATCCGCCTCGAGACGATGATCGGCCTCTTCATCGGGGAGCTGTTTCCCGGCTGCCAGATCAAGAGCCAGGGCGCGTTCCGGGTGCTGCGAGACAGCGACATCGAGATCCAGGAGGAAGCGGAAGACCTGGTGCGCTCGTTCGAAACCGCTCTGAAACGGCGCCGCCGCGGCCACGTGATCCGGCTCGAGCTCGAGGCAGCGATGCCCAATCGGCTCAAACGCTTCGTCGTCGAGGAGCTGGAGGTCGGCGAGGACGCCGTGTTCGTCAAGGAAGGCCTGCTGGCCCTTGCCGACACCGCGCAGCTCATCGTCGCCGATCGGCCGGACCTGCTGTTCAAGCCCTTCGTCGGCCGCTTCCCCGAGCGCATTCGCGAGTTCAACAGCGACTGCTTCGCCGCGGTGCGCAAGAAGGACATCATCGTCCACCACCCCTACGAATCCTTCGACGTGGTGGTGCAGTACCTGCGCCAGGCGGTGGCCGACCCCAACGTCATGGCCATCAAGTGGACGCTCTACCGCACCTCGCGCGACAGCCCCATCGTACAAGCCCTGAAAGAGGCGGTGGAGGCCGGCAAATCGGTCACCGCCGTGGTCGAGCTGAAGGCGCGCTTCGACGAGGCGGCCAATATCCGCTGGGCCCGCGATCTGGAAAGCGTCGGCGTGCACGTGGTGTACGGCTTCATCGAGCTCAAGACGCACGCCAAGCTCGGCATCATCGTGCGGCGCGAGGGCTCGGAGTTGACCAGCTACTGCCACATCGGCACCGGCAACTATCACGCGCAGACGGCGCGCGTTTACACCGATCTTTCGCTGTTCACCACCGACCCAGCGATCGCGCGCGACGTCACCCGCATCCTGAATTTCGTGACTGGCTACGGCGAGCCCGCCGAGCTGGAGGCCATGGCCGCGAGCCCGCACGGCATCCGCCGCAGAATCATCGCGCATATCCACGAGGAGATCGACCACGCCAAGGCGGGGCGCCCGGCCGCCATCTGGATGAAGATGAACGCCCTCGTCGACACGCAGATCATCAACACCCTTTACGAGGCGAGCCAGGCCGGCGTGAGCATCGACCTCGTGGTGCGCGGGGTATGCTGTCTCAAGCCGGAAATTCCGGGCTTTTCGGACAATATTCGCGTGAAGAGCATCGTCGGCCGCTTCCTCGAGCACGCGCGCATTTACTGTTTCGGCCGCGGCGAGGGGTTGCCATCGCCGAAGGCCGCCGTCTACATCAGCTCCGCAGACATGATGCCACGTAACCTCGACCGGCGCGTCGAAGCCATGGTCCCGATTCTGAACCCAACCGTGCACGAGCAGGTTTTGAACCAGATCATGGTCGCCAACCTCAAGGACAACCAGCAAAGCTGGCGGATAAAGCCGGACGGCTCCTCGGAGCGGATCGCGGCGGCGAAAGGGGAGGAAGCCTTCAACGCGCACCAGTACTTCCTGACGAACCCGAGCCTTTCGGGTCGCGGGCAGGCGCTGAAGGAGAATTTCCCCCCACGCTTCAGTCCGCTTGGCAAAGACTGAGCAGGGGCCACGATTGACGAGCCTTGAGCGTTTGGTTGACAAGCTGCGCCCGCATACGGACCTCGAGCCGATCGGCGTGATCGACATCGGCTCCAACTCGGTCCGCCTCGTCATCTACGAAGGCGCGGTGCGGGCGCCGACCCCGCTATTCAACGAGAAGGTGCTGTGCGGGCTCGGGCGTGCGATCGCCACCACCGGACGGCTGGGGGAGGAAAGCGTGCAGCGGGCGCTGGAGGCGCTCGTCCGCTTCCGCTCCATCGCGCGCATCCTCGAAGTGAAGAACCTGCGCGCCTTCGCGACCGCCGCCGTGCGCGAGGCCGCCGACGGGCCCGAGTTCATCGTGCGGGCCGAGAAGGCGTGCGGCACGCGTATCGAGGTTTTGTCCGGCGAGAAGGAAGCCAGGCTCGTCGCGCAAGGCATCTTGATGGGCTTCACCGACGCCGACGGCATCGCGGGCGATCTCGGCGGCGGCAGCCTGGAGCTGATCGATCTCGCGAAGGACAAGCTCAAGCAGGCGGCGACGCTGCCCGTGGGGGGGCTCCGCCTCATCGATGCCACCGGCGCCAAGATCGACAAGGCGCAGCCGCTCGTGGACGAGGCGATCGCCGGCGTCCCCTGGCTCGGCGAAGGCAAGGGGCGCCCCTTTTTCGCCGTGGGCGGAAGCTGGCGCGCGCTCGCCCACCTGCACATGGAGCACACGGGCTATCCGCTGCACGTGACCCACGGCTACTCGATCCCCACGGACGAGGCGATCACGTTCTGCGACTTCGTGCGCAAAACCAAGAAGCTCAGCGCTCTCTCGGGTATCGAGGGCATCACCAAGGCCCGTCGCGAGGTGCTGCCGTACGGAGCGCTCGTGCTGGAGCGGCTCCTGGAAACGGTGCGCCCGCGCGAGGTCGTGTTCTCCGTGTTCGGCATCCGCGAGGGGCTGCTGTTCAGCCTGTTGCCCGCGCACGAGCGGCGCAAGGACCCGCTGCTGAGCTTCTGCGCCGAGTACGCCAGCCTGCGCTCGCGCTCGGTCGAGCACGCCTGGGAACTGTGCAAGTGGACCGATCAGATCTTCACCCCGCCCGGCCCCGACGAGACGCCGGATGAGCGCCGCCTGCGCCACGCCGCCTGCCTGTTGTCGGACATCGGCTGGCGCTCGCATCCCGACTATCGCGGCGAGCAGAGCCTCAACCTGCTGGCGCACGCCGCGCTTGCCGGCATCGACCATCCGGGCCGCGTGTTCCTGGCGCTGTCGGTCTATTACCGCCACGCCGGCGCCGGCCAGAGCCGCGGCGAGGACCTGTCGGAGAGCCTCAAAGGCATCGTCTCCAAGCGCGTGCAGAAGCGCGCCCGCATTGTCGGCGCCGCGATCAGGGCGGCGCATATGCTGTCGATCGGGGTCGCCGGCGTCATCGACGAGACGCCGTTGACCTACGAGGGCAACAAGCTCGTGCTGACGATCCCCAAGGCCTATGCCGGCATGGACGGGGAGCGCCTGCACCGGCGATTCGAGGCCCTCGCCGAGCTTCTGGAGCGCGAGCCGGAAGTCCGCATCGCGAAGTAATCCGGCTGGCGGAGTGGGCAACCCTTGTGTCGGGCCCCGGGCCGCCACATTTTCTGCTAAATTGCTGCTTCCGCAGAGACCAGGATCCCAACGCCATGGCCGATGACCCGTACGCAACCCTCGGCGTCCCCAAGGGTGCCTCCGAGGACGACATACGGCGGGCCTTCCGCAAGCTGGCGAAGGAACTGCACCCCGACCTCAATCCGAAAAACGGCACGTCCACCGAGGAGCGCTTCAAGAAGGTCTCCTCCGCCTACCAGATCCTCTCCGATCCGGAGAAGCGCCGCGCCTTCGACCGCGGCGAGATCGACGCGCGCGGGGAGCCGCGCCGCGATGCCTTCCGCAACTACGCGCGCGGCGCCAGGGCGGGAGCAGGCGCGGCCGGAGGCTACGAGGACCACGGCTTCGCCGACATCTTCTCCGAAATCTTCGGGGGACGGGCCCAGGGCTCGGCGCGCGGCGGCTTCACCGTCAGGGGCGGCGACGTCCGCTACACCCTCGACGTCGACTTCATCGAGGCCGTCAGGGGCGCGACCAAGCGCGTCACGCTGCCCGGCGGCTCGGCGCTCGACCTCGCCGTGCCGGCGGGTGTTGCCGACAACCAGGTGCTGCGTCTCAAGGGCAAGGGCGCGCGCGGTCTGGGCGGCGCGGAAGCGGGCGACGCGCTCGTCGAGATCCGCATCCGCCCGCACCCGCAGTTCAAGCGCGAGGAAGACGACATCCTCTCGGAGATTCCCATCACCATCGACGAGGCGGTGCTCGGCGCCAAGGTGGAGGTCGCGACCATCGATGGGCGGGTGCAACTCACGATCCCCAAGGGAACGAGCTCGGGCCGCGTGCTGCGCCTGAAGGGCAAGGGCGTGAAAAGCGGCGGCAAGGCGGAGGCCGGCGATCAGCTCGTCACGGTGCGCATCGTGCTGCCCGACGTGGTCGATGACAGCCTCGCCTACTTCTTCTCCACGTGGCGGCAGAAGAACCGCTACGATCCCGGCCGCAAATAGGAATTGGGCATTAGGCACTAGGCACTAGGCACTAGGCATCAGTTAAGGCCTCGCAGCCGCCTCTTGCCTCTTGCGTACTGCCTCACCTGCCAGGCGCCGGGATCGGCACCACCTCGCCGCCGTTGAGTGTGAGCGCGATCTCGCCCCGCTTGAGCCGCAGCGCGTCCTCGCCGAACAGCTTGCGCCGCCAGCCTTTGAGCGCCGCGATGTCGGGCTCGGGCTCCAGCGCGATGCGCTCCAGGTCTTCCGAGTCCGCGATGAGGCGCGGCGCCACGCGATGGCGGGCGGCGGACGCCTTCAAGAGCACGCGCAACAGGTCGATGAGCGCGGTCGCCTCGGCCGAAAGCTGCTGGCCGCGGTCGATCGGGGGCAGCGCCTTGGTGTCGCGCTGCAGGCCCCGCTTCACCGCCTCGACGATGTCGCGGGCGCGCGCCGAGCGCGCGAAGCCCTCGCTCAGCGTGCGCAGCTCGCTCAATTGCTCGGGGCTTGTCGGCGCCTGGTTGGCGATGTCGTAGAGGGCCTCATCGCGCAGGATGCGCGCGCGCGGCACATCCTGCGACTGCGCCATGCGCTCGCGCCAGGCGGCAAGCTCCATGAGCACGGCCAGCGCCTTGCGGCTTTTCACCCGCAACTTCAGGCGCTGCCAGGCGTCGTCGGGATGCTGCTCGTAGGTCTTGCGGTCGGTCAGAACGCTCATTTCCTCGTTCAGCCACTCCGCCCGGCCAGCGGCGTCGATCTCGGACTTCAGGTGCCGGTAGACGTCGCGCAGGTGCGTCACGTCGGCGAGCGCGTAGCTCAGCTGCTTCTCCGACAGCGGGCGCCGGCTCCAGTCGGTGAAGCGGCAGGACTTGTCGAGGTCGACGCCCGTGACCCGCTTCACGAGGTTTACGTACGAGATCGACTCGCCGAAGCCGCACACCATGGCCGCGATCTGCGTGTCGAACACGGGGCGCGGCACGAGCCCGGTCTTGGCGAAGACGATCTCGATGTCCTGGCGCGCCGCGTGGAAGACCTTGGCCACGCGCTCGTTCGCCATCAGCGCCCAAAAAGGGGAGAGGTCGAGCCCCGGCGCCATGGGGTCGAGGATGAAGGCATCCTCGGGCGAGGCGAGCTGCACGAGGCAGAGCTGCGGCCAGAAGGTCTGCTCGCGCATGAACTCGGTATCGACGGCGACGAACTCGCTGTCGGAAAGACGCTGGCAGGCTTGGGTGAGGTCTTGCGAGGTGGTGACGATGCGCATCTGGCGCGGGTATAGCGCATGCAAAAGCGTTTGTCGCGGGGCTCCAGGCGGCTTGCGTTAACCCGCCGGGGCGGCGGATCGGCCGCGTTTTATGCGCGAAATCCGGGCGCGCCGCGGGGTCACAGCGTCTGGCTCGCGCTCTCGAATCGAAGCAGCCCAAAATTTCAGCTTGCGCCTTGGCTCGCCCACAACGGGCCGCGGAAGCACAACGAATGCGATCACCCTCGCCGCCCTATCGCCGTGTCTGCCTGGGCATCGGCACGTTCGCCCCCAAGGTGGCCGGCACCAGCCGCGCAACCACGTCGTCGAATCAAGCTCTGAGTCTTGGCTCGCAAACGAGCTCGGGAGCGACGGAGACGCCGCCGCCCCCTGCGGTCACTTCCGGTTTGATGCGCCACTCGCCGAAAGGTCCAAATTTTTCGCGTAATTGTCATCCCGGACTGCTTCAACCGTTCGCTGAATATTAGTCTAAATCGCACTGAATTTTAAGCGAATTCCATTCAAATGAGGGTGCCCATTCTCAGCGCCGACCCGAGCGCCAGCCATAGCCCGAGGAACCCTCACATGCGTTTGCGTACCGCCATCCTGCCGCTGTTCACGGCACTCGTAGTGCCCGCGTTCGGCGAAACCGCCACCAACTCCTGCCAATCCTGGAACGCCTCCTCTTGCGAGGCGGAGTTCGCGCTAGCCCGCAACGCCGAGATCGAAGCCTCGATCGCGGCGGTGGCGAAGGCGCGCCTGCAGCCCCCGAGCCGCTCGAGCTGCGAGAGCGCGGACGCAAGCCTGTCGCCCTGCCAGGGCGAGCCTGCCGCCAGCTTCGCTGCCGAGCGCAACGCCGAGATCAACGCTTCCATCGCCGCCGTGACGGCCGCACGCGAGCAGACCTTCGCCGAGGCCCGCAACGCCGAGATCGAGGCCTCGATCCTTACCGTGAAGGCGACGCGCGAGAGCGAGTTCGCCCTGCGCCGCACGAGCTGCGAGAGCCCGGAAGCGAACCTGCCCCCCTGCGAGGGCGAGGTCGCCGCCAACTTCGCCAAGGCCCGCAACGCCGAGATCGACGCTTCGATCGCCGCCGTCGCGGTGGAGCGCGAGCGCCGCTTCGCGCAAGAGCGCAACGCCGAGATCACCGCGTCCCTCGCCACCGTGAAGGCAGCCCGCGAGAGCGAGTTCGCGCTGCGTCGCACGAGCTGCGAGAGCCCGGAGGCGAACCTGCCACCGTGCGAGGGCGAGGTCGCCGCCAACTTCGCCAAGTCCCGCAACGCCGAGATCGATGCTTCAATCGCCGTTGTCGCGGAGGAGCACGAGCGCGCTTTCGCCGAGGCCCGCAACACCGAGATCACCGCGTCGCTCGAAGCCGTGAAGGCGGCGCGCGAGCGCGAGTTCGCCGCCGCCCGCACAAGCTGCGAGAGCCCGGATGCGAACCTGCCCCCCTGCGAGGGCGACGTCGCGGCCAACTTTGCCAAGGCGCGCAACGCCGAGATCGATGCTTCGATCGCCGTCGTCGCGGAGGAGCACGAGCGCGCTTTCGCCGAGGCCCGCAACGCCGAGGTCACCGCTTCCCTCGAAGCCGTGAAGGCAGCGCGTGAGCGCGACTACGCCGAAGCCCGCACCACCGAGATGATGGCCTGGGTCAGCGCCATCCGCGGCGACCGCACGCAGCGCTTCGCGCAGGCCCGCAACGCCGAGATCGATGCCTCGATCGCAGCTGTCAAGGCCGCGCGCGAGTTCGCCGCCGCCCGCAACGCCGAGATCAACGCGTCCGTCGCGCTGGTCACCGCGGCACGCGAGCGCAGCTTCGCCGAGGCCCGCAACATCGAGATCGAGTCCGCGCTTTCCGCCTACCGCGCCGAGCGCACGATCCGCAGCGCACAGGCATTGACACAGAAGCCGGCCGCCGGTTCGCAGGCGCCTTCGATCGAGACCGGCGCCATCCGCGTTCCGGAAGTCCCGGTCGAGCCGATCCTGCCGCTGCGCCACTCGATCGGTACCGAGCCCTGCCCGGCCGCCGGCATCCCCCTGTCGCCGGTGCAGTTCTCCGGACCCGGGGCCACCGTCGACGACGCCATGAAACCCGGCCTCGATACCATCGCCGCGATCGCGAGGGATTGCCCCGCGGTGCGCATCGAGATCCACGGCTACTCCGACACCTCCGCCGCCGCCGACGTCAGCCAGCTGCTGTCGGAGCTGCGGGCCAAGGCCGCCATGGCCTACCTTGCCTCGGTCGGCGTCGCCGAGAACCGCATGACCGCCATCGGCCACGGCGACATGATCCCGCTCGCCGCCAACACGACGCCGGAGAACCGCGCGCTCAACCGCCGCGTCGAGTTCACCATCAAGGATCCGGCGCTGCAGGCCGGCGTGAAGCGCGTGATGTGGGACCTGTCGGAGCTGCTCGACCCGACTTATTTGCCGCAGCTGGCGCGCCTGAGCCCCTGAGGCGGCGGTAGGCTTCCGGTCGCCGAGCGCACTCGGCTTCAGCGCAGCGTAGCTCGCGCTGCGCCGAGGATGGCGCCGGGCTTCGCGATCGATCCCTCCTGCACCAGGGCTACGACGCCGTCGTAGCCCTTGAGCGTTTCGCGAGGCACCGTGCGCGTTATTGCTTCTCCCTTCCAATCGGCGATGGCAAGGATGTCCCCTACCACGTTGGTGTAGGTCACCTTGAGGCGCGCGTTCTCGCCACGCCCGATGACAACCTCGCGCGAGGCATAGAACGGCAGGAGCACGACGGTTGCAGGCACTGCGGCTCCGGCCGGCGCGGCGCCGACGGAGACAACGATGCCGCCCCGCTTGCGCTCGATGCCGAGCGGCACGTTGATACCCGCTGCCGTCGCGGAGGCGGCCAATTCGATTGCAAGGCGATGCGAGCCGACGGCGGGCTCGCGCCCGTTGACCACCGCTTGCGGGGTATAGGCCATGCCGTCGTTGCGCTTGTCGGCATAGGCCCGCTGGCGTTCGGTGAAGGCGTGGCGGGCGAGGGTATCCTTCCAGCCGAGCCGGTCCCAGTAGTCGACCGGCAGCGACAGCGCGATCAGGTCCGGCTCGCGCGCGAGCTTGGCGAGCAGCTCGTCCGCCGGCGGGCAGGAGGAGCAGCCCTGGCTCGTGAACAGCTCGACGACGGCACGCGGGGGCGCCTCGGCGCCGGCGGCAAAGCCGGCCGCCGCCATCGCGGCGGCGATCAGCCTGAACGGTGGTGCGCGCATTTGACCTGCCCTCCGGCTCGAATTGCGGCCTCGAGCTGCATTCGCTGCGCGCCACCGCACCGTTACGGGCCAAGCGGCCCGGCGAGCCGGCCGCACCGGGAGCGCCGACGCTCGACCGTGCAGAAAATGCCATAATGATGTCAAGCTCTTGCGGCCTTCCTTGCGCGGGTGGATTGCCAATTCCGCAACGGGGGCTACATGCGCAACCTCTCCCTTCCTTCTCGGGCTTCGGGGCTGCTGTGGCTCGCGCTGGCCCTCAGCGGCGCCGCGCAAGCCGAACGCCTCGACATGCCGTACGACTGCCAGTTCGACGGCCAGCGCGTGCAGATGCGCCCATCCGCCGACCGCTCCTATGAGATCTACGGCCGCCACGAGCGCGAGATCTACACCGCCTGCTCGCCCGTCGATCCCAGCCGCTGCCGCAGCTGGCAGGTGCACCGCTTCGATTTCAGCTGCAGCGGCGTGCGCGTGCCGTGGATCGACGCGGCCGCCGCCGGCGCCCGCTCGGCGGGACGCGATGCCTGGGTCGAGGGCGGCAGCTTCCATCTGGCCATGGGCCCGATGTGGACGAACGACCGTCCGTCGTTCCGCAATCGCGGCTGGTGGCGCCAGCGCTACCCGCACGAGGATTACAACCCCGATGACGGCGCGCGCGTCGTGACGCTGCCGCCGGGCTACGCGCCGGCGCTGGGCATTCCGGTCACATTCTCGGGTACGCCGTCGGATCAGATCGCGCAGGCGCCGTTCCCGCCGGCTACGGTCGTGCGCGCTCCGGCCCCGGCGGCGAGGGACAAGATCCCGGCGCTGCCCGAGCGCGCGCCGCGCAATCCGGTGGCGCCGCCCGCTGCGACGCCGCCCGTGGTCGCGGCGCCCGCCGCTTCTCCGGCGCCCGCACCCCAACCTGCTCCCAAGGTGGCCGCAGCTCCGCCGGCGAGCACGGCCCCGACGGCTTCGGCCGCTCCGACGGGCCAGACGGCCGCGATCCCCGGCAGCGTCACGCCGACCTTGATCAACGGGCCGGCTGCCGCGACCGAGCCGCCAGCGCCGGCTCCGGAGGCCCCCAAGTCCGCCGGCCCCGTCGAGACGTCCGAAGTCCGCGTTGCGGGTGCGAGCGAGACGACGGCCGGCGCCGAGGCGATGACCAAGGATGTCGCCGCCGCCCCCGTGCCCGCGCCTGCGCCCACAGAGACCGCGTCGATCCCCGCTCCCGCCCAGCTCGACCCGCGGACCATCGTGATGCTGGGCGCGGCGGCTACCGTCCTGCTGACGCTCACGAGCCTCCTGGTGAGCGGCCTCGTGCGCCGCGCGCGGCGGCCCAAACGCCTGCCCCCGCCGTCGGCTCGCGATATCGCCAGCATCTCGCTCGACGGCGCGCCCCAGGGTGCGTCTGGGGGGCCGTCCACGGGCACGTCGCTCTCCATCTATCCCCAGATCCATGCCAACAAGGCCGGTCCCCCGACGCTGCAACCGCAAGCTCACGCCGTGCCGATGCCGGCAACCTATGCGGAGGCGCTGGAGGTTCTCGGCGCCGGACCCGACGCCTCGCTCGCCGCCATCAAGAAGATCGTCGACGGGATGCGCCAGAGCTGGCACCCCGATCTTGCGCGCTCGGAAGCCGACCGGCGCCAGCGTCAGCACCGCCTGCAGCAGATCAACGTGGCATGGGATCTCGTCTCACAGCACCGCTCGGCCGCCTGAGGTGGGTCTCAGAGCTCTTCGGGAGCGTCGCCGTCGCTGTCCAAGCTGGCGACATCCGTCGCCGCCGCGGGCGCGTGCGTGCGCGGGCTGCGAGAGTGCCCGTTGGGAGCGCGCGGCGTGCGCGCCGAGGGCTCGCGGGCGATGATCGGCTCCAGATCGGCGAGGTCGATAAACTGGTCGGCCTGGCGGCGCAGCTCATCTGCAATCATAGGCGGGGTGCTCTGCAGCGTGGAGATGACGCTGACGCGCTTTCCGCGCAGCTGCAGGTCGGCGACAAGGCTGCGGAAGTCCCCGTCGCCGCAGAAGATCACGATGTGGTCGAGCGCCGGCGCGAGCTGGATTGCCTGCACGGCGAGCTCGATGTCCATGTTGCCCTTGACCTTGCGGCGGCCCGATGCGTCGGTGAATTCCTTGAACGGCTTGGTCACCACGGTGAAGCCGTTGTAGCCGAGCCAGTCGATCAACGGACGGATCGACGAGTACTCCTGATCGTCGGCAAGAGCCGTGTAGTAGAACGCGCGAACGAGCTGGGCGCGCTGTCCGAACAACATAAGCAACCGCTTATAGTCGATGTCGAACTCAAGCGATTTCGCCGTCGCGTAAAGGTTGACACCATCTATGAAGAGGGCTACGCGCTCGGTCTGATAGAAGTGCATGCTCAACCTCGAAGGGTGGAGGCGCACAACTTCGCCTCACACCGACTGTGACTTGCAATTATCAGACACCAGACAGTTGTCCTTCCGTTTGACTGACAGGGTACAAGTATTTGACTGAAGCAGCACACGAGCCTGCGACATGAAGACCGCCTTCTCCACGGCGAAGGTGCACGAGCGCGATCGGCTCGCCTACTGGCGCGAGGAGGCGTCGCGGGTCTACGTCGCGCACGAGTTCAGCACGCGCGTTGGCCGCGGCTTCAACGGCGAGATCGGCGTGGCTTCGCTCGGCAGCATCGACATCGCCGACTTCAATTGCGACGAGTGCCTGGTGGAGCGCACGCCGCGCTGCCTGAGGGGCGCCACCGACGACGACGTGATCCTCTGCCGGCAGGTGCTCGGCAGCATGACGGTGCACCAAGACGGCCGCGACGTCGCCACCGTGCCGGGCGACGTCTATCTTCTCGACCCGCGCCGACCATTCACGCTCAACGTCCCCCCCAACGGGCGCTCGCTCGTGTTCAAGGTTCCGCGCTGGGAGATGCAGGCGCGCCTCGGCGAGATCGCATCCTATACGGCAACGGCTATTCCGCGCGGACAGCCCGTTGCGGCGCTGGCCTCCGAATTTCTCGCCATGGTGGCCGACCGTGCCGACGCGATCGACAAGGCCATGGCCCCGAAGCTGGCGCAGCAGGCGCTTGACCTCGTCGCGCTCGCCTTCGAAACCGGCGCGCGCGGCGTGATCTACCTTTCATCGACGCGCACGACGACGCTCCTGCGGCTGAAATCGATTATCGAGGGGCGGCTGCGCGATCCATCGCTGAAGCCCGCGATGGTTGCCGAGGCCGCCGGAATCAGCGTCCGCTACGCCAACGCGCTGCTGGCGCACGAGGGCATGTCGCTCGAGCGCTACATCATGCTGCGCCGACTGCTGCACTGCCGGCAGGTGCTCGAGGATCCCGCGCAGCTCACCCGCACCGTCGGCGACATCGCCTATTCGTGCGGCTTCGCCGATCTCTCGCACTTCACGCGCCGCTACCGGGCGCAGTTCGGGCGCTCCCCGGGCGAGTCGCGGCCCGGTGCTGCTTCGCTGATGTCGGCGCACTAGGCAAGCGCGCGCCGTCGGCCGGTCACTCCGGGGGGCGGCGCCGTTTTCCGAACAGGCGCATGAACGCCTCGACCTTGGCGCGGTCGTGATACTCGTCGGTGCGCGTGAGCTTCCCGTCCTTCACGACCATCACCATGCGGAAGCGGCCTTCGAGCTTCTCGCCGCTCTCGCGGTGCCGGTACATGAACTCGACCTGGAAGCGGACGGTGTCGCCGTCCGCGGTGAGCTTGAACGGCCGGTAGAGGATGTATTCGAAATCCTCGCGCACGCGGCGCAGGGCCGCGCCGATCTTCTCGCGGCCCACCGTTTCGCCGCCGTGGGGAAGGGCCTCGCCGGAAATGTGCAGCGCGTAGACGGCATCCTCGGCGACGAAGCTGATCGCCTTGTCGACGTCGCCTTCGGCCCATGCAGCGTTAAATCGATTGACCACCGCAATTGGAGTGGGATGCCGCAAAAGACGCTCCTGCTGAAATACCCACAAATCGAAAACCGCGCGGAAATACGGTCCCGCGGAGAAATGCGTTTGGACATTCTCGATTGGCCGCCAATCGAACGGTGGTCACTTCAACTTCAAAACGAAAGCGACCGCAACCTGTCCGTGCAACAATTGCAGGAAATAATTCGCCGGCACTTCACGCAAATGGATGATTGGCGAGAGAGAAATAGCAAACAGAGCGGTGCAGCATCTGCACCGCTCTGTTGATTGTCGACAGCATGGATCGAGGGCGCGACGCAATCCGCTCAGGGCGCGAGCCGCACGTTCACGCCCGCGCGCACGATGTCGACGTCGCGGAAGCGGACAAAGTCGCCGGGATCGACGCCGGGGAATCCCGGCGCGAGGTTGGCGTTGTCGCTCATGTCGTAGCGCAGGTATTCGGTGCGCAGCGACACCCCGTAGGCGACCATCCACTCGAGACCGCCGCCGTACACCGCCGCGGTGTCCTTCAAGCGCTGCTCGCCGACGAAGCCGCCGTTGACCTCGGTGAACGTATAGCGCGCGGCGCCGACGCCCAGGGTGCCGTAGAAGAGTACGTTGTTCCACAGCACGCCCAGACGCCCACGTGCGCTCGCGAGGTAGCTGAGGTCGCCGGTGAACTGGGCGCCGTTCGCCCGATCGATGACGGAGCTTGAATCGATCGCCGTATCGGCGTCGAGCTCGACGCCCATCAGGAACCAGTTCATGCGCTGTTGTAGCCGATCTGGCCGCCGACGATCGGCCCGTTCGGCTCGGTGCCCGACAGGTCGGTCGGATTGCCGATGTTGTCGTAGATGCCGCTGACGTTGTGCCAGCCGTAGCCGAGATTGACACCGACGTACGGCCCGGTCCACGGCAGCGGCCCTTGTTGCGTGCTGGTGGAAGCTCCCGGCCAATACTGCCCGTCGGCGCGGGCTGCGCTTGTGATCAACGCAACGACCGCGACGAATGCAAATATTCGAACTGACTGTTTCAAGACACGGACCCCCTACTTAAATCGTTATGTCCGCCCCTCTAGAGTGGGCTACGCCACTGCCGCACCGCTATCATGGTGTCTTGGCGCGCAACAATCAGTGGGCCGCCGGTTACGCACACGAG
>Ga0209415_10002272_pt1 | contig 36089 bp, 37 predicted proteins | sample PeaSoiSIISIP2007_FD_187696 | JGI IMG/M metagenome (GOLD analysis project Ga0209415, IMG submission 187696) | Peat soil microbial communities from Weissenstadt, Germany - SII-SIP-2007 (SPAdes) (version 2) | ecosystem: Environmental > Terrestrial > Soil > Wetlands > Peat | place: Germany... | reverse complement strand
GCCGAGCTGCTCGACGAGCACGTGCGCGAGGGCGGTGCCCCAAGGGCGAAGCCCTCGAGGTACTGAAGCGGACCACGATCGGTCAGCTGAACTTCGGCATGACGAGGTCTGCGAACCGGCGAAGGGGCGTCTCCTGGTCGGACTCGCGGATGATGAACTCGAAGTACTCGCACCCAGCTGACTCGAAGTCACGGAGCATCTGCTCGACGCGGTCGGGACCGCCGAAGATCGTGCCTTGGGACTCAAGGAGCTCGAGGTAGGCGTTCACCGTGAGTGACCGTCGTTGCGCGCGTTCCTCGGCGTAGCGCTCGAAGTCCTCCTCGGTCTCGCGCAGCAGCAGGGACGGGTTCAGGGACCGGCGCAGGCTCTTCGGGTCGCGCCCGAGCTCCGTGCAATGGCCGTCGAGGATCTCCATCTTGTGGCGGAAGGTGTCGAGCGGCGTCACGACGAGGTTGTGCCAGTCCGCGTACTTCGCCACGATGCGCAGCATCCGCTTCTCGCCGCCACCGCCGATCCAGACCGGTGGACGCGGTTGCTGGACGGGGCGCGGGTTGTTCCAGACGCCCTCGACGGAGAAGTACTCACCCTGGAACGTGAATTGCTCGTTCGCGAACATGCCCTGGATGATCTCGAGCCCCTCGACGAGCTGGTCGAGCCGGACTCGCGGCGCGGGATAGGGGATCCCGAACATCGCGAACTCGTCCTCGTGCCACCCCGCGCCGAGTCCCATGTTGACGCGGCCGCCGGAGATGTTGTCGAGCGTCGTGACCATCTTCGCGGTGATCGACGGCCACCGGTAACCGTTGCACAGCGTCATGAAGCCGATCCGCACTCGCGTGGTCGCTCGTGCGAGGGCGCCGGCGGTCGTCCAGCACTCGAGGGTGGGAGCCTCGTAGCGACCCGAGATCGGGTCGGGGACGAAGTGGTCGTTCAGCCAGAGCCCGTCATAGCCGAGCTCCTCGGCCAGCTTTGCCGTACCCTCCAGTTGCTCGTAGCTGGCGTTGTACTGCTCGACTCGGTATCCGAATCCAACGGGCACGTGCTATCTCCCTTCGTAGACAGGAGAGCGCTTCTCGAGGAACGCCGTGACACCCTCCTTGAAGTCACTGCTGTCCCAGAGCTGCGAGACGAGCTCCCGCTCGAGGTCCAGCTGATCGTCGAGACCGTGCGTGGTTGCACGGTCGATGAGCTGCCGGGTCCGCATGAGGGCGAGTGGCGGCAGGGACGCGACCGACCGGGCGAGCGCCGTAGCTGCCTCGAGCGCCGTGCCGTCGTCGACCACTTCGTCGGCAAGGCCGGCGGCAAGCAGCTGTTGAGCGTCGAGAGGCCAGTTGCGCACCACGACCGATGTCGCTCTAGCGGCGCCGAGTGAGCGAGCGAGGAAGTAGGACACTCCGCCGTCGGGGGAGGCGCCGATCCCGAGGTAGCCAGGTATGAACTTCGCCGAGGCGGCCACGACGCGGAGATCAGCCGCGAGCGCAAGACCCATTCCCGCGCCGACGGCCGGCCCCTCGACGGCGGCGACCACCGGGAACGGCAGTCGCCGCATCAGCCGGATCACTTGGTGCAGGTGGTCGACAAGCGGTGCGAGAACGGTGGGTGCGTCCCCTTCCAGGGCGGATCGCACGAGGCCGAGATCAGCGCCCGCGCAGAAACATCGTCCCTCGCCCGCGAGCACCGCGGCCCGCGCACCATCGGCTTCGAGACTTGCGAATGCTTCGCCGATCTCTACGACAAGGTCGACGGTCAGTGAGTTCATCGCCTTTGGCCGGGACAGCAGAACCCGGCCGATGCGTTCCTCGAGCGATACATGGAGCGTCACGTCGGACACGCTAGCGAACTTGACGTTCAACGTAAAGAGCTAGGCAACGTTCTCCAGGATCGTGGCGTTCGCCATGCCGCCGCCCTCGCACATCGTCTGCAGACCGAAGCGCCCGCCGGTCCGCTTCAGGTGGTGGACGAGGGTCGTCATGAGCCGGCCGCCGGTCGCGCCGAGCGGATGGCCGAGGGCGATGGCCCCACCGAGCACGTTGGTCTTCTCGAGACTGGCGCCGGTCTCCTTCGCCCACGCGAGCACAACGGGGGCGAAGGCTTCGTTGATCTCGAACAGGTCGATGTCGTCGATCGAGAGCCCGGCGCGCTTCAGCGCGGCCTGGGTTGCCGGGATCGGCCCCGTCAACATGTAGACGGGGTCGGACCCGACGACGGTCATCGTGTGGAAACGCGCGAGCGGTGTCAGGCCGTAACGCTCCACTGCCGCAGCCGAGGCGATGACCAGCGCCGAGGCGCCGTCGGAGATCTGGCTTGCTGCCGCGGCCGTCATCCGGCCGCCTTCGGTCAGCACCGACAGCGCCGCCATCTTCTCGAGCGTCGTGTCCGGCCGAGGGCCCTGGTCGCGTGTCACCGAGCCGTAGGGCACGATCTCTTCCTCGAAGAGCCCCTCCTCTGTGGCGCGTGCGGCCCGCTGGTGACTCCGGAGGGCGAACTCTTCCATGTCCTGTCGGCTGATGTCCCACTTTTCGGCGATGAGCTCCGCACCGCGGAACTGAGAGATCTCCTGGTCGCCGTAGCGGTCGCGCCAACCTTGACCCGAGTACGGCTCGCCCATGCCCGCCGCGGCCCCCATCTCGCCGGGGCACGCGATCGGCACGAGGCTCATGATCTCGACACCACCGGCGACGACGAGGTCGTAGATGCCGGCCATCGCGCCCTGGGCCGCGAAATGCGCCGCTTGCTGCGAAGAGCCGCACTGCCGGTCGATCGTCGTCCCAGGCACGTGCTCGGGAAAGCCGGCCGACAACCAGGCGGTCCGGGCTACGTTGCCGAACTGAGCTCCCATCGCGTCGACGCAACCGAAGATGACGTCGTCGACAGCCCCAGGATCGATGCCGGCGCGCTCGACGGCACCCTTGATGACGTGCGCTCCGAGGTCCGCGGGATGCACCTGGCTGAGGTCGCCACCCTTGCGGCCCACCGGCGACCGGACTGCCGAGACGATGAATGCGTCTGCCATTGGTGTCTCCTTCGGTATGGAGGTGAGATCTAAAGTTACATATTACGTTAAACGCTGTTCCTGCCTGCTGCCAAGAGCCGCCGAGCTTCCCCAACGTCAGCGGGCATGGCCAGGACGTCTCCGAGTCTACGTGATATCTTCCGTTTGCCGATAGATGTAGATTCTTACATCCGATGGCGCTGATCGGGCTCGCCGTTGCTTGGCGCCGCGGCGGGCAAGCCTCTTCCGAGGGGGTGGAGACAGTTCTCAGGTCCCATGCGGCCGTCGTCGATCGTGACGTCGCCGGCGCTTCCGGCGCGGGTTGCTGAGCCCATGGACGTCGGTGTGGCCGTCGGCGCCGTGCCCCCGTTCGGCTCCATGCGACGGCGTGTCGAGCGCCAGGCGACCGCGGGCATCGCATCCTTCTGGTGGCCGGATCATCTGGTCGGATTCCACTCGTCCGAGCTGTGGTCGACCGGTGAGCTCGCGAGGCTCCAGCCGGATCCGAACGCCTACGCGGACCCGTTCTTGTGCATGGGGGCGTGCGCCGACAGCGTCGGCAGCGCGCTCGTCGGCGTGTGCGTCACCGACGCCGTGCGCCGCATGCCTGCCTCGCTGGCTCAGACGGCGATGACCCTCGATCACCTGGCACCAGGGCGGGTGGTGCTCGGGCTCGGGGCAGGCGAGCATGCGAACTACGCCCCTTACGGCTGGGAGGTGGATTCTCCTGCGGCCCGCCTCGAGGCTGCGGCCGCACAGATCCGCCGGTTGTTCGACGACGGTAGCCCGGACGAGCGGGGAGCAGTCCTGGGCCTGCGGCCGCCCGACGGCTCCCCAGGCCCGCAGCTCTGGGTGGCGGCTCATGGTCCCCGTGGCTACGAGGTGACGGGTCGCTATGCGGACGGTTGGATCCCGAACTTCCTTGCCCGCGACGCCTGGCTCGAAGGGCGAGTCGCCGTCCTGGAGGCCGCTCGCAAGGCCGGGCGCGACCCGAGCGCGATCCTCTGCGGACTGTCGGCGCAAGTCGTGGTGGCCGCGGACCACGAGAGCGCCCATCGGTTGCTCGAGCACCCGATCCTGCGGGCGTTCGCTTTGCTCCTGCCTCCCCAGCGCTTCGTCGAAGCCGGGTCGAGCCACCCGCTCGGAGGGGGCGGGCTCCGCCACCTCGTCGCGAGCAAGGACGGCGGCGGCCAGCTTGCTGCAGCTCGGGCCGTTCCCTTCGAGGTCGTGCACGATTACATCCTCCACGGCACGGCCGAGGAAGTCGCGGCGCGCGTTCAGGCTTACGACGGCCTGGACCACGCGGTCTTGTGGGACCCGGTACCACTCGTCGACCTCGATGCGGCGCGCACGAGCGGGGCTGGCGTTCTCGAAGTGGCGGCGCGCCTTGGAGGCCGGTCATGACGCAACTCGCCGGAGTGGACGGGAAGGCCATTGTGATCACAGGTGGGGGCGGTGGGCTCGGCACGGCGATGGCAGCCGAGCTCTGCCGCCTCGGAGCGCGGGTGCTCGTCTGCGGCCGGACGCTCGAGCCCCTCGAGCAAACGGTGAGGTTGATCGACGACGAACTGGGAGGTGGCCGGGCATTCCTCGCCCAGTGCGACGTACGCGAGCCCGAGTCGGTGGCGGCGATGGCCGATGCCGCCTGGGCGGCCATGGGGCCGGTCGACGGGCTCGTCAACAATGCCTCCGGCCTCTTCCCGGTGCGGGCCGAGGACCTCAGCCCCAACGGCTTTAGAGCCGTGACCCGCATCGTGCTCGACGGAGCCTTCCATTGCACCCGCGAATTCGCTCTCCGCTGGCTCGCTGCCTCGCGACCAGGCGCCGTCGTGAACGTGCTCACACCCTACGCGTGGATGGGCGCACCTGGGATCGTCCACAACGCGGCCGCCAAGGGGGGCGTGCTCGCGATGACCCGGACCCTCGGCGTGGAGTGGGCTGCGCGCGGCGTGCGGGTGAACGCCGTGGCACCCGGGTGGATGGAAGTGGGCGGCACCGAGGCGTTGGTCGCGCAGCCGGGGGCGCGCGAGAGATTGCTCTCGTCGATCCCTGCGGGGCGTTTCCTACGACCCGAGGAGACCGCCCGAGCCGTCGCGTACCTGCTGTCGGATGATGCCGCCTACGTGACCGGCACGTGCCTGACGATCGACGGCGCCCACCACCTCTCGAAGGGCTTGTTCGAGTTCCTGGACGAGTTGCCGGGGCGCTGAGACCCTCACCTGGCCGACAGGGCGCTCGCTACCCGCTCGCCCTGCCTGGCGCCTCATAGGGATAGGCACGGCCGGTCAACTCGTCGCGGCCCCGGTAGAGGAAACGGAAGCGTCGCTCTGCGAACCGCCATCCGCTCCCCGTGAGCACGAGGTCGTCGTGATAGGTGCCGATGAAGAGCGCGCCTTGCCCCTCGGCGTCCCGCGCGTGCTCGGTCAGGTACCAGCGAGCGCGAGCAGTGTCGCCCTCGATCTCGACGACGCCTGATTGCAGCAACTGGACAAGGAACGGGAACTGGCCGACCAGTCCTTCGAAACGTTCCCGGATGGCGTCGGGGCCGATGGTCTCGGGGATCCCGGGCACGTCCCAGCGCCCGTCGGAGGTGAACAAGCCTGCAAGGTCGCCGCCGTGCTTCCGGTTGACCGCGTCGCTGAATCTTGCCGCCAGGTCGCGAATCGCAAGCTCGTTCGCGAGCTCTCCGTCGCTCAGTACCGCCATGTGCCCTCCAATCCGCTCACCCTCCGCCCGAGCACGAGCTCGGCGCACGTGAGACCCGAGCGAGCCGCACGGTCGATGCCGACCGAGCGTCCACGAAACATGTCCCCGCCGGCGAACAGCCCTTCGACGCCCGGCACGATGTTGTGTGGGCGCATCGCCCCCACGAGACCGGGTCGCGCCTTCGTGCCGAAGTTCGTGATCAGATGCCGGACCCGAAAATGCGACGAGCCAAGCACGGGGTAGAGCTCCTCCATGTCGGCCTCGAATGAGTCGAACATGCTTGCGAGCTTCCGGCGGTCACGGACCGCGGCAAGGTCGCATGCCACGCCGCAGATGAACAAGTGGCCGCCGTCGGGGGCTGAACCCGGGTCGAGCATCGAGTGGGTGAACCCGAACCCGGGCAACCCCGTGCGCGGCGTGGCGAACCACACGGCGAGCTCGCGAGATGTGAACACCTGAGCCGGCTCGGGCAGGGCCGCGTAGAAACCGATCCAGCTGCCCCTCGCATCCTCGGTTGTCAACCGTCGTATCAAATCGAGGTACCAGGCCGGGATCTGATCCTCGGGAAGCAGGGCGAGTACGTCCCAGGCCGGCAGTGTGAGGATGACGGCCTCGGCGTCGAGCCGCTCGATGGGAAGCACCTCGTTGGGTACTCGCCGCTCACCAACTTCGACGTAGACGCCGCGCACGCGGCCGGCCTCGGCTGCCACTGCTGCGACCGAGACGCCGCGCCGGACCTCCGCCCCGGCGGAGGAGGCGAGCGATCCGATGCCCTCGAACAGCTGCTCGAAACCGCCCACGGGGACATAGGAGTAGCCGGGCTTGCGTCGCTCCCGCAGGTGGAGGGACCGCATGAAGAGGTTGTCACTCGCCGAGTGGTCCTGCGCCCGCCCCGTTTGGCCCTCGAGCACGGCCATGAGCTCGAACAGGGCGATCACTTGCTCATGATCGGTCCGTTCGACCAGCCAGTCGCGCAGGCAGCGCTGATCGAGTGCGTCGAGGGTATCGAGGTCAAGCTCCGCGATCTCGGTGGCGACGCGGGCAAGCTCACGCCGCCCGGACTCGTAGAACTCGCCGGCGGCCTGCCACTTGCCCTCACTCCACACGGCCAGACCATCGTTGGTCGGACCGTGCTCGAGGTCGTAGCCGTAACGCTTCAGGATCGCAGTGATCCCACTGCCGGGATCCTCCAGCAGGTGCGGTCCCCATTGGAGCCGGTAGTCGTCCACGTCGAAATAGCGGGCGCGGCCCGCGAGCACCTGGTCACGCTCGAGGAGCAGCACCCGCTTGCCCTCGCCCGCAAGCACAGCCGAGGCGACCGCCCCGGCAGCCCCGCCCCCGACGACGATCACGTCCCAGGACATGTCTGCTCCTTTCATCCATCAGTGGTTTCGCTGCTCGTCCCGCCCTTGGCCGAGCCCGCGCCCCGATCGCGGCGCCGTGGCCCTGGTCGCCCCACGCCCGAGGGACCGTTGGGGGTTGCGATCGCAGAGCTGCCGGTGAACTGAGGTTCGCGGCCCTCGAGGAAGGCGGCGAAGCCCTCGGCGAAGTCATCCGAAGCGAAAAGGGTCGGCTGCGCGATCCGCTCGAATGCCTGCACGGTCCACAGGTCGGTCTCGAGGCCTTTGTTCATGATGAGCTTGGCGAGACCGAGGGCCCGGGTGGGTCCGCTCGCGAGCTCCCCCGCGTAGACGCGCGCCGCCTCGGCGAAGCCGTCCACCGGCAGCACCCGCGTCACGAGCCCGAGCTCCAGCGCCTCCGCCGCCTCGACTCGCCGACCCGAGAAGACGAGTTCCTTGGCCGCCTGCAGGCCGATGAGCCTGGGCAGGAACCACAGCGCACCGTGATCGGGCAGGATCCCACGCTGCACGAAGACGGGCCCGAAGGAGGCGCGCTGCGAAGCGAGCACGACGTCGCAGGTGATCGCGAGCGCAAAACCTGCGCCGATCGCGACCCCGTCGACCGCGGCCACGACCGGCTTCTCGGCCCGGAAGATCCAGCCGGCGACCTCTGTCGATATCTGGGTCCAGCGATCGAGGACGTGGAACCGGTCGGGTCCTGTCATCTCCCGCGGATCGCCACCGGCGCTGAAGGCGTCCCCGTCACCGGTGATGAGCAGGCAGCGCACGGTGGCGTTGCGCACGGCCAGGCGGACAGCGTCTGCCAGCTGCTCCAGCATCGGGCTGTCCATACCGTTGTAGCGCCCCGGGCGCGACAGTGTGAGCACGCGGAGCCCGCCATCGTCGCGTACGAGCACGCGACCCTCAGCCATGGCCGTCCGTTCGCGTGCGCGCCGCCGCCGCCCCCCCCGCCGCCGCCCCCACCCCGGTGCTCGGTTGCGCCGCGGTGCCCGGCCGCGCCACCCCGTTGCGCGGTTGCGCCGCGGTGCCCGGCCGCGCCACCCCGTTGCGCGGCGGTGGCATCTCGGTGCCCGGCAGCGCCACCCCGTTGAGGAAGATCGATGTCACGGTCGCTGCGAGCGCGTCGGGATCGAACGGGATGTGCGGCGCGTAGCGCACCGCGAACCGGTTGCACATGCCGAGCAAGGCGTCAGCTGCCACCGCCGGGTCGCAGCTTCGGAGCGACCCGTCGCTCTGCCCGGCGGCGATGAGCTGACGTAGTCCCCGCACGTAGCGAGCGTCGAGTTGGGACATCTCCGGCGGCACGGGGAGGGATCGCAGGTTCTCGACGTAGATCGAGATCGCCGGGGAGTATCGGGCAACGTTGCCGAAATGCCGAGCGACGACCTCGCCGATTCGAACAGGCGCCGGTGAGGGGCTGGCGAGGACTTCGTCGAGATGAGCGACCGCGTCGCGGTAAGGGGGGAGGATGATGTCGAAGAGCAGCTCGTGCTTCGTGCGAACGTAGTAGTAGAGGCTGGGTTTGGTGATGCCGAGCACTTCTGCGACATCCTCCATCCGAGCCGACTGGTAGCCGTCGCGCCGGAAAACCAGTGCAGCGGCGGCCAGTATCTCGGTGCGCGACAGGGGCGGGCGGCCCGCAGGCCGACCGGGACGGCCCCGGGGCACTCCCTTCGTCGCCGGGACAGCTCGTCGTGGACCCGCCGCCGTCATAATCGACTCACGAGTAGAATATTGGCAGAGGAGGTCATCGTGGTCAACAGCAAGCAGCGGCCGCTCCGCATCGGCGTACCCGCGCCGCAGCTAGCCGGATCGGACCCCGGCCGTGCAGCCCAGAAGGCCGAACAGGCGGGCCTGGACTCCATGTGGTGGGCGGATCGGCTCGCGGGCTGGATGCCTGAGGGTCCGCACGCCTTGTTCGATCCCTTCCCCGCGATGGCCGTGGCGGGTCGTGCGACCACAAGGTTGCTGCTCGGCACCGCGGTCGCGGACCCGCTGCGACGCCATCCGGCGCAGCTCGCGCAGACAGCGCTGACGGTGCAAGATCTCTCGAGTGGCCGTCTCATCCTCGGAGTGGGCTGCGGTGAGGCCGCCGGAACGGTGCCGTACGGGATCTCGTTCGACCGCCCCGTCTCGAGGCTCGCCGAGGCACTGCAGGTTCTGCGTCTGCTTTGGGCCGACGGCGGTCCGACGAGTTTCGAGGGCGCTCACTACACGCTCGCCCAGGCACGGTGCGGGTTGGCAGCTTCCGTCCCGGCACCTCCCGTATGGCTGGCCGCCCACAGTCCCCGCATGTTGGCGCTGACGGGGTCGGTTGCAGACGGATGGCTACCGACGGCGTGCGGAGCCGTGGCCTACGCAAGTCAGCTCGCCATGGTGCGCGCCGCGGAGCGGGCGGCCGGACGTCCGCAGGGAACGGTGGAAGCTGGGGCCTTCGTCTGGTTGGTCGGCGCGAAGGACCGGGCGCGCGCCCGCGAGATGATGAGCACCGACGGCGTGCGCGCCCTCGGCCTGCTGCTGCCCAAGGGCGTCCTCGCCTCCTCGCCGCTTGCACACGGTCCGTCGCAGGACCTCCTCGCCGACGAGCGGGTGATCGAGCTCGCCCGGTGCATCGACCCCGACGAGCTTGCCGCTGTCCTCCCGCATGGCAGCGCCAGCGACATCGCCGAGGACGTCGCTCAGTACCGGGACGCCGGCGCGGAGCATCTCGTGCTGTGCGACATGGGTCCATTGGCCGGGCTCGAAACGGGACTCGGCATGCGGGCACTCGACCTGTACGCCCAGCTGCGTGATTCGCTGACCGGCTAGTCAGGAGGGATTCGGGTATTCGGGCATTCCGACCGGGCCTCTCGGACCTCCGGGCATTCCGACCGGGCCTCTCGGACCTCCGGGCATTCCGACCCGGGCCTCTCGGGCCTCCGGGCGGGCATTCCTACTGGCGCCGGTCGCCTCAGAGGCCGAGCGACCTGCCGATGATCTCCTTCATGACCTCGGTCGTGCCGCCATAGATCGTGGTTACGCGCGCGTCCGCGTACGCGCGAGCGATGGGGTACTCGAGCATGTAGCCGTAGCCGCCGAAGAGTTGCAGGCATCGGTCCACGACCCGCTTGTGCAGCTCCGTGCACCACCACTTGGCCATGGAGGCATCCTCAGTGCTCAGTTCGCGGTCGTTCAAGGCGCCAACGCAGCGGTCGACGAGGATCTCGGCGATCTGGACCTCAGTTGCCACTTCAGCGAGCACGAAACGGGAATTCTGAAAGGACCCGATCGGCTTCCCGAAAGCGGTGCGCTCCTTCACGTACGAGAGCGTGTTGTCGAGAGCGAACCTCGCCGCGGCCGCACCGGCCAGGGCGATCGAGATCCGCTCTTGAGGCAGGTTGTGCACGAGTTGGTAGAAGCCCTGGCCTTCCTCCCCGAGGAGGTTGGCAACTGGCACGCGGACCTCCTGGAAGAAGAGCTCGGCGGTGTCCTGGGCGTGCATTCCGAGCTTCTCGAGATTGCGTCCACGCTCGAATCCGGGCATCCCGCGCTCGAGCACGAGAAGCGAGAGGCCACGATGCGCTCTGCCCGGTGAGGTTCTGACGGCGGTGATCACGAGGTCAGCGTTGATCCCGTTCGTGATGAATGTCTTCGAACCGCTCACGATGTAGTCGTCGCCGTCGCGCAACGCGCTCGTGCTAATCGACGCAAGGTCCGAGCCGGTACCCGGCTCGGTCATGGCGATGGCGGTGATGAGCTCGCCAGAGGCGATTCCCGGCAGCCACCGCTCGCGCTGGGAGTTCGTGGCGTAGCTGAGGAAATAGGGCGTGCAAATGTCATTGTGCAGAGTGATGCCGACACCGGCGCCATTGACGCCCGCATACTGAACTTCCTCGCCGATGACCTGGTTGAAGCGAAAGTCGTCCGTCCCGCCGCCCCCGTATTCGGCCGGTATCGCCATGCCGAGGAATCCGACCTCTCCCGCCGCGCGGAAGAGGTCGCGCGGGACGATCCCATCGCGCTCCCACTCGAGGAAGTTCGGAACGATTTCCTGCTCGAGCCACCGTCGAAACGACTGGCGGAACTGCTGGTGCTCCTCTTCGAAGAGTTTCCGCTTCATATGCCCTCCCGCCTCCTCCTCGGCGTGCCCGGTAGAGCCGTCGCTCACCCGAGGCGTCGAGGGGGATCGGCCCGTACGACTCGGGCGTCCGCCCATGGGCCCTGACCGCAAGGTTGTCCTGCCGGCCGGTTCCTCGATGCCACCGCTGCGGACGCCCGCGCCGCTTACAGTGGCACACGGAAACGCCGGCACGCCATATCGAAGGCCCGCTCGACAAGTGCTTCGTCCGCGGCTCTCTGATGGCAATCCCCATCTACGCCGAGGACGTGCTTGCAGAGTCTCACGTGCCGGAGATCACCGCCAGACCGCGGCCACCGCGGCCACGGAGGCCACCGAGCCCACCGAGCCCACCGAGCCCACCGAGCCCACCGAGCCCACCGAAGTCGTGGGGGCCACTGCCGATGGCGCTCCGGCTTATTGAAGAAGGCGAAAGGAGAGACATGACAGTTCTGAGTGAGACCGACGCTCGCCATCTCCGGGCCGCGTTCCAGGTCGCTCGCCGAGCGCGAGAGGAGGGCAATCTTCCTTTCGGGTGCCTCATCGTCGACGAGGCGGGCAATGTTGTGGTCGAGCAGGGAAATCTCGCGTTGATTCCGGTGCGGGACGCAACAGCGCACGCGGAGACCATTGCTGCCGGCCGGGCGGCTCGGCGATACGAGCCCAGCGAGTTGGCGGGATGCACCCTGTACACGAGCGCGGAGCCATGCGCCATGTGCGCGGGTGCGATCTACTGGGCCGGGATCGGGCGCGTAGTCTTCGGCTTGACCGAGCAGGACCTGAAGGCTCTCACGGGCAACCATCCAGCCAATCCCACGATGGACCTGCCGTGCCGGACAGTCTTCGCCAGCGGCCAGCGAACCGTTGAGGTTCTCGGGCCACATCTCGTTGAAGAAGCGCTCGCCGTCTTCGATGGATTCTGGAGCTGATCCGTGCGCTGACGACGCCGCCGGGGCTGCCGACGCCGCCGGGGCTGCCGACGCTGCCGGTGCCGACGCTGCCGGTGGCACCCCATTTTCGCGTAATGGACTGGCCGGTCCTAGCCTTGCGTTTGAACTCGCGGAAGGAGGCGCGCCATCCCGATCAACATTTCGGACATTCCGGGTCTTGATCCCGATATCGCGATCCGCCGACGGCGTCGCACCTGGCGGATGCTGGCGGTCCTCGCGCTAAGCGCGCTCGGGCTTCCCTTCGTGGTCGGGGCGATGCGCGGGACGTCGGCCGGTGCGACAGGCACGCCGGCTCCCGTGACCTTCGTCGTGAGCGCCACGTCCATCGTCGGTTCGATCTCGCCCCTGATCTACGGTATGAACGCCGACGACACCCCTGGGTCCGACTTCTCCTCCATCGTCGCCGAAACAAGGCCCGGTCTCATTCGACTCGGTGGTGATCGCTGGACGGCTTACAACTGGGAGAACAACGCCTCGAACGCAGGGTCGGACTACAACTTCGAGAACGACGACTACCTGTCCGCGTCGAAGACGCCTGGCGCGGCCGTCAAGCCCACCGTTGTGGCGGCCAAGGCAGCGGGAGCCGCTGCAATCGTCACGATCCCGATCGTCGACTACGTGGCGGCGGACGAGACCGGTGGCGATGTCTTCAACACGGCCGGCTATCTGAAGAAGAAGTTCAAGATGAATCGGCCCACCGACCCGGCGAAGCTCACCACGAAGCCGGTCACGACCGCCCCGTACGTGTACCAGAACCAGTTCGTCTACTGGCTGAAGAACACGGTGCCAGGAGCCGACGTGCTCTTCTCGCTGGACAACGAGCCGGACCTCTGGGATTCGACCCACAAGGAGGTCCACCTACTTCCGGTGACCTACGCCGAGGTGATGTCGAGAGACCTCAAGTATGCCAAGGCGATCAAGAAGGTTTGGCCGACGGCGCTGGTCACGGGCCCGGTGAGTTACGGCTGGGAGGGCTACGAGACGTTGCAGAACGCTCCGGACTCGGCCAAGGACGGCAACTTCCTCTCCTGGTACCTGCATCAGATCCATCTTGCTGACGCGAAAGCCGGGATGACGCTTGTGAACGACCTCGATCTGCACTGGTATCCGGAAGCCACGGGCGGAGGTAAACGGATCACCGGCACCGCCACGTCGCCCGCTGCAGTCGCCGCTCGCGAGCAAGCACCCCGTTCCTTGTGGGATCCCACCTATGTCGAGCACAGCTGGATCACCGCGGACTCACTGGACGGGAAGGCGATCGAACTCATCCCGCGGATTATGGGCCAGATCTCCGAGAACAACCCGGGGATGGCTCTCGACTTCTCGGAGTGGAACTACGGCGGCGGCCAGTCGATCAGCGGCGGAATCGCCACTGCAGACGTGCTCGGCATCTTCGGCCGCTACCGCGTGCACGCTTCCGCCCTGTGGCCACTCAACGCAAACGAGAGCTACTCCTATGGAGCTTTCGCCATGTACCGCAACTACAACGGGCACGGAGCGGCCTTCGGAGATACCGAGGTGAAGGCCTCGACGACCATTCCGACCGAGACGTCGGTCTACGCGTCGATCGAACACTCCGATCCAGGTCATGTCGTGATCGTCGTCGTCAACAAGAACCTCGAGGCAGATCGTGCCACGCTCGACGTCCTCGGTGGGCCGGACTTCAGGTCGGCCGCCGTGTACACGCTCACCAGTGCCAGTTCGAAGCCGCGGGCAGCGGCCGGCCTGCGGGCGACTGGTGAGGACAAGTTCACTTACACGATGCCCGCTCAGTCGGTATCGGTCATCGTCCCAGCCGTCGCGGCGTCCTCGGGTAGCGCGGTGGCGAGCCCTTCGAACGTCGTTCTGTCCGTGTCGTTGCCACCGCTACACGCCGTGTCGTTGCCGCCGCTGCACGCCGTGTCGTTGCCGCCGCTGCACGCTGTCGCCGCCACCGCGGCCCTACCGTTCGCGATCGAGCGATCCCGCCGTCGCGCTAGCGGCCGGAGCCTCTAGACGCGGCCAGCGGCCCGGTGCATTTGAAATTCCACCGCAACTTGCCTCCGCAAAATATAGCGAGCGCTCGCTATGTTTTCAGGAGGCAAGTTCGCCCGTGAAAAACTAATTGGCCCGCCGCTCGCCACGCCGCTGCCGGTCGCCACGCCGCTGCCGCTCGCCACGCCGCTGCCGCTCGCCACGCCGCTGCCGCTCGCCACGCCGCTGCCGGTCGCCACGCCGCTGCCGCTCGCGCAGCGGCGAAGGTCTCGAGCCTCAGGCCTGCATGGCGGCGATGCGCGCCTGTTGGGCTGCGGCGAGGCGTGTGAGCCCGGCGACGTTGCGCTCGATCTTCTCTCGCGCCCGCTCGGCCTCCGTGCTGAGGCCCTCGAGGTCGAAGAGTCGCCAAGCCGCGAGCGTCGGCTTGACGACGGCGTCGACGAACTGTTGCGCGCCGAAGATGCCGGCGAGGGCGATGGCCTCCTCATGCTCAGCGAAACCGGGAATGCCCGTCCCCGGCATCTTGAAGTTCCGAAGCTCGCTCTGGATCGCCACCACCATGGTCGAGGGGTCGATCTCCAGGGCAGCGAGGGCGAGGTCGCGATAGAAAGCGTGGTGAAGGCCCTCGTCGCCGGCGACTTTCGACATGATCTTCTTGCCGCGCTTGGTCTTGTCCAGGGCCTGGCCGGTGTTGCGGTGGGCGACCTGGGTGGCGAGTTCCTGGAAGCTGACGTAGGCGATGATCTCGGCAACACTGTCGCTCTGGGGGACCTGGCCCTTGGACATCTGGACCATCCGGTCGTCCTCCAACCGATAGGGATCGATCGCACGTGTGGCAAGGATCCAGTCCCGGATGGCAGCCGAATGGCGCCACTCCTCCGCGGTCCAGCGCCGGCTCCACTCCCGTAGCGGGTGGTCCGGCTTGATGGGCGTCATGAGGGTGTGCGTGTAGTAGGGGAGGTTGTCCTCGGTCAGGACGTTGACGATGATCGCGCTCTGCACGCCCCGAGAGAGGGGATATTGCTCAGCGTTCCAGCGCTCTTCCTCGAAATCGACGGCCCCGTCCCAGGGGACGTCCTCGAACGGGTACCACTCCTTGGACACCGAGAGATGGCGGTTGAACAAGCGGGCTGCGGGGTCGGCGAGCTCCTCGACAAGGGCATGGTCCTTGACGGGATCTACTACGGGAGTTCCCATGGGCTTGTCCTTTGCTTTGATGCACGGGTATCCCGCAGGAATCGAAGGAAACCTGAGTTTGGCGGTCGAGCGACGGCTCCTTGAGCTCGCTCCTGATGGTTGCCCGGCGATGACTGGGGCGTTGCGGGATTGTACGTCGTCGCGAGTCTCGCGGGAAGAGTCAACGCGCCTCGAGCCTGTCGCTCGGTCCGGCAGAGGCGCGCTCACGCACTCCATCGCGACGCCAACCTGGGAGACCGGGGTAGAATTCGTGGAGCTGGGTTTCTCTGAGCGAAAGGAGGTCAGTGGGATGAAAGTCGAACGTCACCCTCATGCCCGTTCTGATCGCGCGCTCGAGCCCCGGACTTCCTGACCGCCAGGCCTACAACGGAAGCCCTCCGCGGTCGAGCGCTCCACACACAAGGAGCGTTTCCGTTGTCCGATTCCTCTGCGGCCCCGGGCGGGCCGCCCTTGGCCCTGGCCGAGCTCGGCTGGGGGCCACCCTTCGAGGCGGCCTATCTAGGCCAACACGTCGACGGAGCGGTGCCGGGTCGCGTCACTCGCGTTGACCGCGGAGCGCTCACGGTCTTCACCGAGGCCGGTGAGATCCGAGCCCTCGTTGCTGCTCACATCGCCCATGAACCTGACCCGCTGAAGGCCCCCACAGTTGGCGACTGGGTCGTGATCGCAGACGGCTCGGTCGTTGAAGTGCTGCTCAGGCGGAGCGCCATCGTCCGCGGGGGTGCGGGCGGCGCCGACGTGCCCCAGGTGCTCGCTGCCAATGTCGACAAGGTGTTCGTCGTCTGCTCGCTCGAGGGCCGCTTCCGCGCGCGTCGGCTCGAGCGCCTCCTGGTCCTCGCCTGGCAGAGCGGCGCCTCCCCGGTCGCCGTGCTGACGAAGTGCGACGTCGCCGAGGACGTCGCGGGAGCCGTCGAGGCCGCCGAGCGCTTGATCGGCGGTGGCGACGTCGTGGCCGTCAGCTCGATAACCGGTGAGGGGATGGACGCCGTCAGTGCCTTCCTCGAGCCCGGTGCAACCGTCGTGCTCCTCGGCCCGTCCGGTGCGGGCAAGTCCACGCTCGCGAACCGGCTCGGGCGTGGGTCGATCGAGCTTGCAACCGGGGACATCCGGGGCGACGGGAAGGGCCGCCATACGACCACCGCCCGCGAGCTCGTTCGCCTTCCGGGAGGAGCGCTGCTCATCGACACCCCCGGTCTTCGTGCGCTCGCGCTCTGGGATGCGGACGAAGGCATCGCGGAGGCCTTCGGGGAGATCGAGGAGTTGGCGGAAAGGTGCCGTTTCTCTGATTGCGGCCATCAGACCGAGCCCGGCTGCGCCGTCGCCGAAGCGATCGCCGTGGGACTGCTCGACGCCGACCGCTTCACGAGCTACGAGAAACTACGCCGCGAGCAACGCCATCTCGCCGCCCGCGTCGATCCCCGCGTCCGGGCCGAGGAACGCAAGAGGCAAAAGGCGTTCGGGAAGCTCACGCGTGACCTTGGCAAGCGGTGACACGACTGAGCGTCGTCGAGGGAGACCTCGGAATCTGTCGCCTCGCCCCCGACCGAGCGGTTCCGCAATGGGCGGTCGCTTGCGGGTGGTGGAGCATCACGCGCACGGCCGAGGAGCTGTCGGTCGTCGCCCCGTTGGAGTCGATCCCGCCGGGGCTTCCGATGACCGGCCCCTGGCGGGCATTTGGAGTGGAGGGGCCACTTGAGCACGACCTCGTCGGGGTGCTCTCCGGAATTGCCGGACCGCTTGCGGCCGGCGGAGTCAGCATCTTTGCGGTCTCGACCTTCGACACCGACTACGTTCTCGTCCCCGCCGAGCGGCTCGAGGACGCCACGAGGGCGCTCCGGAGCGCCGGTCACACCGTCACAACGACTGGCGGTCGTCCTCGCCTGAGGGGTCCATGAGGGCTTTCAGCTCGTCGAGCAACTCGTTGCCGGCATCCTTGCGTACGACGAGCTCGAGGCGCGTGCCGCGGCGAGCGCCGGTCACGATCCCCGCTTCGCGGAGAACCTTCACGTGGTTGCTCACGGTGGGCTGCGCAAGGTCGAAGGACAGAGCGATCTCACCTACTGTCATCGGTCCTGCCGCGAGCGATTCGATGATCGCGAGCCGGGTGGGGTCAGCGAGCGCCTTGAGACGCCTCGCCAGGAGATCGGTTCTCGCCCGAGCGCTCGGGTCGGTGGCCGCGGCGCGAACGCCCACGAGGATCCCGCCCGGCAAGTCGAACAGGAGGCCTTGGCCGGAGAAGAAACTCGGCACGATCGTCACGTGCCCTCCCATCGGCAGGCGCCCCATCAGCTTTGGAAGCAGCCCTGACAAGTGCTCAGAATCGGCCGCGACGAGGTCGACCCACCTGGCGCCGCGCTCGAGCCGACGCCGGTAGCGCTCGACAGCATTGTCCACGAGGTGCCGGCCCTCGCTCTCCCAGGTCTCGCATACCGCAGCCCAAAGGTCGCGGAGCAGTTGGACGTAGTCCCGGCGCAGGCGGGGCGACCGACGGAGCTGATCGAGGCGGTCGAGGAACACCGCGCGATCGGAATCGGTCTCGGACGCAAGCCGAAGTTCGCTCGGGCTGTGGGCCGCGGCATCCCCGATGCCTGCGAGCAGCTCCTCGATCTCCACGCTCCCGACGAGTCCCGCCTGGTCGGCCAACACAGGTAGCTCGCCGAAGTCGGCCACGCCGTCGGGCCAGAAGGACCGCACCCGTTGCTCCAGCTCGTTCGAACTGAGATAGAGCTCCTCGAGCGCAGCGCAGTTCGTGCAGAGCTGGTCGCGACGCGCGGCGAGCAGTACCCAGGAGAGCTCGACCGCGATCGAGGGCCCGATCGAGATTGTCGCCTTCGCTGTTTCGGTCTGCTGCTCTACGAGTTGCATAGCTACATAACTATATCAAGACATAGTTGAAAATGGAAGAGATGGAGAGTACAATCATCACAGAGGCCGGAGTTACGAACCGGCCCGACCGATCGACGTAAGGAGGGACACCTCATGATGAATCCGATGAACACCAAGCAGGTCGTGGATCTGCACAGGCAGGACTTGGAGCGGCTGGTCGAGCCTCGCAGATGGCAGGTGGCCCGCCGTCGGGCAGCGGCCTCGTTGCGCCGCTGGCGCATGGACCGTGACGGTCGCAGCTGAGTCGCATCGCCGTCCATCTTTCCGCAATTCCCGAAGGGCGCGCACAAGCCGGCTGGTGCCGGCGGGTGCGCGCCTCTTAGTGTCGACGCTGACGACCTGTCGCAGGCACGACGACCTGTCGCAGGACGCCGTTCTGCGGGAAGACATGGCGTAGACCGACGTGCGGCAGGCCGATGCGCCGCAAGCGGGACCTGGAGGACCGATGCAGATCAGCATGATGCTCAGCTATGCGGGGGGCTTCCGTGAGTCCGCGGAGCGCGTCGCCGAGCTCGAGAAGGTCGGCCTTGACCTCGTCTGGGTCGCGGAGGTGTACGGCTTCGACGGACCGAGCCTCATGGGGTACCTGGCCGCGAAAACCGATCGTGTCCAGATCGCCTCGGGCATCCTGCCCGTCTACACCCGCACACCGACGCTGATCGCGATGACGGCGGCGGGGTTGGACGCCTTGTCGGAAGGGCGTTTCCAGCTCGGTCTCGGGGCATCGGGCCCGCAGGTCGTCGAAGGGTGGCACGGCGTGCGGTACTCGGCACCGATAGGCCGCACGAGGGAGGTCATCGACATCTGCCGGAAGGTCTGGGCTCGTGAGGAGCCCCTCGTCCACGAGGGTCGTGTCTTCACCTTGCCGTTGCCGGCCGGGCAGGGCAGCGGGCTGGGCAAGCCCCTCAAGATGATCGGCCGGCCGGTCCGGGCTCGCATCCCGATCTGGGTGGCGTCGCTCGGCGAGAAGAACGTGGAGATGACGGCGGAGGTGGCGGAGGGATGGCTGCCGTTTCTGTTCGTGCCCGAGAAGGCGGCGCAGATCTGGGGTACGGCCCTCGAGGCGGGACGGGCCAAGCGTGATCCAGCCCTTGGGCCTTTACAGATCTCGGCGGGCGGTGTGCTCGCCATCGGCGACGGGCCCGAGGTCCGCCAGGCGGCAGAGTTGCTCCGGCCGATGCTCGCTCTCTACATCGGTGGCATGGGTGCCAAGGGGCGGAATTTCTACAACGCCGTCGCCTGCCGCTACGGGTATGAGCGCGAGGCCGCCGAGATCCAGGACCTCTATCTGTCCGGGAAGAAGGAGGAAGCTGCGGCGCTGGTGCCGGGCGAGCTCCTGGACGCCATGTCGTTGTGCGGGCCGGAGTCCTTCATTGCCGAACGGATCGCGGCCTTCAAGGAGGCCGGCGTGACGCACTTGCAGGTTGCGCCGATCCCAACCGGCGACCAGACCGCGGTCTCACTGATCGCGAAGCTGCGCGAGCTCATCGACTGAGCACAAGCCTGAGCGCCAGGCGGCGGGCCTCCAAGCGCACCCCGGTAGGCGGCAAGCGAAGCCGCCTGCTCACTCGCCGCCGGCCTCCTCTTCGACGGAGGGGGCGGTCAGTGGCGCGTGCTCGCCGTAGCGGGCGATGATGTGGACGTCGACGCCGGACTGACCCGCGAACCTCAGCACGCGCTGGACGACCGAGGGTCTGCTCATGACCCGCTCCCATCTGGATCTCCGAGACGCTCCGAGCACGATCTGGGTGATCTGGTTCTCCTTCGCGAATTTCACCAGCGCCGAGGCCGGGTCGTCCGAGACGATCTCGTGCCAGGAAGCCCCCAAGTCCTCTGAAAGGTGCTTGATGGCCGCGAGCGCGTGCTTGGACGTCGGGAGCGAGCTCTCGTCGCCGACCACATGGACGATCTGTAGGTCGGCGTGCACCCGTAACGCGATCCGAGCCGCGCGGCGGAGCACCACGTCGGTGCCCGACGATCCCGTGACGGCCACCATGATGCGCTCGGCCGTGTCCCAGACGATGTCCGGGTGCCGGGCGATGAGGAACTCCAGGAGCTCGTCCTCGGTCTCGTCTGCGACGAAACGAAGTGCGAGCTCGCGCAAGGCCACGAGGTTCTGCTGCCGGAAGAAGCTGCTGAGGGCGGCGGGGATCTTCTCGGGGGGGTAGATGTTGCCGTGCAACATGCGGCGGCGCAATTGCTCGGGTGACGAGTCGATCAATTCGATCTGGTCGGCCTTGCGAACGACCCAGTCGGGCACCCGCTCGCGGACGGCCACGCCGGTGATCTGCTGTACGGCGTCCGCGACACTCTCGAGATGCTGGATGTTGACCGTCGTCACGACAGAGATCCCAGCGTCGAGGATCTCAAGGACGTCCTGCCATCGCTTTGTGTGGGGCCCGGAGCCCGGCACGTTCGTGTGGGCGATCTCGTCGATGAGCGCGACTTCGGGCTTACGGGCAAGGACCGCCTCGAGGTCCATCTCCTCGAAGGTCGTACCTCGGTACTCGACCACCTTGCGGGGTACGACCTCGAGGTCGCGTATCTGCTCGGCCGTGTGCGCCCGGCCGTGGGTTTCGACGAAGCCGACGACCACGTCCGCACCGCGCTTGTAGCGGCGCCAGCCTTCGTCGAGCATGGCCCAGGTCTTGCCGACGCCGGCGACCGCCCCGAGGTAGATGCGGAACTTCCCCGTCGGCTCGACAGTCTCCTCGGCGTCGTCCCTCGCATCGCCGAACTCGGCGTCCCTGCTCACCGACTCATCCCCACTGCCCGAGCCTCATCTCCGTCTTGGCCACTGCCCGACGAAGCTAGTCGGGGGGGGGTTCGACTACACGTGGAGGTTCTGGCCGCGGGCTCACTGCGCCCACGACAGAGCGCCTACTCCATCTTGGCGAGGGCCTCGTTCAGCTGGAGGACATCGATGTAGTCCGAGCCCAGGAATCCGAACACCGCGGTGTTGGTCTCCCGGGCAATTAGCTGGTCGAGCACCCGCGGAGAAAGTCCCGTGGCTTTGGACACCATTGGCACCTGCGCGTACGCATCGGCCGGCGTGATGTCAGGATCCAGCCCGCTTCCCGACGTCGTCACCAGGTCCGGCGTCGGGTTGACGCCCATCTTATGCCAGTAGGCGATCAGCGCCTTGGTATCGGTAAGCAGCACCTCGGACCGAGGGCCGAGGTTAGTAGCGCCCGATCCACCGTTGTTGCCGTTCGCGACGAGCGGGTTGTCTCCGCCGGGGGCGGGCGGCGTGGCCTTTGGGTTGGCGGCATACGGCCCGGCGTCGTCGGGGCGGCCATGGAAGAACTTCGGGCTAGTCCAGTTCTGGCCGATCAGTGTCGAGCCGTTCGCCGTGATCGAGCCGCCGGCCTGGTGCTTGAAGAGAAGCTGTGAGACACCGGTCGCGACGAACCCATACAGCAGGCCGAAGAACACGAGGCAGAAGAGGGCGAAAATAAACGAACGTCGCAGGTAAGTGAGCATCAGTACGCCTTTAGTGCTGTCAGGATCAGGTCGATCAGCTTGATGAAAATGAAGGGCGCGATGATGCCGCCCACTCCGTAGATGTAGACGTTGCGTCGCAGGATCGCGGCAGCGTGGACAGCGCGGAACTTCACCCCCCGGAGTGCGAGGGGGATGAGGGCGACGATGACGAGGGCATTGAAGATCACCGCGGACAGCACGGCGCTCTGCGGGCTGTGCAGCTTCATGATGTTGAGCGTCCCGAGCTGCGGGTAGGTGGCGGCGAACAACGCGGGGATGATGGCGAAGTACTTCGCAACGTCGTTCGCGATCGAGAAGGTCGTGAGCGCCCCACGGGTGATGAGCAGCTGCTTGCCGATCTCGACGATCTCGAGGAGCTTGGTCGGGTTGGAGTCGAGGTCGACCATGTTGCCGGCCTCCTTGGCAGCGGTCGTGCCGGTGTTCATCGCCACCCCGACGTCGGCCTGCGCGAGCGCTGGGGCGTCGTTCGTGCCGTCGCCGGTCATCGCGATGAGCTTGCCGCCTTCCTGCTCGGACTTGATGAGGGCCATCTTCGCCTCGGGAGTCGCCTCGGCGAGGTAGTCGTCGACTCCGGCCTCCTCCGCGATGGCTGCGGCGGTGAGGGGGTTGTCGCCGGTGACCATCACGGTGCGGATGCCCATGGCCCGCATCTCGTCGAAGCGCTCACGTATCCCTTGCTTGACCACGTCCTTCAGCTCAACGACGCCGAGTATCTGCCGACCGTCGGCGACCACGAGCGGTGTCGATCCGACCCGGGAGATGCGCTCGACGATCGTGTCGAGGTCGTCGGAGATCGACCCGCCCTGCTCGATCACCCAACGCTTGACCGAGTCGGCGGCGCCCTTGCGGACCTGCCGGTCGCCGATGTCGAGGCCGGACATCCGTGTCGTGGCGCTGAAGGGGACGAACGTGTGGTCCGCGCCCAGCTCTCGTGCGCGGATGTCGAAGCGATCCTTGGCGAGCACGACGATCGATCGTCCCTCCGGGGTCTCGTCGGCGAGCGAGGCCAGCTGCGCCGCGTCGGCCAGCTCCTCCTCGGTGTGACCACCGACGGGGTAGAAGGCCGATGCCATGCGATTGCCGAGCGTGATCGTGCCGGTCTTGTCCAGCAGCAGCGTCTGGGTGTCACCGGCCGCCTCCACCGCCCGGCCGCTCATGGCGAGCACGTTGCGCTGAACGAGCCGGTCCATGCCGGCGATGCCGATCGCCGACAGCAGTGCGCCGATCGTCGTCGGGATCAGGCACACCAGCAGGGAGACGAGGATCACCACGGACACCGTGGCCCCCGCGTAGTGGCCGAAGGGCTGGAGGACAACCACCACCGGCAGGAAGACGATGGTGAGGACGGCCAAGAGGATGGTGAGAGCGATCTCGTTCGGCGTCCTCTGGCGGTTGGCACCCTCCACCAGGGTGATCATGCGATCCAGGAAGGTTTGTCCCGGTTCCGCGGTGACCATGACCACGATCCGGTCGGACAGCACCTTCGTGCCACCGGTGACCGCCGACCGGTCGCCGCCGGACTCTCGGATGACCGGGGCCGACTCGCCGGTGATCGCCGACTCGTCGACCGACGCGATGCCTTCGGTGATCTCACCATCGGATGGGATCAGGTCACCGGCCTCGCAGACGACCAGGTCGCCCTTCGCTAGCGACGCGGCGGCGATCAACTCCTCCGTGCCGTCCGGCAACAGCCGGCGCGCTTCGGTCTCCGACCGCATCCGGCGCAGCGTGTCGGCCTGGGCTTTGCCCCGGCCTTCTGCCATCGCTTCGGCGAAGTTGGCGAAGATGACGGTCAGAAACAGCCAGATCGTGATGGACCAGCTGAAGATGCCCGGATGCGCGATCGCCTCGAGGAAGGTGATCACCGTACCGACCAGCACCACGAACATCACCGGGTTCTTCACCTGCACTCGGGGATCGAGTTTCTTGAAAGAGCCGATGATCGCCTGGCCGAGAATCTGTCGGTCGAACAGGCTTCGTGCTTGGGCCACACCGTGTGGCACGGTCCGGGGCGTGGTCGGCGTGTCGACCGCCGTGGCGGAGTTCGCGCCGTCAAGAGGATCAGTTGCTTCGTTCATGTCGAGGGGCTCCATCAGAAGAACTTGGCGTGGATGAGTTGCTCGACGATCGGGCCGAGCGAGACGGCGGGGAAGAACGTGAGGCCGCCGATGATGACGATGACGCCGATCGTGAGCCCGACGAACATGCCGTTGTCGGTCTTGAACGTGCCGAGGGACTCTGCGACGACACCCTTGGCCGCCAGCGATCCGGCCAGTGCCAGTGCCGGGATCATGATGGCGAACCGTCCGAGGAGCATGTCGATGCCCCCGATGACGTTGTAGAACTGAGTGTTGCCCGTGAGGCCCGCGAAGGCCGAGCCGTTGTTGTTGGCCTGAGAGGTGAGCGCGTAGAGGATCTCCGTGAACCCATGCGGGCCGTGGTTGAGCGGGCCTGCAAGGCCCTCGGAGACCGAGACGGCGATGCCGGTCAGGATGAGCACGATGAGGGGCATGACAAGAGCACCCAGCCCCGCGAGCTTCACTTCTTTGGCCTGGATTTTCTTACGGATATACTCAGGCGTTCGCCCGATCATCAACCCGCCGATGAACACCGCGATGACGGCGTAGATGAGGATCGTGTACAGACCGCTCCCGGTTCCTCCTGGTGTGACCTCGCCGAGCATCATGCCGGTCAGCAGCCCGAAACCGCCCATCGCGGTGTAGGAGTCGTTGGCCCCGTCGACGCTGCCGGTCGAGGTTTGAGTCGAGGCGATGTCGTAGAGGGCCGACTGGGTGGCACCGAAGCGGGACTCCTTGCCTTCCATGTTCCCGGTGGGCTGGCTCTTGATGCCCGCGGCAGCGACCGCAGGGTTCCCCTGATGTTCGGCGTAGGAGGAGAATCCGACCCAGCAGCCGAAGATGATCACCATGGCCGCGAGCAACGCGACGCCCTGGCGGATGCTTCCAACCATCTTGCCGAAGGTGTAGGTGAGGGCGAAGCCGATGGACAACAGCAAGGCGAACGAGAGGAAGTTGGTGAGCCCGGTCGGGTTCTCGAAGGGGTGCGCCCCGTTTCCGTTGAAGAAGCCGCCACCGTTGGTACCGAGTTGCTTGATGGCTTCCATGAAGCCGACCGGCCCGACGGCGATGGTCTGGGTCACGCCGTTCAAAGCGTTATGGATGTGGACCGGGCCGCTCAGGGTCTCCACAGCGCCCTGGCCGACGAAGACCAGCCCGGCGAGGAAGGCGATGGGCAGAAGGATGTAGAGCATGCAGCGCGTGACGTCGACCCAGAAGTTGCCGATCGTCTGAGAGTTGCGGCGAGCGAAGCCGCGCACCAGCGCGATGGCCGCCACGATTCCGACAGCGGCGCTCACGAATTGCTGGACGGTGAGAGCGGCCATCTGCGAGAAGTACGACATAGTTGACTCGCCCGAATAGTTCTGCCAGTTCGTGTTCGTGACGAACGAGACTGCGGTGTTCCACGACAAGGCGGGCGCCACGGCCCCGAGGTGCTGCGGGTTGAGGGGAAGCGACCCCTGGATCCGGATGATCGTGTAGGTGAACAGGATCGACACTCCCGAGAAGACGACCAAGGACCCGGCGTATCGTTTCCAGGTCTGCTCCTGTTCGGGGTCGGTGGCGAGAAGCCAGTAGATGGGACGCTCGAGCCATCCGAGCCAGTGCACCCGACCCTCGAAGACCGCGGCCATGTAGGAGCCGAGGAATCGCCACGCGAGGCCCAAGACCACCACGAGGGCGACGATCGTCCAGAAGAATTGCATCAGAACCACTCCGGTTTGAACATGGCAACGCCGAGGTAGATGAACACCAGCACCGAGACGACGAGCAACGCGATCTGGACGGCGTTCATACTCGGTCCAATGCCCAGATCAAGCCAAAGAAGACGAGCACGAATGCCAATGTGCCCAGTACTGCTAGGAAGTCAGCCATGGAGCCAGCATGCGGTGGGGCGCATCAACAGCGCGTAAATTCGTCGGCGTGACCCGTTAACAATTCATAAACGGGCAGCTCGGCTGCTGTCAGTCCGCGAGAGAGTGACGCCAATGATTGGAACCATCGTCGTCGGGATCGATGGCTCGGCGACGAGCAAGGCTGCGCTTGGCTGGGCGGCGCGCCAGGCCGAGAAGACGGGGGCAACTCTCGTTGCGGTCAACTCGTGGGGGCCGATCTTCCCGGTGGGCATCGACCCCGAGGAGAAGGCCCGCAAGGACCTGATGAAGGAGCTCGTGCAGGTGCTCGGCACCGAAGGAGCTGGGGAGGTTCGGCTTGTGTTGTCGGAGGATGCCCCTGGGCACCTCCTGGTGCACGAAGCCGCGGATGCGGACCTGTTAGTCGTCGGCAGTCACGGCCACGGTCGCGGGACCCTAGCCGGTACGGTGCTCGGATCGGTGAGTGAGTACTGCCTCCAACATGCCAAGTGCCCCGTCGCAGTGGTCCGGATACCCGAGCAGGGCTGAGGGACCCCACCCTCGCCTCGCCCCGAGGTGCGGCGAGCGGCGCGGGCCGCGACAACCCCAGGGCGAGCTTCCGCGGACTAAGGTGCCCTCGGTGCGCCGGGAAGTCTGGTCGGCAGTTCTATTCGCCGATGGCAGGGGGACCACGTGCGCTACCTCTTCGTTGGGATCGCCGGCGGTCTCGCGGCAGTTGCTCGCTACACGGCGAGCGTTGCTGTCGGTGTGCGAGGGTTCCCCTACGCGACACTTGCCGTCAACGTAACCGGCTGCTTCCTCTACGGAGTGCTTGTTCCCCTCGTGGCGGCCGGGCGCATTCCCCGTGACCTCGGCACGGCCGTGACAGTCGGTTTCCTCGGGGCTTACACGACGTTCGCGACCTTCGGCTGGGAGTCCTTCTCCCTCATCCGGACTCACCGGGTCGGGCTTGCCGTAACCTATGTCGCTGCATCGGTCTGTCTGGGCGTGGCGGCAGCCGGCGGCGGTTGGCTGGTCTCTCGGACAATCGCCCGGTAGTCCGCCAGTTCGACGGGCGGTCCTCCACGGCCCTCCGCCGCAACCGAGCTAGGGCAACGGGAGAGGTTCGTCCTCGACGACCAAGCCGCCTACCGCCGCCCGGTCGGTGTCAATCGGGCGTGCGAACAGCAACGAGCCCTTGCCCTGGCGGATCTCGACCGGCTGCGCCAGCAACGTCGTGAGGCGAAGTGCCGCGGAACCGGTGGCTTCATCCTCCGCGATCCCGAAACGGGCCGCGAAGCAGCGCACGCGCATCACCCCGGTTGCGATCGGGGACCAGTAGACGACGTGATCGTGGTCGGCCCGCAGCGGTCCGGCGAGAGCATCGATCGCCTCTGGCGAGTCCAACTCGACGATCGTCCAGTCCGGCAACGTGGAAAGCGGTGCATCGATCCATTGGCGGCCCTGGGGATCGCTCCAGGCTTGGACGAGGCCGCCGGGGGGCCGCAGCTCGAGATGCGCTGACGACGGCGTCAAGGTCGGATCGATGTGGCGCCGCTCCTCGCTGAGGAACCAGGCAGCGCCCACGAGCGGGTGGCCGGCGAGTGGAAGTTCGGCTGCCGGTGTGAAGATGCGCAGTTCGCCGGTGGCGTGATCGTCGACGAAGATCGTTTCGCTGAAGCCGAGCGAATGCGCGACACGCTGCCGGTCCTCCGGGCGAACGAGGGCACCTTCGATGACTCCGAGAGCGTTGCCGTAACTGCCGTCCTCATCGGCGAACACGCGCAGTACCCGGACGGGAGTCTCAGGCCGATCTGTCATGGTTCTGGTCTAGCGTTCAGAATCGAGCCAGGTACGGCCCGGCCGGCCCAAAACCGACCCGGGCGAGCGCGACCGGCCGATCCTCCCGGCCGAGGTAACCGTCGAACCAGGCGGAGTAGACCATCCACCAGCGGCCGAGTGAGTCCTGGAAAAGGGATCCCTCTCCCGGGCCGGCGCCTTGTGGGTTGGACCCGAACCACGGCTTCGGGCGAGCCACGCACGGCCCCGACGGGCTGGCGCAGCGAGCGACGCCAATCGCATAGGCGGGCTGGTCGAACCACCGCTCAGAGTAGAAGAGCCAGTAGGCACCTTTGGCGAAGACCATGTCGGGCGCCTCGACAATGTCGTCTTGCCACGTTTGATTCGCCTCCAGTAGCTGGAAGCGCTGCCCGAAGAGGGCGAGGCCGTTGCGGCTCAGCCGTTGTGCGAACAGGTGCGTCGGCGGGTACGGGCCCGGTGCGCTGGCGTTGTCGTCGGACTTCCAGTCGAGCCACAACGTGCCATCGGGGGTGAGGAAGCTCCTCGGGTCGATCGCACCGTGATGATTGAACTGGCAGACCATCGGCTTGCTCTCCGGGCGGAATACGCCCCCCGGCTCGGCAGACACCGCCGCTCCGATGCACTGTGCGCGTGCGGAGAAGCCCTGGGCCTTCGCGTCGAAGTAGAGCGACGTGCTTGCCCAGGCGTCGAAGTACAAGACGTAGCGTCCGTCGATGAAGCGCACGTCGGGTCCCCAGGTAAAGCCATCTTCCGCCCACGGCGGGACGACGAGCATGGCGGCCGACGGCGCCGGCCAATGGCCGGGAGACCGCGAGAAGGACACCGAGACCGGCGGCGTCGAGAAGCCGGTCTGGCTGGTGTAGAGGTAGTCGCCCTTCGCGGTGACGAGGACGAACGGGTCGGGTCGGTTCGCCCCTGGGGTCACGATCGCTCCTGGTGCCAAGGGGTTCGCCGGGGGAGGGGGGAGCGTCGTCGCCCCCGGCCGGGACGCCGTCGCCGCCGTGGTCGTTGAGGCCGCTGGGCGGAGCGTCGTCTCTCCGGAGCTGGCAGCGCAGCCGGCACAGAGGGCGACGACTGCCGCGAGGGCGGCAGGGCGGGCGACCCGGCTCACGCTTTGGTCTTCGCGACAGCGAAACGAAGTCCGGACCAAGTGCCGTCGATCGCCCCGATCTTGAAGTCCACGAGCCCGCTGGCAAGCCCTGCCGCTCGGACGGCGTGCTCGGTGACGTCCGTGCGGACGCCGGAGGCTCGTTTCGGCCAGCAGATCCAAAGAGCGCTCTGGTCGGCTCGCGCCGCCATCTCGCCGATGCGGCTGGCCAGCTCTGTTGCCGACTTCACGAACCAGAGCGTCACGTCGGTCGGCCCGCGGGCTGAACGCCGCAGGTCGACGCCAGGTGGGAGGTGGGGGATCGTAAAGGACGGAGGCGCCCCCACGAGGGCGACGGTCGAGCCTTCGCGGATACCCAGTTTCTTGGCGAGGGGAGTCCCCGAATAGCCGGCACTCGCGGGTGGTGGCTGAACAGCGGTCACGTGCTTGCGGATTGCGGACGCGTCGGCGGTAGGCCGAGCTTGCGGTGATCCCAGGAGACGACGCGGTCGACGAGGAGCCGCACGACGACGCGTTTGTTCAGCATCGTCTCGACGACGGGCCTCATCTCCTCGCTGTAGCGCCCGTAGTAGCGCTCAAAGAGGTTCACACCGAGACTGAACATCCGATCCGGATCGTCGACGATTTCCGCCCGGCCGACGAGCTCGACGCCTCGAAGCTCCTCGTAGTAGTCGCCGTCCTCGAACATGCACGTCAGGCGAGGGTCCCGGCGCAGGTTCTGCACCTTTTGGGACTTCGTCTTCGTCTCGATCGCGACAGCGCCTTCGAGGAAGCCGTACCACATGGCGACTGCGTGGATCGAGCCGTCGTGATTGATGGAGCACATCGTCATCGGCCGCCGCTCGTGGATGAAGGCGTCTATCTCCTCGGCTGACATCTTCACGAGGTCGCGCTGTTTGATCCCGTGCCCCATCTGCGTGTTCGGCTGGTTCACTGGAACCTCCTCCGAGGCGCCGGCCGGCACGCCGAAGCCGTCGTAGGGCGCCCGCCATCGGTGACCCTATCGGAGCGGCGTCTGCACGTAGAATCATGGCCTCGCATCGGCGATTCGTGGCGTCCGTCCGAAGGACGGGAGCTCGAGGTTGACCGGTGCGGAGCTCGCCCCCCTTCCCTTTCCTGCCCGAGGGAGTTCATGTCCTGTCCTCAGCCGTCTCGCTCGATCACTGTGTTGGCGGCGGTCGGGGTCCTCTCGCTGATCCTCGCAGCCTGCGGTGTCGGTCAGACGATCCCCGCGACGACCTCCCGGGCGCTCCCGGTCGTGGCGACCCATCACGGGGGCGGGAACGAGCCGACCACGACCACGACCACGACCACGACCCTGCCAGCGATCACGACCACCACGTTGCCCCCGCTCGGGTCGCCCGGGCCCGGGCTGCTCGCCGGTCACGTGACGGCGATCGGCGACTCGGTCATGATCGACGCTGAGCCGGATCTCAAGAGCGACATTCCGGGAATCGACGTCGAGGCGCTCGTTTCCTTCCAGTTCTACGAGGGGATCAGCCTCGTCCAGACGCTGAGGGCGGAGCACCGCCTCGGCGCAATCATCGTGATCGGCCTCGGCACCAATGGCCCATTCTCGGACACGCAGTTCGACGAGATGATGTCGGCGTGCTCGGGCGCCTCCCGGGTCGTCTTCATCACCACCCATGTGGGCCAGCCGTGGCAGGACCAGGTGAACGCTGCGCTCGCGGCGGGCGTAGCCCGCTACCCGAAGGTCGCGGTCCTGGCGGACTGGGCGGCGCTAGCTGCCCAGCACCCCGAGTGGTTCTACTCGGACGGCACCCACATGCCGATCGGCGGCCCCGGCGCTCAGGCACTGGCCGCACTCGTGGCGAGCAAGGTCTGAACAACCTGCCGCGGGCCGGTAGCGTGCGGTCATGGACCTGCGCGACGCCCTCTACACGACCCGGGCGATGCGCCGGGTCCGGCCCGATCCCATCCCTCTCGAGGTCCAGGCCCGGATCCTCGATGCCGCCATACGGGCGCCAAGTGGCGGGAATGCCCAGGCTTGGCGTTTCGTCCTCGTCGACTCGCCGGAACTGAAGTCCGAGCTCGGCCCGCTGTACCGCGACAGCATTGCCAAGCTCTGGGAGACGATCTACAAGGACCAGCTCGCGAAAGCCGCGGCGACCCCCGAGTCTGCCGCCAGTATCGGGATGCTGAAGGTTCAACGGTCGGCCCAGTGGCTGGCCGACCACTACGAAGAAGTTCCGCTCTTCCTGTTCGCCTTCTCCCGAAATGACCCGAGTGGGGGGTCGATCTACCCGGCGGTCTGGTCGGCCCAGCTGGCCGCCCGTGCCGAGGGCGTCGGCAGCGCGTTGACGTCGGTGCTCGGTTTTTTCCACGGCGACGAAGTTCGCCGGCTGTTCGTTGTTCCCGACGCCGGCTGGATGATCGCCTCGATGGTCTCCTTCGGCTACCCCAAGGGTCGTTGGGCCGTGGCCAGGCGCCGTCCGGTTGACGAGGTCGCGGCGAGAAACCGGTGGGACGGGGAGCTCGGTTTCTCTGTGCCAGAGCCGCTGTGGGGCCTGGCTGACAAGGAGGAGTGACCCCGTGGCACACGACCCCACTTTCCGGGCTGTCCTCGCGGCAGAGCCCGACGGGCCATCGGGCCGCCTCGTGACGCTGCCTCGCGGTGACCTGCCGGTCGAAGACGTCACCGTTCGTGTCGCGTATTCGAGCCTCAACTACAAGGACGGTTTGGCCGTCACCGGCAAGGGGCGGGTCGTCCGGCGGTTCCCGATGGTGTGCGGCGTGGACCTCGCCGGGGAGGTCGAGGAGTCCAGCGATCCGGTCTGGAGCCCAGGTGACCAGGTGATCGCGACCGGTTTTGGGCTCGGCGAGGAGCACTGGGGAGGCTTCGCCGAGCTCGCCCGTGTGCGGCCGGAGTGGCTCGTGCGCGTCCCCGCGGGCCGCGACGCACGCTGGGCGATGTCGATCGGAACTGCCGGGCTCACGGCGATGCTCTGCGTGCTCGCACTTGAGCGCCACGACGCCAGCCCCGAGGCTGCTGGCGTCGACCCGGTCGTGGTCACCGGTGCAGCAGGCGGCGTCGGAAGCGTCGCGGTCGCGCTCCTGGCCGGGCTCGGCTACAAGGTGGCGGCGGTGAGCGGCCGGCCGGAGCACGAGGCGTACCTGCGCCGCCTTGGTGCCGCCGAGGTGCTGCCCCGTTCGGAGCTCGCCGACGCGCCGGCCAAAGCCCTCGACCGGGAGCGGTTCTTCGGTGGTGTGGACGCCGTCGGCGGCACCACGCTAGCTACCGTGCTCCGCCAGACCCGGTATGGAGGATGCGTCGCCGCTTGCGGGCTTGCGGGCGGAGCCGAGCTGCTGACGACCGTGCACCCCTTCATCCTGCGCGGCGTGACCTTGGCCGGCGTCGAGTCGGTGAGGGCTCCGCTGGAGCTTCGCGAACGCGCGTGGCGGCGACTCGCCACCGGTCTCTCGCCGGAGCTGCTCGAAGAGATGACGATCGTCGAGCCTCTGGAGCGGGTACCCGCGCTGGGCGAGGACATCCTCGCCGGGCGCACCCGGGGCCGGGTCGTCATCGACGTCGCCTCCTGACGCGGAGGCGAGCCCGTGCCCGTGTACGGCGTCGCTCCGAGACCGTTCGTCGTAGGTGCCGTCACGCATTTGCTGCCGGTCGCCGGTCCCCTTGGCGTGCCGTCTCGGGGGCAGGAGCCGGTGGAGACGGCCTTCGTGCTCTCGGGTGGGGGCAACCGGGGTGCATGCCAGGTGGGAATGCTGCGCGCTCTGTGCGAGCGCGGGATCATCCCCGATCTCGTTGTCGGCTCCTCGATCGGAGCGATCAACGCGGCGTTCTTCGCCGGCCAGCCAACGCTCGAAGGCACCTACCTCGCGGCCGAGATGTGGCGCACGGTCGCCACGAACGACGTCTTCCCGAAAGGGCGCCTGCACGGCTCGTGGCGGTTCCTCGAGCGGCGCGAGGCCGTCTACCCGATCGAGGGGTTGCGGCGGCTGGTGGGCGGGTTTCTTCGTTTCGAGCGTCTGGAGGATTCGCTGGTTCCGCTCACCGTCGTCGCGACGCGGCTGGACGACGGTGTCGAGGAGTGGCTGACCGAAGGGCCCGCGCTCGAGGCCGTGCTCGCGTCAGCAGCGCTGCCGGCGATCTTCCCGGCGGTCGAGCGAGAGGGCATCCGCTACATCGACGGCGGTGTCGTCGACAACACGCCGCTCTCGGTGGCGCTCGCCGCAGGCGCACGCCGGATCTACGTCCTGTTGTGCGGCGGCGTCAACTCCAATACGGTCGACTACGGCCGGCCGTATGAGGCGATGCTCGTCGCGTTCGGCTTGTCGATACGCACCCGGCTCCGCCGGGACCTCACGTCGGTTCCCGCCGACGTCGACGTTGTCGTGCTGGAGCAGTCCGGGGTCGACGAGCTCACGTGGCAGGACTTCTCACGCACCGAGGAGCTGCTGGAGCGTGGTTACCTCGATACTAGAGTCGTGCTCGACCGGGTCGAGGAGCAGCTCGCCGAACGAGGTGGGACGCGCACAGCCACGAGATGGTGGTCCTGGACGGGCGGGCGCCCCCCGCTCACGAGAAGGAGGCCCCGCGTAGCGCGCTCAGGGTGAGCTTGCGGGCGGAGGGGCCGTGAGCGGAGCCGCGCCGGCTTCGGCCGGCTCCTCGGCAGAGGACGGTTCAGCGTCGGTGCTCACGGATGGCGGCGGAGCCAGGGCGAGCACCTCGGGCAGGGTGCGAAAGAGATGCTCGCGGTAGTAGCTCAGCTCGGCGACGCTCTCGCGGATGTCGTCGAGCGCCCGGTGCGCCGTCACCTTCTGCGGCCTGGCGGCGTAGAGGTCGCGGTACCAGCGCTTGCACAGCTCCTTCAGGGTCGAGACGTCAATCGAGCGGTAGTGGAAGTACTCGTCGAGCTCCGGCAGGTACTGCCGGAGGAAACGACGGTCCATCGCGATCGAGTTCCCGCACAGCGGCACCGAGCCCGGCGTCGGGACCTGTGACTTCACGAACTCCAGCGTCGCGGCACCAGCCTCGTCGACGGTCACCGTGGACTCGCTAATGGCGGTGAGGAGCCCACTTGTCGTGTGCATCCTGCGCACGACTTCGTCCATGTCCGCGAGCTGCTCGGGTGTCGCACCGATCACGAGGTCGGGCCCTTCGGCGACAATATTCAGATCGTCGTCGGTCACGATCGTCGCGATCTCGACGATGACGTTGCGTGCCGGATCGAGCCCGGTCATCTCGAGATCCATCCAGACGAGCACGGAGCCGCATCGTACCTGGCTCCGGGTGAGTCTCCACTACCGTGCGCTGTTGTGCTCGAGATTTCGCTTGTCCGCTTGGACCCCGGCCTTCCGGCTCCGAGCTATGCGCGGCTCGGCGACGCGGGCTGCGACCTGTTCGCAAGCGTGGGGACGGTGCTTGCTCCCGGCGGCGGGCGCGCGACGATCGCGACGGGGATCGCGCTCGGGATCCCGAAGGGTTACGCGGGGCTCGTGCTCGCGCGGAGTGGGCTCGCTGCCCGGCACGGCGTCACCTGCCTCAACGCGCCGGGCCTGATCGACGCTGGTTATCGCGGCGAGGTCGCGGTCATACTGGTGAACACGGATCCCGAGATGCCCTATGAGGTCCACCGCGGAGATCGGATCGCACAGTTGGTGATCTGTCGGGTGGAGGAGGCCCGTTTCGTGGCGACCGATCGCCTAGACACGAGCGAGCGCGGCGCGGGAGGCTTCGGTCACAGCGGACGGTGAAGGTCGCGGATGGTCAAGGTCGCGGGGTGAAGGCCGCAGATGGTGAGGGCCGCAGCCGGCTCGAGTTCTCCGGGCGCAGTGTGATCCAAGCCTCGGGCGCGTGCTGGCGACCTGAGAACAGAACGAGAGAGGAGGACGTGCCGTGCAGCGGCTGAGCGGACCCGACGCAATGTTCGTGTACATGGAGACGCCCACCAATCACATGCACGTGACCGGGGTGTTCCTCCTCGACCCGTCGGCTGCACCCGGAGGCTTCTCCTACGACCAGGTGCGCGCCATGGTGGCGCGGCGCCTGCACCGGGCGCCGCCTTTCCGGCGTCGTCTCGTCGAGGTGCCGTTTCGCCTCGCGCACCCCATCTGGATCGAGGACCCCGACTTCGATCTCGACTACCACGTGCGCCGGGCGTGCCTGCCCTCACCGGGCGGCCAGTCCGAGCTCGAGTCATTCGTCGGCCAGATGGTCGGGCTCCCGCTGGACCGGCAGCGTCCCCTGTGGGAGATGTATCTCGTTGAGGGCCTCGAAGGTGATCGCCAGGCCATCGTGATGAAGATGCACCACGCGGCGATCGACGGCGTGTCGGGGGCCGAGCTCACCGCGGCCTGGCTCGACCTCGAGTCGGCCCCGCCTCCCGACGCCGATCGAGAAGACGACTGGCATTCCGAACGTGTCCCCAACGAGGTCGACCTCCTCGTCGGAGCGTGGGCCCAGCTCGCGTCGAGTCCGGTCAAGGCGGTGAAAGCAGCCCGCCGTTTCATGGAGACTGCGCTGCACGTTTCCGAGCACAACCGGGACTCAGGGGTGCTGCCGCCGCCGTCGCCCTTCAGCGCACCGAAAACCTCGTTCAACCAGTCGATTACGCCGCATCGCCGGGTCGCGTTCGGCGAGGTGGCGCTCGATGACCTGAAAACAGTGAAGAACCATTTCGGGTGCACCGTCAACGACGTCGTGCTGGCGCTCTGCGCGAGCGCGCTGAGACGCTACCTGCTCGCCGAAGGCGAGCTCCCCGAGGAACCGCTTGTCGGCTTCGTTCCCATGTCGGTGCGGACCGACGACGAGAAGCTGAGCGGCGGAAACCGGCTCTCGGCGATGCTCACCTCGCTCGCTACCGACATCGCGGATCCCGTGGAGCGCCTGAAGACGATCTCCGTCGGAATGTCGGAGGCCAAGTCCCAGGAATCCCGGATCGGCGCGGACGTGCTGACCGACTGGACGGAGTTCACGTTCCCGGCTCTCATCGGGCGGGCTGCTCGGCTCATCTCCTCGATGCGGGTGTTCGACCGCGTGCGGCCGGTGTTCAACGTCACGATCTCGAACATACCGGGACCTCCGTTTCCTTTGTTCCTGGCCGGAGCCCGCATGGTCGGGATGTATCCACTCGGGCCGGTCGTCGAGGGAGCTGGGCTCAACATGACGATGATGAGCTACTGCGGCACGGTGTACTTCGGGCTCAGCGGCTGCCGGGAGACGGTTCCCGACATTGCGGAGCTCCCGCGGATGATCACTGAGAGCCTCGACGAGCTCATGGCGATCGCACGGCCAAAGACGCGGTCCGCCACCCGTCCTTCGGCCAAGGCATCACCACGGATTTCGTCATCGACGACAGGCGACGGTGCGACATCGGCTGCCGACGGAGATGCGGTCAGCGCAGACGACCACCTCGTGCGTCAGTCGGGAGAGGCTTGGTAGGATTCGGCCACACGCGGACGTGGCTCAGCGGTAGAGCATCACCTTGCCAAGGTGAGGGTCGCGGGTTCGAATCCCGTCGTCCGCTCTAAGACGTCTTCACGTTTGGCGTCAATCCATTTTCACATTTGGGTGTTCGCTGCTCG